>JGI26058J51888_1000355_pt1 | contig 28757 bp, 29 predicted proteins | sample HigsolmetaSP110D_FD_51888 | JGI IMG/M metagenome (IMG submission 51888) | reverse complement strand
AAAAAAAAAAAAAAAAAAAAAAAAAAAAAAAAAAAAATTGACTTTGGAATTTTGAAAATAGGATCAATCTAAGTTTTCTATGACGGAATATACTCCATAAATAAAGAGGAGGCACAGAAAGGATTTAAAAAAAGTATTGGTCTCTGAATCCCTAGCCTTTTCTTTTCTCTTCCCCCTCCCCCCCTTCATCCCTCCCTCCCTCTCATGGTGATTTGGCCAGCAGGCAGGCAGGCTCCCTGTAGAGGACTCTCCGACACCTGTTCAGCTTCCGTGAATCCCAGCAAGGTCCACCCTGTCCATTACAGAGAGAAGAAAACAAAAGTGGGCATCCCACAGCATTCCCTACAGCAAACGGCAGTCGATGATTTCGATCTTTGTGAACCCCGGCCACGTAGTACTGTTGTACACGTAGCACCGTTCCACAAATCATTGACTTTCTTTTTTTCCCAGGTTCATTTTTACTGGTAAGATGTAGCTAGCTAGGCCTCCGAGACCCGGCGGAGCAGGTTGTCAAGTCAAGGTGAGACAAGTCAGTCTCTCGATGATCTCCTTACACGACCGACACTCGACTTGACTCGATTCGATTCGTTATAGATAAGAATAGTGTACGATACAGCGAGCGTGAGGGATTATTGTTATTATTGATTATCATGTTGTGCGCGACGTGACGGACGGGTCATACAATACACGATTGCTAGGTTAGGTAGGTAGTAGCTAGCTGCTGGGACTTCTTTTTTTTCGAGGATGAAGATGAGGTCCCCAAGCTTCATTATTCAGCTTTCCTTGCTTTGCTGCTCTATCTCTACCCCTACCCTACTCTACCAAGGATGATCCATGAATGAATGAATCGAATTGGAATATTGCTACATACCTACCCTACCTTACTCATGTTTTATGTATATGTTTTCCGGAATTTTTCTGATTTGACCTGCCTTGATTTTGATTTTGATTCAAGGTAAGGTGAGCGAGCGAGTGAGTAATTGAGTGGAGTGAGAAGGGAAGGGAAGGGGAAGGGAAGGGATGATGTTATTAATTAATTAATTAATTAATTAATTAATCAATACCTTTTGAGGTGAGAGATGGGAGTCCTTCTCCGGAGAGATAGTTATTCTTAACGGGAGAGACACGGTAACCAACTAGTGTCAGTAATGATGCCTAAAAATAAAAAATATAAAAGGGCAGGGATCTAGGTAGATAACTGACTGGGGCGAGCTGTTCTCTACTTATTTTCTGTATTGTATTGTATTGTAAATCTATCAATCTATCTATCAATCTATCTTGTTCGGTTCATATGCGGGGAGGGAGAAGGGGGCGGGGGTGGGAAGGGGAATAAACATCCTGCCTGTCTGCTTGTTCTATGTCTATCTGGGTCTTTGCGAGCTTGCGCTCGGCATATAGTGTTTGTTTTTACTCTGCAGTCAGAGATGATAATGAGATTCCTGGAACTGATGGCTGAAGGGGAGAATGCCTAGACAAGATCGCCCCCCCAACGCCCCCAACGCCCCCCACTCTCTCTCCTTCCTTACTAGACTAGACCCTGGCATAGCGGCCTACTGTGCTTTGTTTGTCAACGGGTTTTTTTTCTTATTCACATATCGACTTACAGTTCTGTATGTACTTCATAATAGCATAGAAAGGAACAGAATATAACAGGGAAAGAGAGTAGATAGATGATAGATAGATTCTTGATCTGAGTAAATATATATATTATGTACCGTCAATACCTACTTACTTAAATCAATAAATAGGTGACACAGCGCCCATTCTACCTTTTTATGTTCTTTTTCTTCTACAGACCTAGGTAGCGATGTTTGTATGCACTGTCTTAGGTATGTATGTAGATACCATCCCTGGCAAGGCTAGTCTTGTCCCTTTACGACCGCTCTACTCACGGTCTCCCAGCGTCTTCCTCTGCTGGTCAATCCAGCGCTGCATGGAGGAGCCCCGCTTCGCAGTCAGGATGGCGTCAGTTACGTCAGTCTGGTTCTGGAGGGGTGTGTTCGGGAAAAAGGGTAAAAAGGGGTATAAGGGAAGACAAGGCCGCAGATGTACTCATTGTACAGGCAGGCCCGACGCCGATCTTGTTGATCAGAGGCAGGACCGTGGCGCTGCCGGCCGCGGAGCAGAAGTACTGGATGAAGTACTTGCCTGCCATGACTTCGGTTCTCTTGCCGGGCATGACCTCTGCGAGAGCGGTTAGTTTTGTTTCCATCTTGGTCTGATCTTAGAATTGAATGGGTAAAACTTCCCTGTACAGTATGTGTTGAGGCTGCTGAAAGCCACCATCAGCCCAACACCGCTGAAGAAGATGGCGACCGTCGGCACGGCGAGCCCGCCAACCGTGAACTGCAGGCTCCAGCCGTAGATTGCGGTCGCGATCGGGACGAGGAGGAAAAAGGCCAGGATCCTACTGTTCAGCCGGTCCTGCGCGATGCGGACGCCGTTGCGTTTGATGATGTTCCTCTTGACGGTAATGTCGGCCCATTTACCGCCGAGGGTGGTGCCGATGAGGAAGCCTGCGCCCGGAGCGAGGTAGAAGAGACCAGACACAAGGGGCGTGGTGAGATGGAACCGGGGGTTGATGAGGGTACGGGGAGGCGTCAGGAGGGAATACATGGTCCAGCTGAGGAGACCGCAGGCGACATCCTGCGGAAGCGGTTTTGGTCAGGGGTGACTGACTCGAGGAAAAGATTAGCCACGGGAGAAGACGTACAGTAAGAAGGACATTCGGATATATCAATAGTTCAAGGACCCGCATCGGGTTGAAGCGGGAGCGCGCCTGTTTCTCGGCGGCACTGTCATTGGAGACGGATCGGGCGGCAGATGGAACATATATCAGAGCCAGCAGTAGGCCGAACCCTGCCATGGCCGCCTGGAGCCAGAAGATTGCTCGCCACGAGGCAAACGTGACGATGATCCCGCCGACGCAGGGACCTGGAAAGCAAAATCAGCTCTAGTCTCTCTTCTCCCGTACGGGGTTTGATAGAGCTTTGCCTCGCGCACCTAAAGCCGGTCCACAGACTGTTCCGCTCATGAAGAAGCCGACTGCGGTTCCACGAGTGGCCTTCAATTGAACAATGTCAGGTTATCCACAGTATAAATGGACGGATGGCGCTACTAACCGGGGCAAAGATATCAGCGATCATGGCCTGACCTGCAACCATGAAGAACGAAGCCTCGAAACCGGCCAGCGTCCGCATCGCGACGAACGTGGGGAAGTTCTTGGACACGGCTGCCCCGATGGCGAACATGAGGAAAATGAACACGGCAAGGTTATACGCATGTCTTCGGCCAAGCACCTGCTCATGCAAAGTCAAAATAAGCCAATTCCTTTACCTAGCACAAAAGAGAAAAAGAAGAAGGAAGGAATAGATAGATGAATAAATAAAAAGAGTAGTGAAAAAAAGAACTGGAAAATCAATCAGCATCAAACCAGTCCGTACGAACCGTGCTCACAGGTCCCCAGATAAACGACGCAAACCCCATCGCCAGCAGGATGCCCGCATTACTGATGTTCACCACCTCGGTCGAGGTACCGAACTCGGCCGCGATCTCCGGAGCAGCGGGGAAGAGCGAGGTACTGGAGAAGGTCGCTGCCAGCGTCATCCAGCTGGCCGTGAACAGGATCAGGATCTTCCGCCACGTCGGATACTTTTCCGACAGGGGAACCACATCATCGGAGGCCGAGGAGGTTGCTGGAGCACCGCTGCCCGTATTATCTGGAGGAGTGATACTGTTCGATGGTTCTGCTGGTGTTTGCAGCTCTATGATGGGGGCAGACCTCTGCTGCTTTGCGACTGCAGCCGGGACGGTGACAGTTGACGCCGTTACTGTGGACATGATGGCGGATATGAGAGATTGTACCAGACATGCACACAACGTAGCAGGCCACTCAATTGGTGGATGAATGCATAGCAGAAATGGCACGGTCTTCTCGATAGAAAGATCGAGTACTCTTGAGTCATGCTCCGGACGAAAATAGTTCTATTTCCGTACACCGAACAGCTGAATTCGAGATCACCGGCCGGCGCGCCTAACCCCCCGGTCCGCACCTCGAATTGGCCAGTTGGAGCCTACCGACATCGAGGAGAAAAGAGCACGGAATATAAGAACGAAGTACTCCGTATTTAGTGAGTATAACGTCTGGTGCATCCCCGAGAGCGGTAAGCCGACCGTGCGGAGCCGAGGACATCGGGCTCGGACGGGATCGGGAACACTTCTCACCCCGGATTCCCCCAGTCGCTGCACCCATGATCTACTACTTACTAGCAGTAGTCACCTGCGAACACGGCTTTGGATCCTGCAGACTGCTTGGGAATGTGACGGCCGTCTAGAATGAAAGGGCCTAGGAATGTCATTCTAGGGTGCAGCGTAGGTCCCTGCTCCTCCAGGACTGCTGCGAGCTCCGTTCAGACGTAGGTGTCCAACGTTATGTACAATTTCTTATGAGTCTCTTTGGTCTGGGCAGAAGAATATAGGTAGGTCCTTAGTATATATGCACAACGCAGTCATCTCTGCCATTCTGGCTCATTGACGTTTTACGGGATCCTCAAGGAAACAACCGAAAACAAAAAGTTTCGCCGTGGCCCACCTCCACATGTCACAAGTATGTGCTTCCATTACATAAATAGACCTTCATCTAATATTCTACTACCGCAGCTACTGCTACTAAAACTACATTCTCTACTCCCCCCAGCGCATCCCATGATGCACAGCGAACCTGCAGACGACCATGAGATTCCTGGGGTCATCTAAGCAATTGCACGAAAGAGGATATCACAAATTGGTTTTGCAAACAGATGCTCACGGCACGTTGGTCTCCTCCGTCTGGTCCGGAGAGTAATAGGCTCGAGAAATGCAAGCAGAGACACAAGCCATGAAAAGTGACAGGTGGGTAGGAAAGGGGAAGCGGGAGGCAAAGCAGGTTCAACGGTGCAGTTAATGCAATGAATGGTAAGAAAGACGTGATACATGCAAACAGTCTCAACAGAGATCAAACAAACACCGCTGACTCCTGCAATGGGCAACAGACGTAACTGAGATTCGGCTTGACACACGCAGCCACATTGTGTAGACCTGGCTGGCATGTGGCAGGTGTTGTGTGGCAGATCAACCGTAACTTTAATGTGGATTCATTGAAAAAAATACATAATGACCACCATAGACATCACCCAGCAAACCAGGCCAGACTCACAAAGCGGGTCTAGGTACAAAACGGATAATGGGTATATCAAATGTGAGGGGTGAATGATGAATCTGATCATGTCTTGTGCTGTCTTTCGGGGTTTGATAAGTTTAGATTAAGGACTAGCCCGCTCACTTGCTTTATTCCCTTCTCCATCCCGCCCCCGTGGCATGGGTGTCTGTCACTTGCAGCTACGAGCTCTTCTCATGTTGTGTGGAGACCCGCTGCAATGAAACCACTATGAAACACAGTGTTAGAGGAGGTATGACAATGGCCAAAGTCAAATACCCAGGGAAACTCACCGAAATCTTCCAGATTACGCTGCTTCTGGTTGCCTCTAGGGCTCTTCCCGTGCATCAGGTTGTCAAACCCCCTCGAGCCCTGCAGGAGGTAATACAGACCACCCAAAACACAGAAGACACCAAAGGAGAAGATCCAGATGCGGACAACGGCGACGATCGAGGTTTGTCCGCCGACGAACCATCCGAAAATACAGAATAAGGTCGCGACGATGTCCACAAGCAGGATGGCACCGGTCAGCTGCCACGAGGGGATCGATGACCAGAAAGGTCCGTTCGCACGTGTGATGAAAATCAGCCAGTTCTCCGTCAGCGAGATCTCAAGGAACAGCACCTCATCACGCTTTCCAAAGTTCTGCACGATACCACCATCCTCACCGCCAGCGAACATGGTGGTCAGAGTGATCCAGGTGCCGATTGCCAGGACGACCCCCAGGAGGACTGACATACCCCACAACTTTGGCAGGTTCCACTTGACGGGAGTCTTGGAGAACGGGGCGTTGTCGTAGGCAATAGCCAAAGTCGCAATATCAGCGAAGATAGCGATGAAGACGACCAGTTGGAGGTTCAGGTTCTCGTTCAGAATGGCGATCCATAGACCCAGGAATATCTCGAGGTGAAGCGACAGTGCGATACGGTAGACGACGTACGCGTACATACGGTGGAAGATCTGACGGGAGGTCTTCAGAGCATCAATGATGGCGGACAGACCGGGAGCCAGGAAGACAATATCAGCAGCAGAGCGGGCAGCATCAGAGGCACCCTCTACGGCGATACCGGTGTCGGCCTTTTTGAGTGATGGGGCGTCATTGACACCATCGCCAGTCATGGCAACTAGATAACCACGCTGCTGTAAGATCTCGACAACGTTGTACTTGTGCTGAGGAAACACCTCTGCAAAACCATCGGCAGCCTCTACAAAGTCATACACCTCAGAACCGGGCATGGTGCCACCACCACCCAGACCCAGACGCTCCGCATTATACACGTTGGTCCCCAGACCAAGCTGACGGGACGTTTCACGGGCGATACCCACGGCGTCACCGGTCAACATCTTGATCGAGAGACCCAGGGTCTTGGCCTCATTGATGGTCTTTGCCGTGTCGTGGCGAGGAGGGTCCGAGCAGGGCATGATGCCGAGAATTTCCCATGAGCCCTCACCACGCTTGCGGGCAACACCGAGTGAGCGGAAGCCACGGGTAGCAAATTCTGCGACTTTGTTCTTGTATGCAGTATCGATATCCTCGGGGATCGGGTGGTCCTCCTCAACGGTCCTCAAAACGAAGAGCGGGGCGCCCTTGACGCAGGTAATACGCTCACCCTGGGGAGACAGGACTACGGCGCTGACCTTCTTGGAGACAGGGTCAAACGGGTGGAACTCCAACACCTTGTACTGGGTTAGCACGCTCTTGGCGCGAGGGTAGTGACGCAGTGCCTTCAGGAAGGCCTTGTCAATGGCGTCGATTCCTTTCTTCTTGCGCGAGGCGGCCAGACAGGCAGTTAGCATGAGGTCCTCCGGGTCGACGCCGGCAACTGTGTAAGGCTCAGACAAGGACAGCTTGTTCTTGGTCAGAGTGCCAGTCTTGTCGGAGCACAGGATCTCAACACCGGCCAACGACTCGATGGCAGACAGTTTCTGGACAATAGCCTTCTTCTTGGCAAGATAAGCAGCACCGACGGCCATCGTGGTGGTGACGACTGCGGGAAGACCGACCGGCACACCGATGATCGTGATGGCCAGGGTGAACTCAAGGATTGTGACGATGCCATTGGAACGGTAGAAAGACGCAACCCACACGACTAGGAGGGTCATTATTACCAGAATCAGCAGGACGGTGCCAATGTCGTTGAGAACTTCGGTGAAATGGCCACTTCCAGCAGACGCAGCGTTGACCAGGGCGGCCGCGCGGCCGACAAAGGTATTGTCGCCGGTTGCAGTGATGATAAGGAAGGCCTCACCGCGTTTGACGGCGGACGAGGCATAGCAGGTGTCGCCCTTGTGCTTGTCGACAGCAAGAGACTCGCCCGTGATGGCGGACTGGTCAACCTGAAGGAACGCATCTTCCGTGACAATGCGTCCGTCAGCCGGAACAATGGTACCCTGCAGGAATCGTCAGCATGAGCTCGTCGCCATTTTCTCGGTCGTCGCTGGTCCTCACCTCCTCGACCTGCAGAATATCACCGGGGACGACCTCGGTAGCATCAACCTCGCTCAGTCGACCGTTACGGAGGACCACAGCCTTCAGGGCGAGGGTCTTCTTTAGCTCGTCGACGATCGAACCCGCCTGGAATTCCTGGACGAAACCGACACAGGCGTTGAGCAGGAGCAAAGCGCAGATGACACCGAAATCGACCCAGTCCTCGAGACCGGCCGCCAGAATAGCCGCAGCCTACATGAGGCACGATGCAGCGTCAGCTATATTTTTCCAATTGACGTGTCGCACACAACAGCACACATCTCCGAACCGGGCAACATATAGTTCTGAGCGCCGCTGTTGAAGACTCAACTCACCTCCATGACAAACTGGATGGGACCAATGAAGTAGGAGAAGAACTTGAGGACCAAGTTCTCCTTCTCTTCCTTCATCTGGTTGAGACCAAACTTTTTGCGACGCGCCAGAACCTCGCTGTCGGTCAGACCCGTGCGGGTGTCGGTCTGGAGCAGCTCCTCGGGGACCGGACGAGCACCGCCAGGCTCCTCTGGGCCCTCGTCCTCGGCGTCGATGTGACCGTCCTGACTCTCAAGCTCCTCGATGAGGGCATCCATGTCCTCCTCCTCATCGTCGTCGGGGCCCGTCTTCTCCTCCTGCGAAGGATGCTGGAGTTCGGGCTTGTCTGTGACGCCGTCAAAGCGTCCCGACGGGACGGAGGGAGCCACATGGTTAGAGACCCCATGAGCTCCAGAGCCAGTTGGTTCCGCCATGGCGGGGAGGCTGGAGGTGGAATGAATGTTCAAGCCAGGAGTTAAGGCTACACAGATAACCAGGCCGTGTGAAGGGGAGGGATTGAGGAAGGGAGAGAGACGCGAGGGTTTGTGCGTTGATGGAAAGCGTGAGAGGAAGAGGGAAGGGAGACGAGGGAAGTAACGGGCAGTGGTGACAAGGAAAGAGGTAGTTTCCCGAGCAGGGAATGAGACAAAGGGCAAGGGAAGCGGAAGATAGATTCCGGCCTTGGTGGCAGGACAGAACAGCGGCCGCGATCACAGGCACATTGAGAAGGATGACCAGGGCAGAAAAGAAGAGGGAGAGATCTGAGCAGAGGAGCAAGAGAGTGGGAGAAAAAAAAAGAGGGGGGCAAAGCAGGGCAGGGCCACGCAGAGATAAACAGCGACGCTGCATGGTTCTTGGTGGTGAATGCGGCGGCCGCCGTTCTGTCCTGTTCTGTCCTGTCTGGTTCCGTCATGTCATGTCCGGTATCACTGCATACTCTGATAATGAGTTCTTCGAGAGGAGCTCTGCTTGGCGCTGTCACGGGCGGCCCAGGTGGTACTACTTTGCTACTAGCTAGCTACCACATCTGGCCTACTGCGTGCAGGCCAAGATCTCCCCTACAGGGCTCCAGACTAATCGGCTGCTCCATCTGGGAATGTCAGATGGCTGGTGTGGGCCGTGGATCCTCAAGTGGGCTTGTGGAGGGTGCCTTTCCGAGGGCCGGCGCAGTGGGGTGGGCAACACGGTCGGGAGCAACCCACAGTTACAGTGCTCCGTACTTTGGAACCACTGCACATCAAGTACAGCAGTTCTTTCTTGGCGCGGAGAGGAGTATATGCCCGGAGCTGCCAAGAAAGCCTTTGAGATGCCTCAAGATGAGAGTGCTGATCCAAGCTTGTTGCATGACGCATTCGGTTCATTCACTAGCAGTTCACCTTCACGCTTAGGCTGTCTTTGCACTTGTCTCCATCGTGAAAGATCATCTCTCTTGTGATGAGCGAGTGATAATCATGATATTTGCTTATTTACCCCGTCTGTATGGTACTTTCTCCTGTGGTACCATATGCCATGTGCGGAGTACGGCCTTCCGATACGATAGCTCGAGGGCAGGATATACATTCCACAGATGGTTGGCACATGAAATATGTTATTAGGGATATATGGTATACTATATACATGAGACCCTCTGTAGAATGGGAGCTGAAGGCGGTGTCATCTTCATCTTGTCCGATTGGAAGTTCCACGTAGCGCCGCCCGGTGACGACTGCGCTCGCGCCATCAGCAACCAACTCGAATGCATCACAAAGCAAGTTCCTAGCAGTTACAGTGTCATTCCTGCGTAAGGAAACATCTCTTCGTCACAGAGAGGAATGTCCGCCTGGCATGGCTTTCCTCGACACGGCGGACGGGACGGCGTTCTCCGCGAGGACGAGCCCATCTCGGTCTTGTCTGGGGCTCCTGTCAATCTGGGGAAGTGCATACAGGACTTACTCGGCTAGTGCCGTTAGGAAAATACTTAATCTGTATATGGAATTAGCATTCTGTGCACAGATGATACAGTAATCACCCTATCACAACTATTTTTGTATACAGTATATCAATGTCAATTAGAGAAAAATTCGCCGTATATTCGCTGACCCGATCCAGATAGAGTAATTAAAGTAAATTGTAACCATGGAATTACTGACCAGCACATGTTATTAAACTCCCCCCGCCCTTGCATGCCACGGCTGCGGTTACGCTCCCGAGCTCCCAGTCCCAATCTCCAATTAATCCCATACTCTAAGAGCTTGACTGAATAGCAAGACAGGGAACGAGGACGATCATTACATCAATTCACGGAGGCTGCAAATCACCACCGCCCAGCCACACCACACCCTATCAAGCGACAGCGGCGGCATTGACAATATTATCAAATCATCAAGACATTTCCTCTCGAATAGTTACATAGGTAGTCACTCAAGTTATGCCTCCGAGGCCCTGATGAAAACGGTAACGGGGATTTTGCTGCAAGACACGTCAGAATAAATCTATGTTGTTTTGTGTTCATGCAAACAGGGTTTCCATTTCTAACTATTTACTTGCTTACGACGCGCTGCGGCTATGCTTTTTAAAAAGGAACAAAGAAAGTACACCTTTTTTTTCTTTACCGAAAGCGACTGGCGAGAAGAGAAATAAATACGCGAGACGCCTCACTTTCTTTTTTCACTTCCGTAATCCACCAATCAGTTAAGATGTCTTGTCATCAGTAATATTAAATGATGAATGTGCTGGTTGTTAAATAAAACCAGTGTTAAAATGCATACTGATGTACTTTGACATGTAATAATGGTAAATATATTAGACATCCTAGGCACCTAGACATACTTATCAACTTGTTCATGTATGCACACATTTTACATCAAGATACAATGAACAAACCATGCTTGTATCGCAATCAGACCTTAAGTGAGGTGGGCAGCAAGCGGTTACTTCCTAGTATATAAATATTAAGAAGCCTTAGGCCGATTCCTTGAACCAATGAACCCTCTGAATAAATCAATGGCTAAGGGTGATGGAGTCTGTTATCCTGACGAATAGTTCGGACGAATTTTTGAGCTTTCAGCGAAGAAAATCACAACAAGGCGTAGAAAGGCAGCAACGGTTGAGCAATTTGATTAAATTGCCTACTGTACTCCGTACACTATTTTAGCGGACTGGAGCTATAGGCAAGGCCAGTACAGTCTTGCCTAGTACGTCAGGCATTTCCTTCCAAGTTAGAACTTAAATCATTTCTTGGCATCTGCTGTGCCTTGGCTCGGCGAATTCCGGTGTTCTTCCTAGGAGGTACGGAGTGAGCTCCGCGGGACCGCAGGTGGAACAAAGGAGGCAGCGGGAGGAATGCCGCATGGGAAGAGAAGCTCTGCACGTCGCAGATGGTACGGCTTGGCAGGCAGATAGAAAAAAAAGGTCCTAAGATTCAATCGGGAAACAAGTAGTAGCAGCCATGGTCATACCCGACTGGGAGCTTGGCTGCTTTAAAATGTCATGTGACAGAGTGTGATCAAGCACTTACTGGCAGTAACCGCCCGAGTATTTCATACATCATTGAATAGTCATCGATTTCAGTATTTCTTTAGTCAACATTTCTCCTCTCAAGCATCCCTGCTTGCTGTCAAGTCCTTTTGTCATCCTTTCTTAGAGAACTTCAGCATAGCAAGCGAACCTCTCAAGTTCTCCCCCGCCTGCCCGATACCCGTGATCGTTGATCCAAAAACAAGGATTGAGCAGCTCAAAGGCATTCTTTCAGACGAGTGTTGGCAATTCCAGAAAGTGAGCATCTTGAAACTTATACAAATGTATGAAACCGTGAGTTAGGGCCACTGGCCCCAGGCAAAACAATTTGGCTCCGCGACGGCGAAGTCCTGGAACGTGAGCCCGGGGTTCACGATATTCCCAAAAGATCTGTTGTTTGGGCCGAGGTGTGTTTTCAGCTTTATCTTCTATCATTGCTTTACTTACTCGAAACTTAGGGGATTGCTCACCAGATGATGCAGCTCAGTCAGTCATAATGTGATTTCTGGTGGCAAAATGCCGGATTTGGATGTCCGATATTTCGACAATCGATATCATCTCGATAAGGCTGTTCTTTAGTCTAGAGACTAGTGCATTGGGATTTCGTACTCTTAGCAGTCGCGCTCTCGTCATCGCCCGCCAAGTGTGGCTGGAATTCCTCCTCAGGTTTTGGCTTAAATCTCAAGATTGAAGCAGACAGGACAGGCCCTGAGGCTGCTACTGCTAGATGAAAGTTAAGGATCTGACCGTCTTGTCTTGACCGTATGTACTCCGTGTCATGTACGGATGTGTATCTTTAATTTTCTTTGAGAGTAAAAATAAAACTGAAGCCATCCGCTTCCGTCTCTCAGAAGGGCGGGCTTTGTATATGCAGTCCTGATCCGGACTTCGTTGGAGAGCAGTGAGAGCTGGTAGCAGTATGTCTGGTTTTAGTCGAAATATCTTTTTATCGCTCCGTTGCAGGTCTGTTTCATCTTCCGCCATCAAAATGCCTGAAAACGTAGGGAGAACTGACATGGAGTACTTCAAAGGAAGACTGTTGTAAACGAATTCGAGGCGAGATTTTGCCTCAATAATCAGGCGGATATTGAATGCCGAGTACTGTACCAAGTATGGGCATCCACTCTTGACACAAGGACCCGACAGGTCGGCTTGATCGATATGGAGAATAGCACCCTGGCACAATGCAAGACGAAAACGATCACACCATGGATTGACAGTAAAATCACATTATTGCCTCACAGAAGCATTCTGGAATACTTGGCACGAGCATTCGATAGACATAGTCCCGGGAGAAAGCTCACTGTCTCTGTAGTTCTCCTACAGGTTCTACGTGAATGCTGTCGTCAGCGTTGATGATCATTGCGGGTCTCCAACACAGCCACCCGGAGACGCGACAGCATCAACGTCGCTGTCGACAAAACGGACATCTATACAAGGTAAGTATGTTTAAATTGGAAAACATGATCACGATCGTCTACCATCGATAACATGATGCAGACATGCTGTGCTGAAGGCCGCCAGCCTGCCGTCTCGGGGACCGGGGGCGGAATGTTGATGGACAACCTGGAATTTCATTCTAGCAGGGCGGAGGAGGAGCCGTGCCAAGACACATCACCAAGTGGACGACATGTCTGTCCACCTCGGGACATGGTCCAATACAGCAAGGGTATGGGATAGAACGGAGGGGACGTCACGTACATCCGGATGCCCAGAGTAGCTGTGGCAACCCATGAACTTAGTTATTCTTTTCGTGATATGCCTCAAACTTAAAACTTGGCCAGCATTCAGAAGGGAAAAAAAACCCTCATTGCCTAATGACCTCATCTAGTATTCCGTGGTTGCGCTGGCCGAGACTGCTGGTTCCCGGTGCGGGCTGGGCAAGATTTCCTTCTCCGTACAGTATGCACGTCAAGTAAGCCCTTGCACGGCCAAGATAGCTCCCAACGTACCACACTGCGGTTTGAAAATGCCGCGCTTCTGGAAGAAACGTCGAAGGCAAGGTCTTGTCATGACGGTATTTCTCGAGACCGTCAGACAGATACCGAGCAGCCGGTATTTTTTGAGCACACCACCCGTCCACCACCCAACATCGTCTCTGTTCCGCTAGGGCGCAATGACATGGCAGGCTCTGCTTGGGCTTGCAACCTCTTCCTGTCTGAATCGTGGATGATCTACTAATACCCTCCATACTCATAATACTGTCCAGTCTCGTTTATCCTTATCGGCACGCACCCCCACTGCCTCCACTCCCCGCACTCCTACCCGCACGGTTCCACCGGCCAGAATCGCTCGGTCGATCAACGTCAATCCGTCCTCCGCTCAGCTGCCGCTAACTCTAACCTCCTAGTTTTCCTGTGCCGGGGCTTAAGGTTCTGGACAGCACACACAGAGAAGGACGGTATACAAACTAACTCAATCGCACTTTGCGCAGCTCGTACTGAAGTTATCGACGCTCCACAATTTCGTGTTCGCGGATACAAACATCTGTTCTGAAAATTGCGAAGATCTCTTTCTTTTGCTCGTCCATTTCGCAGACCTGTCAACGTGAGCAGCTGCTACTGTCGCCCCTGCTAGCAGGACCAGCACGTTGAAAGCCCTATCGGCCACGCCGCTGACGTGGAGGGCTCTGATACAGCGCCGCAATTGGCCTGTCCTGCTGTATCTTGTAATCTCTGGCGGGTCTCGGTCTCCCTTATCTGCAGATAAGCGTGCTGCAACAGCTGCTTGTCGTTGGCTGAGTTGCGTCATATCGATGATCAATAACGCATCAACAATATAGGTACTTGTTGGGGACGGCGATCTTGGCTGATTTTCGAGACACAGATGAGGGGCAGTGTACATAGGTACAAAATAGTATGCTTCTAAGAAATATATTTTGATCGGTGGTTGGCATGATTGAGTGATTTGTTCTGCTTCGACCTTTTAATGTGAACTCTACTATTAACAATCGATATGAAGGAACAGGTAGAGGGATCAATTAATCGAGGCGCATCCAACTTCACCTCTTCAGGGAGGTATAGAATTGGATGTTAGGAGGTGGAAGGGGATAAGCTTCGCGGTAAGGGGACTATGTTGTTATTTCGACTTTTAAAAATAATCTCTCCACGCGACATTGGATGGACCCGTTTCTCCAAATGCCATTTTATTTTCTTATCTACGGCGGGCCTCTCTAAAACCTTTTACTGGTCATTTCTACAGGTGCGCCAGAAGTGGAATGTGTCGTTGATTAAATCAATATGAATCCGTCCTTGTTTCGGCTGGGTCATTCCCACTGTTAAGGACCAAATGTTCTTACACATGCTGCAGACTTGGAAGATCCCTGCTTTCCAGAGGGTCCTTTCTTTCCAATTGATGACTGTTTTGCAACATACGTCAAGAGTGATTATAGACACTGCTATTCTGCGGATTGCTTTGGCGAATTCCTGGAAAAGAAAGCCAGGAAAACAATTTTTAAAGCGTCATGAGCATCAGAATGCAATGCTATCTAATCCACAGTATTTACGTACTTCTAGTGTCTCCGGAATCCAACGTCGAATGTCCTGAAATTGGAAAAATGTAAAACACTCCTGCATGTGAATCAATTCGCCTTAAGGGCCATGAAGCCGTGCCAGACAATAGAGATGGTAGGTCCATTGCAGCTCTTTCCTTATCCTCCCTGAAGAAAAGATAGAGAGCCATTCTCACTTCCAACATAAATGTCTGAAATCCCAGTCCCAACCTGATTCTCATCTCTCCGCGCTCGTTCCTGACTGCCAAGACCTTGGATGACCCAGAGCGGAGTTGACCAATCAGATCATGCCCACTAGCGGTCTGCTGATTATATAATCAAACGGACAAACGTCATGCTGCCGCGGCGTGCTTCCTGAAGAGCAAAAGGATACGAATAGAGCATAGGAACGAGCTCAAACCCGAAAACTGTCCACTTTACTAAATACAGCGGATGAAGGAAGGTGGAATGTGTGACGGTGCTTCACCGTATTCCAGTCCCATCTTGGAAGCAACCCTTGAAGTTTACTACCCATTACTTCTCCCCGGCGTGTGCATCTCACACATTTGAAACTTCAGATCTGCGCCCGGATATGTTGATGAATATCGCATATTTTTGTCTCTTCTCCCCTTCGTATGTCAGGCTGCAGGCCTGTTCGCACGAATAAAAGGTCGAAAACAGAAACAGAAGGAGGTGCAAAACAAGAGACAAATTTGACTGGCGGCTAGCTCGATCTCAATTCTCGCTCCTATTCTCTCCTTTTAGCAGAATATGGTAAAGGAAATTCCGGGTTTCTACTATGGTAAGTACCTGGTATTGTTCTTCCCTGCTGTATATGTATGTGTCGGTTTGGATTTCTTCTCAGATGCCTGTGCTTGTTATTTGCCTTTGTCTTGAACCATTTCCGGGCTCCTAGTTAAAGAACTAGGCGTTTTCATCTTGACCCTTTTGCGCGTGTGCCTATCTCTCTTGGCATTTTTTTGTTGCGAAATTGGTGTCTGCACTATGGTCAAATGTTCCTGAGCGACTCTATTTCTCCAGACGTTTGGAGCGGAATTTTCCATGAAAGGAATGGCCTGTCTTGTCTTCTTGCATGCAATTCTACTTCTCTGACTTTCGTTGAGCCATGCTAACGGGGAACTTTTTTAGATCCCGAAAAGAAGAAATATTTCAAGATCCAGGCGAACCATGTAGCGCCTCCGGGATGTCAGTACTCAGAAAGGGCGATCAAAGAAAGGAAATTGGAGGAGAAGGTTATACATACCTTTCGACAGGAGAATTTTGTCAACTCTGGAATGTAGTTGCTGACTTTCTTACAGAGTCGAAAACGTAAGAGGGAGCATGGCCGTCGTGTCGCAACGGAAAGGATTAGGAGAGCATCCTCTCTGATGCATCCGCTTATCGGGCTCGAGAGAGAGCTCAGCCAACAGCGTACGTCAAGTCGCGATATATTTGAGCAACAAGGGAAGGCGTATGCAAGCAAACTACAGCGGAAACAGCTACACAAATATACGCCATGGGGTACAAGTGGAGATAATACTGTCACGCATATTCTACGAAACCGTTCTGGGCTCTTGATTACTGGTGCGCGTTTCCACACTATCTGTTGCCTGAGACTCTTGCTAATAGGATGAAAGCTCTTTCGCGGGGTCCTGAGTCGGCTGTTGCGTGAGTTTTCTTCTCTTCAGCTCCAACAGACTTTCTACTAGAACTTTATCCCTGAGTGTTTGAGCTAACTGGACATTGACAACTCTTAGAGTTTGCTTTCCAGAATCCCATCGCCACACGTGGACATACCACCAATCACTGGAACGAGTTCTGTACAAAGATGAATATCGGGTATGTCAGGGAAGAGACTCTGCCAAAGACTGGATGTTCATATCTATACAGATCCCCTCGATCTCTCTTAGTCACACAGGATTTCTCTTGTATGTTCCAAGGCCTTGCTTTCTCTACTTTTTTTTCTTTCACTAATAAAAACCAGAGCGGCGATGGATAGTGGACCGGCGGGTGATTCCTTCCTTTTGGTGAGGGCCATTCCTGATCCTGTTGAAGAAGAAACGTACCGTTGGCCTACTCTTGGTAAGTATGTATTAGATTCTTTTCCTGACATGGAAGTATTGATGTTCGATCAGCTTCGGTGCGCCATCCCACCCGAGTGCGGGAAGAAACGACGTTGTGGTCGTCATCTCCGCGTCCGACTGGTGATAGTCCGTTCTTTGCAATTGGAACGTCCCAGGGCCTGCATACGTTGGAGGGCGTCGGATACCGCTGGCAGCTGGAGAAAAAACAATTTCCTCCTGACGTTATCTCCGGGAAGCCAGCTTCCTTCAGATACAGGGAGTCCTCACACTCTGACGTGATGGCTGTGGAGTGGCTCACTTCGGACGTGATCGTTTCCGGTTTGTCGGACTCCTCAATATTCTTCCATGACATCCGTAGTGGGGGAACTGTCACTAGATTGCAACATTCGCATGCCGTATCTAAGATCCGCAAGGTTGATCCGTATCGGCTGGTCGTGGCGGGGTACAAATCGGTACGTCTCTTCCCGTTCCTTTTAGCTTTTTTTTCGGGAACCATCCTTTCTTTGATTGGATTGTTGTTCCTTTTCTTACAGATGAGATCGCTTATCGACAATACAGCTTCAGATGTATGACATTCGATACCCTGCCAATGGATTGCAGAGTCGCCCAAAACCGGGTAGCTCTCGTCACACCTCAACAAAGCCTTACTTGTGGTTTCCGGAGTATTCAAACTCTGCGAGGGTTACCTTTTGCAACGACATTGATGTGAGCCCGGAGCTTGGTCTCCTTGCTGGTGGTAAGCATGCTACTAAAGCATGACCCTGTTTGCACCAATCCTATCAATTTATTTCAGCGTTATTCTGGACCAGGTACAGGTTTCAGGGTAAGGCGGTGGAGAGGCTAACCTGCTGTGTCTTTCCAGTAACTGACGACCGTAAACTCCAAATCTTCTCCCTTCTTGACGGGTCTGTGGTCACTTCACCCGCATCAAGTTATCAGTACGATACAAGCATCTCCTGCGTGCGGTTTGAATCTGGGGAGTGGCCAGTTCTGGGTTCCCACGTGCCCAGGCTGCTCGTCGGCACTGGGCAAGTGGTTGAGGAGTGGACTTGGTAGGGCTCGGAATGTAATTCGGTTGTGACTCTTTTCTTGCTTTATGTGTTCGATTGGAGATCACTTTGAACGGTATGCAGATCCAAGGATAGAATACCGAGCCTGAGCTCGATTGTATTATCACTCCTTGTCCTGTTTTCATACTCTTCGTCATCTTGCAATTCTGGCAGATCATCTCAGCCGCTGGGACTACCCAAATTCTTTTAATACCAGCGTCATATCATGTATCGTTCAGGATTATGGATTGATGGTTTGTATATACGGAGGAATTCAAACAAATCTTACATAATCTCCTTATTATCAAAATATCTGGACCACAATTGCCACCTTTTACTTTCTGATCATACGTGATACAACCCTGTTTAACCCCCCAACAAATCAGCCGCAAAGGTATCCATTCCACCTCATACTAGACTAAATCCAATTCCCCAATCCGTATTTGACCTGACAGAAGAAGAGTTAACTGACCCTCTCCTCGTCTCCGGGGGAAGGGGGCAGGTGACAGCTGAAGTGATTGCCAGGGCTGGCTCCTTCGTTTATCCTTCCCTCATTTCATCGTGAATCACGGCCCGCGGCGGGGGTGGCTCAGAAAAGGGAATCTTCCTCTCTGAACGAGGATCTGTAGAGATATTTGCTTTTCCTTCTTCATGCATTCTTAGCTGACTCTGACTGTGCGGTTCGGACGGACTTGTCATGCTAGACTTGGTTCCCTCACGAGAAGATTTTGTAGGGAAATCCATTAGATGTCACTGTCAACTTTACTTTCTGCTTCTTTTCCTTTTAGAAAACTTTGACAATGGCAAGCGGACCCCTGAAATTTACAGTCGCCCGCCAGATACCCTTGATTTATTGACCCCAAGATAAGGGTAAAGGAGCTCAAAAGCTTAATTAGAAGAGTACTTTCTCGATTCCAGAAAGAGAATATTTTACAAGTAATCCAGAGGTTTGTTAATTTGAATTATGTCGAGAGGCTGCCGAAGTCGGCGCTCGAGATATTGATACATTGCCTATGCACTTTTACTTCCTGGCAAAGGCGTCGGTCTGAACAACCCTGAAAAAGGAGTTCACTGCACAAACGTAAATTCAGAACAGGCAATCAAACCTTTTGCACGGTCACTTAGCATAGCGTACACTTTTAATGAGCGTGATAGCAGCAGTGGTATGGACAGTGATTGCAATGAAAAAGTTGTAGTGTACAAATGGTAAAGGCTATGTAAGGTGGCGAGGGAGTCGGTATTGCAGTTCTGGAAGGCAAAAAATAAAAACCAGAGATTGGTGTTTACAACGGCCTTACATAGGTTGTAGATGTTTCGTAATGAGTTGGAGACAGAAGGCAGTTGAAAGCGAGAGTATAAGAGAATGTCTCCTGAAATTGTCTCCTGAAACGCCGTACCTGCTGTGTGATATGCGACATCAATTATCACACTAATAATAACTCATTCTACAAGCCACCTATGCGTTCACCGCTGATGTTTGACCAAATAATGATGGCAGGCCCGAGGGGAGTGTACTGTACCTATATGTCTCGATAAGGGCTTAGGGCTTAGGGCTCTAAGAGTCTCCACTTTTATGTCAACTCTTCGTGACCTGTAAACTTCCAATGAATGGACTTTAACCTCCGAATCACATAAATGGATGGTCACATTATTCCAGAGCCATGGATGCGGTCCCAGAGCTCTGGGTACGGGCTCCCAACATGATGGTTCATCTGTCGCCTATGCTCCCAATATGCACCTCTTAGGGCGTCTCCTTTTCAACTCTGCTGACCTGCACTATTAACGACTCTTAAGTTAAACCATTCCTGTTAGTCAACTAGAGCTATTTGAATTCTGTAATCCTTTTCATCTATTGCCCTGCTACTGTCATCTCACATGTCCTGGTCTCACAGGCCATACTCACACCGCCTCATCTATCTAGGTACTTAGTAAGGGCCATACATTTTCTTTTCAGTGAAGGCTTAATTTCGCAGGAAATCCTATCTCGCTTCAACTTTCGTGTTACTCAAATCTCTGCTGTTATGTTTATACCTGCCAGAACTTGGAGTCTTTGCTGGCCTCATCTCGAGGGACTACGACAAGATGCTTGCTTCTCCAATATCTGGGTTGTGGCTCCTGTATTGACAACATGATCATTAATACCACTCTGACTGTGCCATCCAGGAAACACAACATATCGATGATAACGGTCCGTGTTTCGCGTATCTGTCGGTACTGTTGTCCTCAAGGTCAAAACAGCGCGGTATTCTCCTCAGTGTTGATAGTTTTCCCGAGCTAGATTGGAACATCTCTTGATAGGATATCAGAAGAACTAAAATCTGCGAGTTTCAAGGCGGAGCAAATGCAATACTAAGGCGAATAGCGTGGAAGGTCAATGGCACAGCTTCGCGGAACAGGAAATCGTACTTACTATCCACGCCTGCGGGCTGTCTGAGTGGAGAGCTATGGAATACGAGCCTATACTACACCAGGCGACAAACCTCTGGGACTTTCTGTTCCAGCTGGGAGGCTGATGACAGTCCATTACAAATCCTTCAATATTTTCCTGCAAAAAGCCATTTGGACTGGGGTTCTTTTGCTTGAATGTCCCCTGGGTATGCCTGACGATCTAAAGTGGACTTGCTTTGAAGACCGCATACTTTTGAAGCCTGGTGTCTCTAGGAAAATTGGAGGAAGTGAACCACCCGGGTACTTGCGGAAACCACTGATAAAGAGCAGGCGACCCATGAATATAGGATAGCAATGTGTCAGTTCCTTTCCAACCACCTACGGTTCTTTCCGTCTCGCACGGCGTTCTGGAAAGCTTCCGTGTTCCCTTCCCCCGAGCCTCTGTCCTCCAAGGCAAGATCCCAGCCTTTTCAAGCTGAGCTCCACCATGAAGACCCAGATATCCATCTGGCCAGCAATGGTGAAGCTTCAGACCAACTTAGACATCCTGCGATGGGCCTTCGCACCGTTTCCCCGACTTGGCAGCGAGGAGGAGCGCGGAAGCGACACAGGACGCAAGCTGTGGACATGAAGTGACACGCTGGTCTCAGTAGACTCGGTCTGGGCCGCCGTTCCCGAGATAGGTCCCCCGCCTCGGTGCTCCACAACTGGTTAGCGGTTACCCCGCGGGGGAGGAGCATGGATCCATGGTTTCTCCGCGCGGTTCTCCAGTCGGAACCTCTGCATCATCTTCCGAAGTGGATAAAGCCAGCGTCCATTCGATACCGTCGGTTATTGCTTCGGATGTGGCTCCTAACCTACCACAGATCACTCATGGAGCTAGCGAAAAGTCCGTTGCCTGTGATATCGTCGTCATGTATCGTCCTGCTGCTTGAGAAGCAGGAGGACCGCTATTCGCATGCCTGCTGGACGTTTGGAAGATGGTAACCAGACGATATCATGGTTAGAGATGTTTGTGTGAGACGAACCATAGGCGCATCGCCCACGCTATCCGAATGGTCTGGCATCTTATCGTGAGTGCCGGCATTTTATACTGGCCTCGAGACAGGAACGGAGGCATCAGGCCCAGCCTGCCGACGGGACCAACCCGACAGGCATACGGAGTAGGGTCTGGTGTCAGCGGAACCGCAGTCTGGGGATAGCACGTCCAGGATTCCGGACGCCGCCTCCTTGGATCTCCACAACCCCCGCGCTCCTTTCTCCGCAATAGCTCGTTGCCGCGGGTTACGAACAGTTGGACTGTTGGAGGCCGTGCTCTCGCTATTGAACGAGGTTTCGTACCGGGACCTGAGATGAGAAGACATAAATACTGCGTCGACCCAAGGCTTGGGGATGAATCTCTTCCTCCAGGAACAGATGCATCAATTGGCGCCTTCATAACTCATCAATTGTTTCTTTTTCTCTTCACTATACCTTGATTAGCCTCTCTATTGACACAGACTATAAGAAGATAAGATGGGCATTCCAACGACTCAGAAAGCAGCCGTTGTCGAGCAGCCCGGCCCTGATGCCCAGTGTGTTGTCAAAGAGATCCCAGTCCCTACGCCCAACGACGGTGAGATCCTTGTCAAGGTCAATTGGTCTGGTCTCTGCCACTCGGACGTCCACCTAATCAGGGGTGACTGGGCCAGCATGGGCGTCAACATGAAGGCCAAAGTCTCCGGCCACGAGGGTGCCGGTGTCGTCGTCGCCGTGGGCAAGAACGTCAAGTGATTCCAGGTTGGAGACCGGGCTGGAATCAAGTGGGTTTCCGACACTTGCGGCGACTGCGAGTTCTGTACCAATGGGTTCGACGAGCTGCACTGCACGCAGCAGAAAAACAGTGGAGCTTCAACGGAGGGAACATTCCAGCAGTATGTGACCACTAGCGCACAGTACGCCACCAAGATCCCTGATGGAGTATCTGACGAGGAAGCTGGTCCTGTGAGTATCCCTTTCCATCTGAACATCATGTTGCTCTCGCTCATAGAAAGAATAGATCCTCTGTGGTGGTGTCACGGCATACACAGCCTTGAAGCGCTCCGCTGTCAGACCCGGCCAATGGGTCGTCCTTCCCGGTGCCGGTGGTGGTCTGGGCCATCTGGCAATCCAGTACGCGAAGGCCATGGGAATGCGCGTGATCGCTATCGACGGCGGCAAAGAGAAGGAGGAACTTTGCAAGAGACTTGGCGCAGAGGTCTACATTGACTTCCTAGTCGAGAAGGACATCCCAGCCAAGGTCATGGAACTTACCACGTATGGTGCACACGGGGTCGTCGTGACGGCCGCATCGAGGGCCGCTTATGAGATGGCCCCCAACCTACTGCGACCACGCGGCACTCTCGTCTGCGTTGGACTGCCCGAGGATGACTTCAGGGTTGGTGCATCCCCGATACAGATGGTGCTGAGGAGACTGAACGTGGTTGGCACCCTCACCGGAACTCTGAAGGATGTGGAAGAAGCCTTGGACTTCACCGCCAGGGGTCTGGTCAAGTCAATCCTGGTCAAAGGAACCATCAATGATATCAACACCTTTGTGGACAAGATGCTGGCTGGCCAGCTGCCTGGACGCGCGGTCATCAATCTTTGGGCTTAAGGGAAATGTTACGACGTTTATGCATTTGATACCGTTCTCGAATGACGAATCATGTATATACAGAGTTGAAGGGGGACGCACTCGCATTCAGAGAATTAACTGGGCCAGGGTGAATGGAAAGATACTCCTTTGAAGCTTTTTTACATGAGATGTTGAAAGATCCATGATGAATAAATGGATTTTATTCCCTCTTTTGAGCACAGACAAGTTGTATACTTTCTCCTCCATATTCCACCAGCACATTCTGTGATTGTAGTCTCCCAGACAACAGTATCGCACTACAGCAGAGAATAGATCCCGTTGTTTGCGAACCTCTGCAACGAGACCTTCGTTTCCTCTTGGAGAAATTGGACTCCTTTACCACCACAGAATATTTGCATTTGTACAGTATGAGGATTGCATCTATCCCACTTCAAGGAAATCAGTTTGTTACATGGGTGTCTCAGTTCTCGACAACAAGCCTGTTTCATGACTCTCGATAGTTTTTGGATTTGATTCACATGTATGTAATATTATCAGAATTAACGACTATACGATACCCTAAGATAAGATGGACTAAGAGACAAGCGGCTATGAAGACCTAAAGATCCAGTGTCTGCTCCTCCATAGGCCATTCATAAATCGAGCCTCAAATGGCAATGACATTGAAGAACACCACTATACAAGAAAGCATAGAAAAGATGATTGTGAGTTCCTCGCTGGTTTTACAAAAAGCAATTCTGCAGCCAAAGTACTACAGGTATTTATCTACCAGACTAATTCCCGGCTCGTATTAGTTCTGAGCCTCCAGCGACTCTTCCTCACTTGCCTGTGAATACCATCCATCGTGTCAGACGACCGGTCATATATCTCAACTAACTTCGGTCACTCCTTTCTGACTGGCAGCTTTTAAAGGAGGACATGAGCCAGACCCAGACTCCACAGATCGTCCGATCAGGGGGCATAGGAAATAGCAAATCTATTCCAGCACACATGTCATATTCATTAATGGTGAATACTTTATTAAGCAAGATTTCAATGTCTAGACAGGAGGTTCCACTTGAGATAATTATTGATTGATTCATTTCTTTCTGCAGATGTGTGTGTGGAACTAAGTAAGCTCTTTCATATACCTAGTCTCATTATTCTGATTGCCTTTTAATCTGTTCCCCAGGCTGCTTTGGCCCCGATTGCTAACGCTAGACCAGTACTTATTATTAGAACATGGCTACGAAACACAAACTCGAGGGAGAGCATTCGCCATTTGGACACCAAATTTTGGAAGGAATCAGTCGTCACCGTTTCCCCAGTCTCGCAAACACAGCCTCTACAACTGCCTGAACGCTAATCCTATTAGCTTTGGGGCTGCCATTACCACCGCTGCTGAACCATTATTAAGAGATACTCTTCAGCATCGTAAGCTATGACATGAAGGTGGCTTATGCCGTTTTCCGCCGTCCATAAGTTTTAGATTTCTCATCCATTTTCGCGGACTCGGGAGAGTCGCGATTATGTGTGTAGGGCGGAACGGTCGGATGGCTGAACCATTGAATCTCATCTGGGATGGAAAAATCCGGCACGAAACCAATCTGCCCAGCATCTATATTCACATGGTGCAACCTGGCAAAAAACCAAAGACAAGAGGTGCTGTATTAGATAATCATTATTCAAGGCGAAGCCCCTCGAGCTCCAAAATCACAGGCTCTGACTCAAGGGAACATGCTGCGAGTGTCAGTTTTCTTGATAATTTGTGACACAAGTGAGGAACATGAGATTTATCTGCATAGTAGAAATGGAGGAGACCAAGTCCTTTTCCATGAGGTACTCCAATCAAGGACATCGGAATTCGGAAATGTACCTGGAGGTGATGGAAATGTAAAACATAGTACTACCGAGTACCTATTAAATGTTATCGAGCGCCAGAAAGCCGCCATCCATGACTTTTCAGAAGCCTCTGTAGTTGGAATTTCCCTGTTCAGTATGTGTCCTCAGCCTATTAATATACTGATTTAGTAACAATCACTGTAACCTTGGGGCATGAGCATGATTTCTCGGGAATTCATAGATGTTTTAACCACAATTCGAACAAGGTCCACTTAACAGGTATTAACTAAAAGATCAGTTGGGCTTACTTCTCATGCCTGCTGCTCATTCTATCCTTCAGATATGATTCCTATAAATATGTAGCAGAACCTACCTTCCTGCTAGGCATTATGACAACCGACTGTACAACATAAGTGCTGAGACCTACATCGCATTTCGTTACATTGTCTGCAAGTCGGGCCTGAAGACCGCAGGCATAGCGGTTCCAGGTCGCACCACACATCTGTGCAAGACAGGATGAAGTCTCACAAGCTTATCCACATCCGGAAGCCAGCTTGGTGACGAAGGGATCGATCCCTAATGAATGGTTGACAACGCTCGCTGTCTTCTGCCTCTGTTGTCCCTCGCGGCTACACAGACGTTCTGATTGCCTGCTACCTAGAAACCACAGACAACAGTTCTCCAATTTGTGCGCGGGACGCTTCAATGGAAGAATCCCTTGTTCCACGCATTTTGAGGGGCTATATGCATATAATACTCGAAAATCATATGCTATTGGACTCTTCGCCCTCGGGGATACTGGCGTTTACTCCATGGTAGCGCAAGGTGGTCAGCAGGCCCCGGGCGCATGGAGTAACGACAGTTTCAACTGTTTAAGGGGCTGGTTTGTAGCGTTATCAAGGAAGACGGGTACATTGACTTCCATATCCTTTGATTTACTTTCTTTCTCTTTCTTTTCTATCTCACAGAAATTTGTTTTTTCCCCTCATGCGTCCTCTACCTGGGCAAGTGCTATACCGCCGTGTATCTTCCCTCCTATGCTGCCGCTATCTCGTTAATGTTAATTTATCTCCTTTTGTTGTTGCAGATTCTTGCTACTGGCCAAATGGGGACCTCGCTCCCGATAATTGGACTCCGTGTCCTAACAGCAAAGTGTGCTGTGCGGCCGGGGAGATGTGTCTGACCAACAACCTCTGCTACGAGGCGAATTTGAACATCGCATACCGCGGCGCCTGCAGCGATAGGTCGTGGTCCGGACAGATTGTCCACATATCTGCCATAAAGGTGAGTACACATATGACTATATACTTTGGTACCAAAGAATATTCTCGGAAAAAAAAAGCAGAGAGATATATGCTCTCTAAACAATAGAGAAATGAACTGCGTCTACACACAAACAACAAGTACGGCTATCAGTTATTGACATTCTCGTACGCCTGCCCGAACAACACGAACCAAGTATTTACTTGCGGTGGCAGCGGATGGGCTTCAGTCGTTTGCGAGGCCGGTCTGGGCCTGTATCACTGGCAAAGTGGCAAATTCTACGCCGTTGCAAATTACTCGTATCCATCATTGTCGTCTCCTACTTCACCCCCGACTACAGCTGCAGCGACAGCTACTGCTGCGGCGATCTCTGAACCTGTCTCAAGTACTTCCTCTTCCTCCTTTTCTTCTAAATCAGCCTTTTCACACTTTTCCCAAAGTATCCAGATTGGCCTGGGCATCGGTCTAGGTCTCGGTATCCCTCTCCTGATCGTCACCGCGGCATTTCTGTTCTTCAGTCTCCGTGGGCGGAATCGGCAAAAGCAGAAACACTTCACAAGCGGGGATAAGCAGTACCCTTTATTCGGCCCTCATCGAAGGATGGAGAGAAACAACGATGAATTCCGGGAGCTGGAGGGCACGGCAGTCCGTCAGCCGGAGCTAGGAGGAAGGGTTTGAATTGAACGTTTCTATATTCTAAGCTATATGTATGTGCACACATTTGTTTCCTCTTTTCTCTGAGCTCCTGTCTGAGAGATTTATTCGGCTTTACAATAGTTTTGTTGGAATACTAAGTAGAAAGTTTGCGAGTTCTTCTTTGGTGACAAACATGTACTGTACCTAAATCTCACAAAATATGATATTCATCTGTTAACTGATCTACGAACTGCATACCTAGATATATGGGAAATGCATACACAAATCCATTCAATCGTTTTTCGAAATATTCGGGAAGAATTCACCACTCTGAAAACAAAGCACGTCCAACGGGAGGAGAGAAAAATAAAGGATATTAAAACATGTCTAAACTCAGGAACTTTGTGTTGGAACATAAGATCAGAAACTTACGAAGGCAAATAGGCAACGTTGCCTTTTTCTCCAACACTTTGAGAGCAATGAAACTGTTAATATTGAACTAGCTGCCTAAAATAAAGAAATAGAGAGTAATAACTGGAAGTATTGAAGGATTATATCAATAGAACGAACAGAATGACTTCGGATGAACATATCGATTAATGACTATCTAGTCACGTATAGCGAAGCGATGGGATAATGAAGAACAGCAGCTGCAGGGAAGACTTCAGGGCAGTATTTACGATAGAAACCCTCCTTTGACGGAACGATATATTCCTTTGAGGGAGTCATATATGTTGTCTTAGGCCGGATTCATGCATATGGAATCCTGCGGTGGACCTATCCAGGAACGGGTAGATGAGTGGTCCAAGACCACCCAATTCTACGTCTTCCAGAAGACCTAACTTAAAATTTATAGGTGATTCTTTTTCTTTAAAAAAAGTAAGGTTTTTTTCAGAATCTTTTACTAATTTTCTAGTCTTTATTATAGATTTTACTATCATGAGTCATTTAAATCACCCTAATAAAGAAATTATTATATTCCTTTAACAGAGCTAAATGAGACCACAGATGCAGTCATACTAGACCCTGCAGCAGGCCTATCTGGGTAGTATCGGTGAGCGGTCTGAGACCGCCCCATTCGAGAAAAACAAATGAGATAATGATAAAAAAAAAGATAGAAACGACGGTATTTATATTAAGAAATGAACCACTACCCTAGTACGAATGTAGTCATCCACACAGCTGGTAATCCAGCAGTAGCCTTTGCATAATATACAGCATGGCTCCCAACAGGAATAACTACATACCTAGCTTCTGATAGACGCCCGCGGATCCATATCTTAATTACAAATGCCAAAGAGATTGGGCTATTATAATTCTCATGGGCTGCAATACAAAGCACTATTCAGCACGTAAAGTACAATGTTTATGACTAATTGATTAATAAATTAATTACAAAGTGTTAAAAGAGCAGACTGGCTAGGCGCCTGATCACGGAAGTAGATAGGCAGGTACACCTTGACTAGATTTTCGCTACTCTCTTCCGCCTCCCCTTTCCCCGCCTTCATCGCGATTATGTCTTGTACAGTACGGTTAGAAATTCGGGATGTAAGTCCTATGTCCTTGTTGTCGATATGAAGGATATGGCTAGAGGTACTCATATGAAAGGGGGGAATGAATATATGAAAAAATATCGCTTATGAAAGCGAGTGAAAATATATGCAAGTATAAATTAAGACTTGGAAGCCAGGTAATCGGCCGCCTAGACAGTCGGATACATTAGCCAACTCTCCTTCTAAATCACCAGGTTAGGAAATTTACCTTGTCAAGGTTATAGTCAAATTTCTCTAATGCAGCTAGCGACTCGTCACGTGGATATCCCATGCTTGTCAGCCGTTGCAGTAACGTAATCGATCACCGAGCGAAACAGATCACCGAGCGAAACACCCCACCAAACTACGCGACGCGCTCATCAACTTCAACCACCAAAATGCCACGCAA
>JGI26058J51888_1000354_pt1 | contig 28825 bp, 23 predicted proteins | sample HigsolmetaSP110D_FD_51888 | JGI IMG/M metagenome (IMG submission 51888) | reverse complement strand
GGGGGGGAAGCCCACACAAGCAACTACAGGATTTTTATCAAGATACAATGGCATCCACTCACATGTAAATATGTGAGAAAATAGGATTGGTGCACATGACGTAGCATTATTGCTGACAATGGCATGGGGGGCAAGCCGCTATATAGTATAGTAGGTATCCGGGAAGCCATCATCACAAAGGGGATTCTTTTTTTTTTTCTTACAGTAACAGGCTTCTTCCACCCCGTATTATTATACAATACTCTTTCCCACTCATCTTCTCTTCCCCCAATGCAGTTCAAGTATTCTTCCTTGGTCGGATCCGCTCGAGTACGACCTGGAGGGCCTGGGTGATCCATGCCTGGGCCTGCGGACAAGCAACTATCCTGCTTCCGAAGAGATCGGCTCTCTGCGGGCTCAGCGGGACTGGAAGAAATATGTCGGACGTTGGAAGAACCCTACCGGGGCGGGGGCTGGGTCCCCATGGCAATATCATGGCTTTTGCCGTTCCGGAAGACATCCCTGAGAGGATGGAGATTATCTCCTACGCAAGTGAGTTGGCATTTCTCCACGATGGTACGCCGGTCCCGTCCGGTCACGGATCAACATAACTGATATTGTTATTATTATTGTTGTTGTTACTACCACAGATGTTACGGATATCTCTAGTGAAGAAGAGGTTCGTTAGTTAGCCAGCCAGCCTTCTTTGTGGCTCAGAAACAACGGCTATTAACAGACGGATTCCAGATTCACCTGGAGAATGACCGGATGTTGGAAGCGTTCTTGGAGGGAGCGGAAACCGGGACTATCCAGTCCGGGAAGTCTGGGAAAAGGTACATGCAGCAGCAGATGTTTCGAGAAATGATGGCAATCGATGCCCCACGGGCAGTGGTCACGGCAAGGGCCTGGGCACAGTTCCTCCAGTGAGTGTCGGGCCATCGAGCATTTGAAGGATTTTCCACCATGGAGGAATAAACCCCATACAGAATTCTGGATAGCGGTGAAATGTGAGTCGAAAAAGAAACCCACTCCCCCCCCCTCCCCCCCAAGCCAAGATTGAGTTCCGGCTGAAATAGTCTCTCTCTAGGTTCTGGTTCGGTATATTGACCTTCGGCATGGGCCTTACAATCCCCGACGAGAAAATGGACGAGTGCCGGGCGCTGTGCCGCAGTGCCTACATCGTCTTTTGTCTGCAGAACGACCTGTTTCCATGGGAGAAGGAGTACGAAACTGCTCAGCGCTATGGCCACAAGTATGTTCCCAACGCCATTGACGTGTTGATGAGGCAGCATCACATTGGCGTCGATGAGGCCAAGGAGCGTTGCAAGACCCTGATTCGAGAATACGAGGCCGACTAAAATAGGTGTGTATATATACATTATAACCCTTTCAACCCACTGAATCAAGGCATGATACCAGCCTCTTTCCCTGCCTTTTGTTCCCTCCCACGCGCCGGTAACGGGATCAAAGTTGTGCTCAAGACAGACATTGCAAAAAGCGGCAAGTGAAAGTATATCGTACAATGAAGAGAATTAATCTTTATTCATGGACATACAACCGCATTAAAGTTAAAAGGGGAAGGGATCATTATAGCTTGAATCCCAGCTCGTCTCTCCGGTCGTCAGTCAACCGGGCCCACTCGAGGAGAAGCCGGAAGAAATAGATCTCCATGTCTTCTTTCCGGAGTGCCTTTTCGGCCCATTTGCGACCTTCTTCGGCGATCCACACCGCCTCGGTGTTGTGTGGCTCCATCAAGACTTTGGTTTCACCTCCCTCGTTCACACTGACGCCTGCGAAGTAGGCCAGGGTGCTCCATACGCCGTGAAGCCGGAGGTCCTGGGGGACGAAGTGCCGCCACGCTGTGATCCGCGAGTCAAACCATTGGCGGAACAGGGCGGTCTTGAAGGGAAGACTGTGGCTTTGCAGGAAGGGGAGAAACCGTCCGCTGAAACCTGCACCATCCAAGTCGAAGAGGTACCGATACCTCCAATGCTCTTGAAAATCGACCTTGTCAGCTGTGCGTAACTCCTGCTCCTGAATCTCGCAGTCCCCGCACCGGACGATTTTATCTGCGATGTGGACGGAAGTGTTGAGACCAAGCTCCTGAGAAGGAGCCATGCCATTGAGAATCTTGTAGGTGTAGGTTCCAGGTCGATCAGAAGGTAAGAGGACGGATACTTTGTTTAATGTATTATTATTGATAAAATGAGTGAAACGTTGACGTGCCATGCCTTTCCAACCTCCATCCGTACTCACACCTTCCGACGTGGCGCCAATCCAGAAGAGAGTGTTTTCTTTGTCGGTGTATGCAGGGTCCGGGTGCTTGTCTGAAGGCTCATATTTCACTTTATCAATGTAATTCCATGGACTCGGAAATAGAATGTCGCTGAAGCCAGGGACTGAGCTCTGGCTAAAGAGTGGCACCAGCTCATGAGTGACCTTCATTGATGCCGGTGATATAAAGAAGCCATGGAGGAATGCCAGGTCTGGCTGGTGACATATATCGGATGCCAAGGTCCAGTCCGACAGAAACTGGCCCAACGAATGCGGGCGAACGCAGCTAAGGCACAGACTATGCCTGTCCCAGACACGAGTTGTCCGGGCTCTCGATGAAGGGGGACATATCAAACGTGCATGGTCGTCGAAGATATTTCTCAAAGCGATATCCTTGAATACCGTCTCTTCTGTCTGATCCGCCGGCTCAATGGAAGACCAGCCCGATCTTCTATTCACCGACCATCCGTTTAGCACACTGTCGTCTGGAGGAGGACTCTGGGACTTTGCCATATCCCTTAGCATAGTGATCCTCTCCCAAGGTACAGCAATGCGGGGCTCGTCATTGAGGTTGAATGCTATATCCATGTCCGGGAGATGCTGGCTGAATGGTTCCATCATTTTCGCAGCCCCAGCAACCATCCAGGCGTGAGTTGGCTTAATTCCCTCTTGAACCTTCGGAACGCCATTACGAATGCTGATTGCGCCAACGTCATTAAACGGATTTGTGGCCAGTTGATGAGTTAATTCTCTCAATCGCTGAGGTGTCAACGAGCGAAAGGGTAAAAGATCTGAATAGATTTGGTCGAAATCTTCGATAACGACGGAAGACCGGCTGGTAGCGTATTCGTACCACTTGTCAAAACCTCTTTTTGGATGGTCAGCCGATAATGTATTAGTCATCTAATGGAGGATGGCTCTACTTACGGTGGCGGATGCTGGTTGTACCGCCTGCGGTATTCTAGGACAGCTTCTTTGAGATTGCTGCTGCTTTTAGCCTGACTAAGCCACTTATCATGTTGACTCCTGCCGTCGAATATAAGTAAATCAATGGGATGCAGCTTGGCTCTGCTGTGCTGTTGGACCGCCAGGTACAATCCAACGCCGCACATCAAGAACAACACCCTGCGTAACCAAATCCTTTGCTTCGACGATGCCTTGGGCTCTTCTTCGGAGACCTCTCCGACATGTAAAAATAGAGCGGCTCCGGCAAAGATCATCAGGATGACAACGATAGCAGAGAAGGAAGAGATCAATGGGAACGGCTGTCTACCATTCCATAACGTTGATATCAGAGATATGCAGATGACGACGAAGGCAGTCAACGTAGACAGTCCTCGAATACCATAATATGGAACCTGCTCTTCTCAGCACGTGTCGGTGGTGGGTGGTCTGTGATTATACTTACCATTTGAACAGCCGACCCAATTAGCACGGCCGACAGTAAGGCCTGTGCCAGAGAACTTCGAATACAATTGGAATGTACCGAAAGGATATACTCCCGATCTTCGGGTCGAGTGATAAAAACTGTAATCCCGACGATTGTCCAGAAAATGGCAACTCCCTTCCCAGGACCGTCGGTTAGTAAGATGTATAAATGGAATATCAGCAGTCATCTTGGACTTACGAGAAATCCACATCCCCACAGAGCGCAAATTTGAGTTTCTCTCCTGCCCCGAGAGCGGATCTCTTTCCGAGATAGTCCACCCGCACCAATCAAGAGGAGCGTGTCGAGGATAACGCAGAGAACATTGAATGCTAGTACGCGCCGAGCTTCGCCTAGGACAAGCGGGCAGATGTAGGTCGAATGAAGACCGTCATCGAAAGACGAAGCCAGGAAACCACCTGACATGAGCAGAGCTGTCGAAAGGACGTGTCTCAGACGGCTCCGGGGAGTTTGAGAGCGAAGCCATCCGTACACCGTCCGGTCCGGAACTGGATCGTTTTCCACTGACCTGCGTCTTCGGGTGCGCCAGAAATCGTAACATGAAATAAGGAAGGGGATGGCGCTCTGTTCGATTCACGTTAGCGGAGTCCCAACCAGATCGGGATGGATTTCTGTGTGCTTACTCCATATCCACTCTTTGAGCATTCATTGTGGAGCATTATCCGACGATACAATTCTACCCTCACACAGAGAATGCAAGAAACTACGGCAAGAAGGGTCCAAGGAGCCCAAGTCCGGGCACGCGTGACACCCGCAATCTTCGCATCTTTGGCTGATCCAGGGGAAGGCTCTCTTGACGGATGATGATCGAAGCGCTCCGCGAGCGGTATCACTGAATATCCATGTGAGGAAGAGCTTGCCTGGAAGATGCGCCCTCCAAATCTATCGAGGAGCAAGAGGGTTGCAGCTATGAAGAAGCACGCAATTACCACCGAATGCACAGGACGATCTAAGTAAGCGCGGTCTTTATCAGTCCAAGGATGATGGGATACTATGTCCTTGAACTGGTGCTTACCGAAGGCGAACGTGGTCTGATACGAGGCGGCCAGAATCGCAGAACTCAGGATGAACAAACTGCATCTCAATTAGAATCGGGAGCTGCTTGGTTGCGGAGCTCTGGGGAAAGATGAGGATATACATGACGGAGATTCCAGACGCTGCCTCCATCCCAAGAGCCATCGCGAAGAGCTAGGCATGGAGTTTTCCCATCGTGCCCTGTCAGTTCATCTCACCCGTCAAGCTCATCGGGCTGAGGTCGCGGGGCGGGCTGCGCAGCTGCGATAGGTGGAAATTGACGTGCCGTCAAGGGAAGGCGTGATTGCGAATCGTCCGCTTATCAGTGCAGACGACGCGGGGCATCACAGGGAGACCGGCCGTCAGCCTGGAAGAATAAAGACGACAAGAAGCATCGAAAACCGGCATGATGGAATTGCAGAGTTTGCGTCCAGGGAGTCTGGACTGCGGACGCAGCAGCCCGCGCCTGGAACCAGCCGCGGTCATCGCTTGGCCCTGCGCCGCAGAACCAACCGCCTCACCACTTAACGCGGCGCAGCAAAGGATGTGGCAGTCGCAGGAAGAACCGATGCGCGTACGAGCCCCGTCAGGCGCTGGATCGAACGGCCTGTTCCAAGGGAGCGGGAGGCTTCTTGGCTGTCAGCGACCAGGTGAAGCCAACTCTGCTGGATAGGAGTGCGGAGTAGGATCAACCGCCCTACCGGATGGAGAGGGTGTTGTAATCACTAGCATGTCGAGGCCGGCTGAACAGACACCGGATGTTTCCAGCTGGCGGCATTGTTCAAGGGCTGCCTAATTGGGTAATCAATATAGGCGACAATGCAGCTCAGCAAATGCCATTTCTGTCCGGGTATGGCCGCTTTAATCCATCATGCGACTAAGGAGGAGCGGGATACATCTAGCGGCAGGAAAGGGATCTAGAATTATGGAGAAGCTTGGGCAAGTAATAAAGCATCCTGTTCCATATGCATTGTTGAATATTCAACCCTAAATAACATAGTGGTTCCGTAAGTGGTTCTGTAAGATCAGGGAGCTGACGCCAAGAAATATGTAGAGGCCACATCACATTTTAATTCCCTTATCCTAAGTACTTTTACGTTATAAGCCTGGCTTCACGGAACCATTGGTAACATGATCGCCTTGCTGCCGAAATTGTGACACTTGTGCTCTGGGGGAAGAGCACAGGTCCAGGCGCAGGATGATATCACGAGACATCAAGCGTTTTCGTCGCTTTCTGCCGAAGGCGGTGGACCCGATGGCGCCGCGGGCGGGCGGTGAGCGTCGGCAGTTCGACCAGACGCCTGGATAATTTTTTGCCAGTGACGGTAGAAGAAAAGCACGTCGCAGAGCTCCACGGCAGCATACAGTGTGCTTTTTGGCCTCCAACGCCGACCAGCTCAGCAGGGAGCGGTCCTGGTCCTGCTCTGTCCGACGGTCTGAGAGCGCCGTGTGGTCGATGTCCTTTCGTCCATCGGTTGCAAGCTTTTTCGCCCTGTGAGCTTGCGGCGGTTCGCGCGCCATCGCACTTTTTGAGATAAATCTTCCGTCTTTCGTGGATTTCTGCGCGGCCCGTGCCGCGCACAAGGATCAGGGGCAAAGATGCCGCGTAAGGCAATTGACTCGCGGATCCCGGCGCTCATTCGAAATGGCGTGCAGGAAAGGAAGAGAAGCTTCTTTGTCGTGGTAGGTGACCGCGCCAAGGATGTGATCGTGCACCTACACTATATCATGACCAGCGTCGACGTCAAGCAGAATAAGTCGGTTCTGTGGGCATATAAGAAGGATCTGTTGGGTTTCTCAAGCCACCGCAAGAAGCGCGAGGCCAAGATAAAGAAAGAAATCAAGAGGGGCATTCGAGACCCCAACACGGAAGATCCCTTCGAGCTGTTCATCACCTTGAACCAGATCCGCTATGTCTACTACAAGGAGACCGACAAGATCCTGGGAAACACCTACGGCATGTGTATCCTGCAGGATTTCGAAGCCATCACCCCAAACCTGCTCGCCCGGACAATCGAAACGGTCGAGGGAGGCGGTCTTGTGCTGCTCCTCCTCAAGGGCATGAAGAGTTTAAAGCAGCTTTACACTCTGTCGATGGACATTCACTCTCGATACCGGACGGAGGCGCATGATGATGTTGTGGCGCGTTTTAACGAGCGATTCATCCTGTCCCTCGGATCCTGCGATGCGTGCCTGGTCGTCGATGACGAGCTCAACGTGCTGCCGATATCCGGAGGAAAGAACGTCAAACCGCTTCCACCTCCGGACCCGACAGAGGAAGGGAAATCTGCCTCGCAGAAAGAGCTGCAGGAGATCAAGGACAGCCTGACAGACTCTCAGCCGGTCGGTTCGTTGATCACCCTGGCAAAGACAGTTGATCAGGCCAAAGCTATCCTCACCTTTGTCGACGCAATCGCCGAGAAGACCCTGCGGAGCACCGTGACCCTCACTGCTGCCCGAGGACGCGGAAAATCGGCTGCCCTTGGAGTGGCTATTGCGGCCGCTATCGCTCATGGATACAGCAACATCTTTATCACCTCCCCCAGTCCGGAGAACTTGAAAACCCTTTTCGAGTTTGTCTTCAAAGGATTTGATGCTCTTGGTTACATGGACCATGTTGACTACACAATCCTTCAATCGACAAACCCTGATTTCCACAAAGCTATCGTGCGAGTCAACGTTCACCGCCACCATCGTCAGACGATACAGTATATCCAGCCACAGGACGCCTATGTCCTGGGCCAGGCTGAGCTTTTGGTCATCGATGAGGCCGCGGCGATCCCTCTGCCACTGGTGCGGAAACTTCTGGGTCCGTACCTAGTGTTCATGGCTTCGACCATCAACGGATATGAAGGAACGGGCAGATCGCTCTCTCTTAAGCTGATCCAGCAGCTTCGGGAGCAGTCGAGAGGAGGAGTGAAAGCGAGTGGGCAAGAAGACACTGACATCGCAGATCGGGCAACTGGAAAGCCCACAAAGAATGCAGACAAAAACCTAGGCGGTCGATCACTAAGGGAAATCACTCTCTCGGAGCCGATCCGATATTCACCAGGTGATTCTGTCGAGAAGTGGCTCAACAAACTCCTCTGTCTTGATGCAACTCTGCCTAAAACGAAGACGAACACTCAGGGAACCCCCCATCCTTCACAGTGTCAACTTCTTTACGTGAACCGAGATACCCTGTTTTCATTCCATCCCGTCTCCGAAAAGTTCCTCCAGCAGATGATGGCTCTTTACGTAGCCAGTCACTACAAGAACACTCCAAACGATCTTCAGCTTATGAGTGATGCCCCAGCTCACCAGCTTTATGTGCTCGTCCCGCCGATCGACGAGGATGCCACAAAACTTCCGGAGCCTCTCTGCGTCATCCAAGTCGCTCTTGAAGGTCGCATCAGTAGGCAGAGCGTCCTGAACAGTTTGAGCCGCGGTCAACGAGCAGGTGGTGACCTGATTCCTTGGCTTGTCAGCCAGCAGTTTCAGGACGAGGATTTTGCCTCTCTTTCTGGAGCCAGAATTGTGCGTATCGCGACGAACCCCGAATACCTTAACATGGGTTACGGATCCCGCGCCCTTGAACTCTTGATCGACTTCTACGAGGGCAAATTCACGAATCTATCAGAGGACGTCAATTATCCGTCGGAGGAAATGGTCCGAGTGACGGATGAAGAGCTCGAGAACGCGAATCTCCTGGATGATAACATTAAGGTTCGAGACATAAATTCTATGCCACCGCTCTTCAGCAAGCTGTCAGAACGACGTCCGGACGCTCTCGACTACATTGGAGTTAGCTACGGCCTAACGCCGCCCCTCCATAAGTTCTGGAAGCGCGCCTCTTTCGCGCCTGTCTATCTCCGCCAGACACCAAATGACCTAACCGGCGAGCATTCCTGCGTGATGCTCCGCACCCTCTCCACTGGCTCCAACGATACCAGCTGGCTAGGTGCCTTCGCAAGGGATTTCCATAGGCGCTTCCTTTCTCTTCTGTCCTATCAATTCCGAGACTTCCCTTCTGTGCTTTCTCTCAGCATCTGCGAATCCGCTACCGCAGGCTCCAAGTCCGACCCGTCGTATAGCCCGTCACCACTGACGAAGGCAGACCTGGACGCCGCCTTCTCCCCGTTCGATCTCAAGCGTCTCGACAGCTATGCAAACAATCTGCTCGACTACCACGTTATTCTCGACATGGTTCCCACCATCGCGGACTGGTACTTCTCCGGCCGGCTCAGCGGCAAGGTCAACCTGTCCGGCGTGCAGCAGGCGATCCTCCTCGCCATTGGCCTGCAGCGCAAGAACATCGACGACATCGAGAAGGAACTTAACCTGCCCTCGTCCCAGGTCCTGGCCATGTTCCTCAAGATCATCCGCAAGGTTTCGATGCACTTCCGCTCACTCGTGGAGGGTGCCGTGGCGGAGACAATGCCTCCCGAGAGGCCTGCGGGAATTGCACGACCGGATCCATCTGGTGCCCATGACGACGAGATGGTTGAGGACCGGTTCCGACCGCTCGACAAAGACTTGAACGAGGAGCTCCGGGAAGGTGGACAGGAGGTCGACGAGGAGCTCAGGGAGAAGCAGAGAGCGCTGATCGACGCTCTCCCGCTGGAACAGTAAGTAGATCCCCTTCATCCATTTCTTCAAGATCAGTTTTCTCTCTCTCTCTCTCTATATATATACTTCTTCCAAACCAGAATTAATGAGCGGATGGACTGATTTCCAGCCTCCAGATACGAGATCGAGAACGGTGCCGCCGGGTGGGAGGAAGCCGAGAGGCAGATCCGCAGCGGGGGCGCGACGACCGTGAGCGTCAAGTCCTCGAAGCCGCCCAAGCGCAAGGCGGGCGAGACGGCGCGGGAGATCTACGAGAAGGAGATCGAGTCGAAGAAGCAGAAGAAGATCAAGAAGGCGACCGAGGGGAGGAAGAAAATAAACAGCTGAATCGGACGTAATGGTATGGATGTGGGATCCGTGTATTCCTTTTTCCTCTCTTTTCTCAGGCTAGGACACACTTGCTCCTGCCCTACCTGAGGTCAGCGAGCGAACTTTTTGCATTGAAAAAGCGGTGTTATCCCGGTGAAATAATAAAAACAAAAGCTTGGGATTTGTCTGTGGTACAGTACATATATGGATGGTTTTGGTCTGGATCTTTTCCTGTGTGTATATATGCATGCCAGCTTTCTATGGCATATTGTTATAAAAAGTTGATAAGAATAGATTCCATTATTTCCTTACATCCGGGCGCCTGTCTGCTCTTCCTTCCATGGGTCCTAAGTTTCGTTTTGGGACTTGGAAATAGAAATCTTTCTTTACTCACTTCGTAATAGTAGTCGAGACACAACAAGAACGAGAACATAGCTAATGAAACATAACATTCATTCGATTCCAACATTATTTTACTTTTTTTCTAGAGCGATAACTGCTAGCTCAATACATACCTAACACAGGTTAACTCAGATATTTCGTTTCAGCTCCTTCACAGTTCATCATGGTCTTCTGCCTTCTTCGTCGCCTCCTTTTCAGGCTGCTCCTCCGCCTCCGAAATGATAACCCCCTCAGGCAACTTCTCCTTGCGTCCCTCGCCTAGCCGGACGGTATCAACCCAGGCCTCGACCTTGGTGAGGCCAAACTCGCCGCTCTCGGCGGCCTCGTACCGCTTCCACCAGCCCCTGCGGCCGTTCAGGGCGATGATCTCGACCCCATCACCGTTCCCAGACGACAGGCCCAGCGCGTCCCGCAGCGTCTTCGCTCCGGGGTTGGTGGCCGGGACGTTGTAGAAGGGGAAGATCTTCTTGTTCTTGCCCTGGCGCCGGGAGAGCTTGTGCGCGACCTCGGACAGGCTGGCGAGCGCTTCCTTGGCCGGGGCGGGGAGCTCCGCATCGGGGCTCTCCGGTGCAGGGAGGAGGGCGAGGACGCAGGTGCCGGACTTGGGGGTCAGGCAGGCGGAGTCGAGGGACTCGGAGGTGGAGAGGATGTCGAGAGGTGGGATTTCGATGGGGACCTCGGCGGGTTTGGATTCCTTCGCGTCGTCGGGGACGATCCGGGGGTCGGGAGATTCGGTCGGCTTGAGGTTTTCGGCCTCGTCTTCCAGGACGATGGATGAGGTGGCCGCGGACGATGACTTGGAGGAATTCTTGGACTTGGAGGAGGAAGAAGAAGCTTTGGCCTTAGCTTTGCTAGTAGTGTCTTCAGGAGCCGGGTCAGGGTTCGGTTTGGCGACCTGGCTCAGGAACTCCACCATGGGCTTCTTCTTGAGCTCGCCGTCGTAGACGATGTGCTCTTTCTCGGCACCGGGGATGAGAACGAACGTGGGGAACTTCTTGATGCCGAACTTGTCGACGGCGCCGGACTCCTTGTTGCGGATCTGGCCGAACTTGATCGATCCGAGGAAGTCGATCGCGAGAGATCGAAGGAGAGCGCTCGTGGTCCCCTTCTCCGTGAACAGGATCGCCTTTGGCCCCTCCTTGTCCTCGGACAGCCAGTCGTCCAGGTCCTTGTCCGTGACCTTCTTGACGTGGTTCGGTATCCTCTCCACGACGGCATCCACGATGGCCTTTGCGCTTCTCGGTCCCTGGTAGTCCTCCACGCGCGGCTTCCCCGGCTTCTTTGACGGGACCACGATCTTCAGGGTCGGGAACCCTTGGACGCCCATCCGGCCGCAGAACGGCTTGTTGGCGTCATCGTCGCAGTTGACGGCCGCGACCTTGGCCAATCCCTCGAGGTTCTTGGCTGCCTTTTCGTAGGCGGGCTTCAGGTTCTGGCAATGGCCGCACCATGGGGCGTAGAATCTAACAAGGAATACATATATAAGAAGCTGGAACGGTTCAGTGGGGAAAAGGGCTCGGAATGCTTACTCTACAATCTGTTGAGGGAAGAATTAGCAAGTCTGATCAACAAGATTGTACAGTTGCTTTCCTCACCGAAGTATGGTTCGAATTAGTGATAAGCCGGTCATAGCTCTTGTGGTCAACCTGAAGAACTGGGGAGTTCTTGGTATACAAGCTGCCGGCGTTGACGGGCAGCGCCGCCAAGAGCGACGTGATCAGCACAAGAGTGGAGGTCTTCTGCATCATAACGAAAGCTGGAGTGGAAACGTAAGCAGGTCCAAGCAGTGGGAAGCAAAAGAGCAGAAGTCAATCCATCACTGAGAGCCCTGGGGAAGTGGCCACCTTTGTATGTCCTGTCCGGAGCTTACAAGCAAGGTGTCCTGAAGCTCTTGGCATGCGACAGAAACATCCCTGGCGGGCATCTGGGGCGTCGGTCCGGAACGTCATAACGTTCTGCACATCCCCTCCACCAGCTTGCAGTACAGGCTCAGTCAGGAGTCTGACGCAGCCCTACCTGGAATCCGACAGGGTCAAATCTTTTTTGAGGTTCCTTAATGATATTGCTAATTGGACGTCCCTCACAATCGCAGCTCTCATGCTCGGCCCCCGCTCCTCCTCACGAACCGCTTCCCCGCAGTCATGATGTCCGCGGAGACAGCTTCCACAGCGACGGCATCATCGGGGATCTCCTCCCTGCCTCGCGAGCTCTTCCTCATGATAGCCGATTACCTCGACTCACGAGATATTGTCCGTTGCCGTCGCGTTTCCAGATCGTGGCATGATGCCTTCGGGAATCTGAGCAATCTGACCCCTCTGTTGAAACGATGGTTCCCTCTCGCCAGAGAAGTCAGAAAACTCCAAGAAGAAGGGGCCTTGGATAATCCATACATGGTATCCCAAGACGATAAATACTGGCGCAGGATATTTGACCAGGTCTCAGCCAGATACGACCACCTTGCTCGCGGCAAGCCTCGATCGGTGCAGAAATTCAAGTTGTGTGAAGAGCTTCATATTGGATCGAGGCAATGGTTCCAGGTGCAGCCATGGGAGAGCCATGCCAGCCACTTGACGGAGCGCGTCGATTTTACATTTGCACAGGCATTCTGGACGTACGAAGACGGTCTTCTGGTTTACCCCAGCGCAGAGCTTCGTTGTCTTATGCTTCTGGACCTGGAGACTGACGAGACGTTCGTTGTTCCCTTTTTGATTAGTGGTAAAGTCATACGGAGAATCCGTCTACAAGACAGGCTTTTGGTCATCGAGTGGGCGGAGCCTCAGGCCTTCCACTGGCTGAATGATAGCGACGGGGTCCATCGCCACTTTGCTTCAGCGTTTGACATAAAGAGATCCCCCAGTGGTTGGGACGTTGTCTTTCGGAATGAATGGAAGATAATGTTCCTCGGCCATCCGTTGAGTGAGAGAGATCGCTTCTTCTCATCACACAACAACACATACTACACTATCTACGTGTGGCAGCCCAATCGCAGCCTGTACACGGCCGATGAAGATGCCCCAATTGAGTCACTGTTCGTCTGGGACATCTCCAAGCCATCGTCTTACAGACCATCGATGGATCCGACGGGGCGCTGGAAAGATGAGGCCGATGAAGGCCCTTCGATAGTCGCCCGCTTCGGTTTCAGAGAATTGGGTTTCTACTCTGTCAGACAGAGAGGATGTCCTGCCATCATGAAACTGGAGGTCAACAGCAAGGCACATACTGTAGATATTACGGAAAACGTATGCACGGGGCCGCTGCGTCACGATGCAAACCCGTTGGAGTGGACGTCTCGAGTCCAGACGACGAGCATCCCCTTCCTCGGGCATGGTCCTTGCTGGCGACGAGATGCCGGGGTTGTTTTCCCTCCGTATCGAGGAAATAGTGGCATGCAAACAGCCCCTTTCACTTCTGATGATCCCTGGTACACTGGCGTGTCTGAGGCGGCTGACGAGCAGGCCCAGGTCTTCTTTCGCCTCCAATTCCTCGACCGGTGCTGGCGGTGGAACTCCATGCGGTCAGTGCTGTCTATACGGACTCCGCGGTCGAGCATAACGCTGAGCCACGCAGAGAGCTCTGAGATAGCGGCCAAGGGGAAGATCTGCGGCGATGAGAGGTTTGTGATCGGTGAAAACCAGGACAAAGAACTCGTGATCTTTAGGTTTGATAGATAGATGGATGGATGCTTTACTAAGTACATAGGGTCACTGCATCAAACAGAGAGTACATTAAGTAGTGACATTGGTCAGCGGTCTGACCAGATGGAGAACGTGCCAGGGATGATGTCTGTTAGTTGTGGACCCGTCACAAAGGCAGCGAACTCGGTGCATTCGGCCTCGGGTCCTTCCATCTCCATCCACCGGGATATCTTTGAGCTCGAAAGGACGGTCTTCCCAGGCATCTCCCAAGCAATGGCTGCCTTGTAATAATAACGTTCTGCCCGAGCTTGTTTGTTCCGTTCCCCGGCTAAAAGATCACTTAGCCGCAATGCTTGGCTTTTGCCAACCCCAGGCCTGACCAACGACAAGCTTCGGGGTTAAAATACGATGGTAGACTTTGCCTGAACTGTCCGCCGTGGCGCACTCGTAATTAGCCAGATACCTTTTTTTTTCACGGTAGCAAATATTATCTCCAACGACCCTACGAATGTGCTCGTAGAGATAAGCCCATTTTCGGTAGCTACCTTAGGTACCCTACATATACGCTTCCCTTTGGTCCGAAATTCCTTTCCTACACAAAGGTTCTGTCGATGTAACCCCACGCAACCAGCTGGTCTTGCTGCTGATTAATGAACCCGTGATGTCTTTGTCTAAGTCATTTGCTCCTTGGCTGTTTGTTACTTTGATGAACTATGTATGCATGAGACAAAGAGAGGTGCTCTCATGTGGGTCCGGACATTACTTCCTAAGTTCCTTCTTACCGAACTTATGGGGCCCAAATATCGATTCTAAAACGTGATCTCAACTGTCCAAATCCTGTCAACGTGCTATAGACTCCACAGAAGCTCAGGTACCCTGCACGGGGCAGCTCGGGGTTGCGGGTGTCGCTCCACAAAGACCTGCGTCAGCTGTATTGCGGAGGTCCAATGGTCACCCCGCGAAAACCATCGAATCACTCTTCGGTCACCGACTACCGATATACACGGCATTCGGCATCCACAGATTGATTATTTCAGCGTGAATGATGCGAGTAGTTCTTGGCTAAAGCTGTTAGTCGAGGTAACAGCTTCTCCCTATCCCATCTCAGCATCTGCCAACCACGGAGCAACTCGACTCCATGTTTCCCCGGACCCCGGGTCAGAAAGCTTCTCTGGCTTCATTTTAGCCGGGATGACACAGCCGGGGAGGGAATACAGCCGGCAACAGGGTCTAGCCATGCGGGATGATACCCCATGGGCGCTTGGCGAGACGAACCAGGACCGTCCATCTTCCCCGGCAATCTCCACATCGCGTTCCAATTGGGTCAGTACTTTTGCTCGGTTTCTTCAACCATGACGCTAGTAGGGGGTCAAAGGAACATACTGGGTAGTGTACTCCGTAGCTAATGGACTGCGAGTCTTGATCAATTATTCCGTTTCCCCAAGAAACACATGGCCAGATGCGGGGAGCTAGACATCCGCGGTGGGGGAAGGGAAGCTATTATATTAGGGCTGCAACTGCATAAGCTGAGCACCATGCAGGTCTTCTATTATTTACTTACGCCCTGGGTGATCCGACAACCCGGAACCTCTCCTGCATCTCCAGACTGCCATAACTTTTTGTACATCACATTACATACAGTTATAGCAGAATAAGGAGGATCAACACAGCACCAGAAACAAGATGGGTGGTGCTGCAGACACGACGGTGACGATGAACGCGGCCGCCTTGGCCCGCAAGGAGGCTCTCGCAGGTCCATCGGGCTTTGCTGGATTGGTTCAGAACAGGAAAGTGTTTGGAGTCGCCTTGTTTGCCTGTCTTGGAGGGTATGTCCTTCAGCTCGAAAATATGCATGCTTTGTAGTAGATGTTGACAACACAGCTTGCTCTATGGATACAACCAGGTTGGCATTCATGGATTCAGATACGTTAGAAACCCTTAGGCTAACCGGTGCTTGGTGAAAGGGTGTTTTCTCTGGTGTCTGTAAGTTTATCCTGAAATCCTATCGGGTCATTCTTGCAAGGATGAGTTTTGGGCTTGTCCCTGAAGAGGGGAAACAAATAAGAACTGTGACTGTGCTAACTTTGGTCGTACAGTGGCAATGCATTCGTTCGGCGAGCATGTATGAACACTTATCCCCGTTTCCGCATAGACTTCATATTGACTATGACCACCAGATGGGCGAAGCAGTAACCAATTCGACGAGAAAAGGATGGCTGACAGGTATCATCACTGCCGCAACCTTATGGTGTGTCTTGCTAATTGCTTCTTGGGTAGCGATTCTCGAACTCGGGGCTTGGACCGGAACCTTGTACTCGGGGGTGCTCGCGGAGCGCATTTCCCGTAAATATACTATCCTCGTGAATGTGGTCATCTTCTGCCTCGGAGTGATAGTGCAAACTACCGCAGCGGTTGGTGATGACAAGAACATCTTGGGCGGCCGTTTCGTTACTGGTATGGGCGTGGGGAGGTATGGCATATTTTTCCAAGAATCTTCTGCCAAATGGAATCTAACTGCGGTTGTTATCTAGTCTCTCGATGGCTGTTCCGATGTACAACGCCGAGGTGGGTTAACTACGAGCTACAATTTAATGTTCCCAAGCTAATGTCTACAGATTGCACCCCCTGAAGTGAGAGGATCTCTTGTCGCACTGCAACAACTTGCCATCACGTTTGGGATTATGGTGAGTATACAGACTGTGTGATTCAGCTATCAATTGGACAACGACGCTGATTACCGTGTGTATAGGTTTCCTTCTGGTGAGTCTCCTCCCTGTCTTGAAATCGCAGTCCGCGTCTCACGAAGCAATCAGGATCGACTACGGAACAAACTACATCGGAGGAAGCGGTGACGGACAGAAGGATGCCGCTTGGCTGGTTCCCCTTGCACTTCAGCTCGTCCCAGCCGTGCTCCTCGGTGTGGGAATGCTCTTCATGCCGTTCTCTCCAAGATGGCTCGTCCACCACAACCGAGAGGAAGAAGCGAAAGACGTGCTCGTGAGCCTCCGCGGCCTACCCCGGGACCACCCGCTCCTTGAGCTCGAATTCCTCGAGATCAAGGCGCAGAGTCTCTTCGAGAAGCGTACGGAGAAGGAACATTTCCCCCATCTCGAGAGGACCGACACCTGGAGCTACATCAAGCTGGAGGCTTTGGGGTTTGCTAGCCTGTTCAAGACCTGGCCCATGTTTAGGCGGGTTATGGTGGCTACCGGTATGTGCTCAAGTCTATACACCTCATCTGCAATTTGCTTTCGTGAACAGCTACGCTGACGAACCTTCCAGTGACTATGACATTCCAGGTAGAAAGCGATTCACCCTAGGTCTCTCCAATCAATACACTAACTGCCCATAAAACAGCAATGGACCGGTGTAAACGCTGTTCTTTACTACGCCCCTTCTATCTTCCAACAGCTCGGCATGAATAGCAATACTACATCCCTCCTGGCCACCGGCGTCGTTGGTGTGGCGATGTTTCTCGCAACTGTAAGTATAGCCCATAACTTCTAGAACATAGCTCTTTTTACATCTAGTCCATTCTAACATACATTGCAAACAAGATCCCAGCGGTGATATGGGTCGACCGACTCGGCCGTAAGCCCGTCCTGTTCGTCGGAGCCATCGGGATGGCCGCCTGCCATTTCATTATCGCGGCCATCTTCGGACAGAACGAGAACCAGTGGGACTCGCACAAGGCTGCTGGCTGGGCGGCCGTCGCCATGGTTTGGCTCTTCGTCATCCACTTTGGATATTCCTGGGGGGTAAGGTCTTTCCTGTCTTCCTTTCTTGGAGGTCGAACAAGTGTATTTTAATGGAGATGCTAACTTATTTCAATTGACAGCCCTGCGCATGGATTGTTATCAGTGAAATATGGCCTCTGAGCGTTCGAGCGAAGGGAATCGCGCTGGGTGCTTCAGCAAGTACGTTTGACAGAAATCCCTGCTGCCTTGCCTTCCCCTGGAAGACAGACAATTCCTTCAACAAGCCCTTCCTCCTCCCGACCACAATCACGGGCATTACAACCGCTTCTATGTTTATCACTACATATAAGAAAATGAATGATGATCACGAAGTAACTCACGACACTAATGCAAATAAAAACAGACTGGATGAACAACTTCATCGTCGGCCAAGTCACGCCCGACATGCTCGACGGCATCCGTTACGGGACGTACATCTTCTTCGGCCTCATCACCTTCCTCGGGGCCCTGTTCATCGCGTTCTTCGTCCCGGAGACGAAGCAGCTCTCGCTCGGTAAATCTCTTCTCCTTCCATCTTCCTACGTTCCCCCCATCCTCATGGGGTTCTTCTGTCCTTTAACTCCTTCCACTTCCTGTTGACTATATGGCCCGTATGAACTGACAAATTTGGGGGAAATCCAGAGGAAATGGACGTGATCTTCGGCTCCGAAGGCACCGCCATCTCTGACTACGAGCGCCAGGCCGAGATCTCGCGCGAGATCGGCCTCGACGACGCCCTGGCGCGGCTGACCGGCGGCGGTGCTGCGTCGTCGGTCCGCAACGAGGCGGCGCACAAGGAGGAGGTAGAGGAGAAGGCGTGAGGATGAGATAAGTTGAGTTGAGAAAGGGGAGATGGATGTGTTTTCTGCCAGGTGCCTCCCACCCTGGTTGCAGCTTAGAGCCCTGTTGAGTTGGCATACGAGGAGTTTGTCTATGAATATACTTCGTCAATTTGCCAGCATTATCTCGATTGATACTTATTATAACCATGGGGTGCGTCACCACGAGCTGGAAGGTTGTAAATTGGCATTATACACACATAGTGAAGTGCTACTTACTGCATGTATTACAATGAATGCGAGTTTAGACAAATACTACTACTGTACTAGCAATTATTATTATTATTACCAGAAGTGACCCCTAGTTAAATTTTCATGTCTGTAAAAGTGAATATTGGATTACCCGAAATGTCAAGAAATAGAGAAAAAGAAGAAAAAGAAAATAGCAAATACCAAATCAAATCAAACCTCCCTCAAAGAAAGCCCGAAAATTTACTGAAAGCCCCTGAAGGAAAACCTCCAAACCTCCAATAGAAGAATACCACATAAGCCACTGCCAAAATAAAAAGTGACGCTGGATATGAATCGCTAGAGGGGAAAAGAGGGGAAAAGAGAAATGGGAGGAAAATGCCAAGTTAAAAGTCCTTGAAAAGCCCGAATGTTACTGCACAGGAAAAAAAGACCTCCAATCATTCGGAATACATATAACCAGGCCGGAAGGAATATGGAACCTGACGGTAACGATTAAAGTGGAATGGTTAGTCTCGGGTTGGTGTCTCGTCCAAAGAAAGATAGAGAGAGCCTCAAGCATGGTTGACGCGTTCAAAAGAAGCAAAAAGAAAAGGGTGAAAAAGGCTAAATGAAAAGTCTGGGACGTGAAGGATGTCCTGAGCCATAGTGTAGTTGACACTTCCGGAAGGAACAAGTAAGGACTGAAAGTAAGGTAGCAGTCCAGATCATTAGGAATGTGTCCTAAAATGAAGTCGACACATCCGTAAGAGCCAAGTAAGGACTTCAGAGAGAAGTGAGGATCATCTTAAGCACGTGAGGGAGAAGAAAAAGTGCCCGAATCATGAAAAGTATTCTGAACCCAGTCGGCCACCGAAGCGTTTATCGAAGAAACGGTGCTCTGTCCAACATGGTATTCGCTGTCGTCATCTCCGTGTTGCTCGAACTTGCACACGATGCAGGCCTTCTTCCCGCAGGCCGGGCAGGTGAGGGTGTACAGCGGGAGCCAGCGTCCGCAGACTTCGCAGTTCTCGATGAGAAACTGCTTGTCCCACATGCCGAGGTGGCGGCAAGACTCGGGATCCTGTCCAGGAGTGATAGGTTTCGCGTCGGGGAAGGACATGCGAAGCTCTTCCAGGAAGCCACAGTAGGTCTCGAGGACAATGCCCATGAGCTCTGTGCGGACGTCTTCGACCGTGTAGTGGTGGTCGGGGTGCCGGAGTTTGTAGTTGAAGAATGGAACAAGACCGTCCATGCCGTAGTTCGGGTCAACTTCGTCTTCGTCTTCTTCGTTCCGTTCTGCACTGCTGTTACTGGTAGTCTGCTCGGCGGTGGCATTCTGAGACTGTTCGCTGTCAGGAGCTGTCCGTTCGTCAGACTCCTCTTCGTCGCTGCCGTCACAGTCTTCCTCGCTCTTGACGTCGTCGCTACCTTCGGATTCCGTGTATTCATCTTCACCAGAGCTGTCATCTGAAGATCGAACCGCTTGCTTGTCCTTTCCCGTGTCTGTCTCGGAATTCTGTTCTGAAACTGCAGTGAAGAAGCTCTCGTCACCGAGCGTCTCTCTTTCCTCTTGCTCTTGTCTCGCCATTTCTTCCTCGTCGCGCCTGACACGAGCCGCCATGCCCTCTCTGCGTCTCCTCTGCCGCTCTCTCTCTATCTGAGCTGCAGTTTTGAAGAACGCTTCCCTCTCACGGTCCATGCGTGCCTGCTCTTCAGCAAGCTCAGCCCAGCCGTCTCGAGGTTTAGCGAACGGGTTCATATGGTCACCCGTCCCGTAGCTGTACATGTAGCGATCACGAGGGTTGGAAAAGTTGTAGGTCCTGCCACCGTACGGTGTCCAACCAGTATAGCCGGGTTCTGCGGAGAAGGAGTCATCGAACCCCCAGCGTCGTTTTGTCTTGTTGCCCAGCTCTTCGTCGTGCTTCTGCCTGCGTGCCGGGTCACGAAGGACTTCGACGGCTTCTTGGACCTGGAAAAACGCACAAGGTCGGGATTAGCAATGTGTGAAATCGAGAGAGTACTTTGAGGTGGTTGTGAAAACACATACCTTGCGAAAGATAATCACCGACTTCGCGCCACCGCCGGTCTTGTCTGGGTGGTACTTCAACGCCAGCTTCTTGTACGCGGCGTTGATTTCCTTGAGAGTTGCATCCCGGGACACTCCCAGGACGGCGTAGTGATCAACCTTGTCAGAATTAGACATTGTGTTCATAGTGTGGGGGAGTCCGCCCTGTGAATGATTCACTCAGCGTCGTGAATTCACGGATCAACTGCGACCATAGGAAGCGACAACGAGCTACCTAAGAAGTCGTCATATAAGGAAACAGCTGCTGTGTATAGAAACAGCTGTCATTTATGGAAACGGGAAAAGAGGAGCTGTATAGAAGTTGTATGTTAATCTCAGACCAGTATTGTTCTCCCTTAGACAGAAATCCCTGAGCACCAATGACAGAGGGATAGCCAGATCCCAGAACTTTTTTGTCAGCAAGACATGAATGAATGCGAGAAGGGAAATGTTTAGAGATGTCGACGCTCTGAGCAGGCTTAGAGAAACGCTTGCGAAAGAAGTGAATCCAGCAGAATGTGCGGAACAAACAGTGAATTGAGATCAGAAACTGCGAGTCGAAATAATCTGTGATTCACTTGGAGACCGGCTCACTCCAGACAGCAGGACCAGAAAGGCCCGCAGCAGGTATCCGACAGCTGAGATTTGGTGGATGAAGCCTCCCGCGATGCAAACGCAGGGCCGCTGTATGGGTGTTTCTCATGTGTCACATGTCGTGCTTTGGGATCTGAGGAAAGGGGAAACCATTACAGCCATATACAGTAAGAAAAGAGTTTGGCAAAATCCATCCGGTATTTCGATAGACAGGCATGTTGATTCCTCAGAATTCATGCTGAATCTTCGAAAGGGAGATAAAGTTCTGCTTGTCATTCACTGATATCTCAAAGCCTAGTGATCAATCGATCTGTCCCTCTGGGGTTATGTCAGGTTTCGCCTGTCTATTTGTCGGAACAGTAGGGGGAGACACTGATGGACACTTGATATATCCCAATTGTCTAGCAACTTTCCGTTCACAGAAAGCCATATACTAAGAAGATGGGTGATGGCTGGGCTTTCCAGTTCGAGGAAAAGCTGGTAGATAGTATATCAAGCAAAAAAGGCTGGGTAAGGAAATGCAGATAGATTGAAACTGGTTTTACAGGCCTGATGACGGGTCTAGGTATTTATAGACAGGTCTACAATCGACACGGTTCCCCTTTGGCAACATCACGTCGACGGCTTTTACATTTCCTCACTGGCGGTGGCACCAGTGATAATCTCAACCAGTTCGCCAGTAATAGCAGCCTGACGCTGTCGGTTGTACAGGATCTGGAACCTGCAGGGAATCAGCACCAATCGAGCGTAATGGACAAAAAAAGAAAGCTGTCACGTACTTGTTGATCATCTCACCAGCGTTCTTCGAGGCGTTCTGCAGATAACAGTCAGTTAGGGTGACACCACTTTTGAGAGGAAATTGGACTTGCCTCCATAGCATTGCGGCGAGCCTACATTCGGGTTAGCAGCTTGTCTTCGACGACTTGTCCGGGATTTTTTCTTACCGAGATCTCGCAAGCATGTCCTTCAGCCAGAGCCCAGTACAAGCTGTTCGCGAGAGCGTACTCGCGGAGGTTGGCAAGGACCTCCTCATCGGCCTCGAAGGCACTGATGTTGGCTGGAGACACCTGTCAATGCAGACTCTCTGGAAAATGGGACAGTACAGAACTCACGGGATTTGGTGATGGCCTCCTCAGAGTAGGCCTCCACAGTTGCAGGCTCGTAGCTCTGGGCGTTGATGAAACGGTTGTAGATGATCTTCACGCTCGAGTAGTCGGTGGGGAGCAGGGCAATCTGGTCGGCGATGGCCTGTGCATCCGCGAAGGTGGGGATGTCCTTGCAGACGTTGGAGAAGCTCAGGACGATATTTTGGGCATTGGTTCTGGAGAGCTGAGCCTTGGCCTTCTCACCGAGAACGACGATGTCGGCATTCGGGTTCTCAGCAAGGATCCGGCGGGTTGCCTTGCTCAGACCAGAGTGGATACCACCGCAGAGACCCTTGTCGGAGCTGGCGACGACGAGGAGGGTCTTCTTGTCGTCCAGAGGCTTCGTCTCGGCGTTCTCGAAGACGGCGTTGGAGGTCTTTCCGTAGACACGGGAGTCCTCCATGGCCTTCTGGGCGCGGGTGAGACGGGTGGATGCGACGATCTTCATGGTGTTGGTGATCTTCTCAATGTTCTTGATGGACTTGAGACGGCCCTCGATTTCACGCAGAGTCGCGAAGTTGGCGGCATTTGACGGCGCAGTCCTTGGGAAAAATCAGCCATTGATGCTTGAAACCCCTTCAATGTCTGCTCCCTCTCGTTCCGGACGGTCCTGCGGCGGCAGAAGCACGTTGTGTGATGTCAGAGAAGAAACTTACCGGGTGAGGACAGCGCTGCTGGCCTTGAGGGCCGGGCGGGCGGCACGGGAGAACATGTTGAGAGAGGGGAAGTGGTTCGAAGGGAGAGAGAACCGTCGCAGAACGCTGCAGAGGGGAGAGCAGCAGGAGAATGGATGCCAATTGCGCCAGGGACGTCGAGCGCGAGGTCGTCGGCTCTGCGTTTCTGTCGTTGCGGGTGTCGGGAAACGGGAAGGCGAGAGCCGCGCTAGGCCGCAACGGGCAGGAGGGGAAGGCGGCGACAGCGGCCCAGCGCGCAGGTCACATGACCCACAGACCGGCCCCTCGCAGGTCACGGGATCCCCGTCCTGAGCCGCGTCGAGTCGTCGCTGCCCTCAGGCATCAAGGCACCCTCAGGCATCTCCCGCCGGACGTCGCTCGCCGCCTCCGCCTCAGCGCGCCGGCAGCGCGATCGCCCCAGCCTATCCAGCCCGAGCCCTGGGCTTCGGTCTTCAAGTCGCCTTTTCCCTCCCCTTCCCTCTCTCTTCCTCTTCTCCCTCTTCCCTCCATCCCCAACCAAGGCCTTTCTTTCCTTACCTTCACCTCTCCATATTCTTCTCCTTCCCTTCCCAATCTACCTCCGACTGTCGTATTCCGGCGGTTTGGGGGGCCCCAGAAGCTTCTCGTCCAAGATTTCCTTTGCTTCCCGTCTCTATCAGGCGCCGTCCTACTTCCCAACGCTCCCTCGACTTTGGCGCCTCCCCCTCACAGCGCCTCACTTTTCCGCACGATTTCGTCCTCTGTCCCTCGTTCGACATTTCTCAGTCCCTCTTCCTCAAACAATGAGCTCTTCTGAAGATGACACCCCGCTTGTCAAAGCAAATGGCCGGCCTACTGGTAAGTTCTCCACTTGCTGCTGACGCTTTGCCTCTGGGCCATGTCCAGTAACACTCGACCCTCCCTTGATTTTCCGTCACCCAAGGATCGCCTCATTTCATTTTTAGATCTTCTTCGTCTTCTCTTTCTCAGCTCTGTTTAGATTCTTACCGAGTCAATGTCATGCGACAGGTGACGCGCTCTCCGAGAAAGTGATCTCCAAGGCCACGGATCGCAACATGGGTGACGCCACTACCGAAACCAACGGCCACGTCGACCCAGGTATCTCCGTTCGCAACGGTCCTGTCGAGGATGGAGATGTCGAAATGGAAGATGTGGGGTCCAATGTCAACGCCCGGGGCGCAAACAAGAGGAAGACCCGACCTGCTGCTGGTCAACGGAAGTCTTATTCGGAGCCAGAGAGCAGCGAAGAAGACAAACCTTTGGTACGCCATATCCCTTGAACGCCGGTCCCTTCGTTTCCCCGTCGTCGCTTTTTGTTGTCGCTGTTGCTTCCAGCGGCTGACTGCCCGACAGAGCAAGCGTCGTCGCACTTCCGGGAAAGCTGCGGATTCCGATTCAGAAGATGTGCCATTGGCGCAGCGGTCCGCCGACAAAAAGAAGCCTCCCAAGGCATCCGAGACCGCGATAGGCGAGGAGTCCGATTCGGACGTGCCGATCACCAAGAAGCTTGCGGCGGAGAAGAGCAAGATCGAGCAGCAAGCAGAAAAGGAAGCCAAGGCCATTCGGAAGGAGGAGGCTGAAGCAAAGAAGCCCTCTGCAAAGGGCACAAAAGCTGCCAAGTCCGCTGCAAATGGCAGAAAGAAGCAAGCCAATGGCATCAAGGAGGAACCAAGCGACGAAGAAACTCCAGCCAAGAAGCCCGCTGCTAAGAAGACCTCGAAAAAGGCGAAGTCGGAGTCGTCGACTCCTCCGAAGAAGGGAAAGGGAAAAGCCGCCGCTGTGAAGGAGGAGCCTCAGGAGGAGACCAAATCGGAGACAAAAGAGGAGACCGAGGAGCCCGAAGGGGAGGAAGAAGAGGAGTATCGGTGGTGGGAGGATCCAACCAAGAGTGACGGAACTATCAAGTGGACGACTCTGGAGCACAACGGTGTTCTTTTCCCTCCTCCATACGAGCCCCTGCCTCAGGACGTCAAGATGAAATACGACGGTGTCCCGGTCACCCTTGAGCCCGAGGCTGAGGAAGTCGCTGGATTCTTCGGCAGCATGCTCAACGCGACACACCACACCGAAAATCCTACTTTCCAGAAGAATTTCTTCATGGACTTCCAAGACATCCTCAAAAAGACCGGTGGAGCAAAGGATCCCCAGGGCAACCCGGTGGAGATAAAGGAATTCGCCAAATGCGATTTCAGACCCATCTTCGAGTACTACGAGAAGAAGCGCGCCGAAAAGAAGGCCCTGCCTCCTGCCGAAAAGAAACGGCTAAAGGCAGAAAAAGAGGCCTTGGAGGCTCCGTACCAGTACTGTTTATGGGATGGACGAAAGCAGAAGGTTGGAAACTTCCGTATTGAACCGCCAGGCCTTTTCCGCGGCCGTGGAGAACATCCCAAGACTGGAAGGGTGAAAACCCGAGTTATGCCTGAGCAGGTCACTATCAATATCGGCAAAGAGGCCAAGGTTCCTGAGCCGCCTCCAGGTCATCACTGGAAGGAGGTCAAGCATGACCAGGAAGGTACCTGGCTCGCCATGTGGCAGGAAAATATCAACGGGAACTACAAGTATGTCATGCTTGCAGCCAACTCCGATATCAAGGGTCAGAGCGACTACAGGAAGTTCGAGAAGGCCCGAGAACTGAAGAAGCATATCGACCGCATTCGGAAGGACTACCAGAAGAATCTGAAGCACGAGCTTATGGCCGATCGACAGAAAGCTACTGCCGTCTATCTGATCGACAAGTTTGCCCTTCGTGCGGGTAATGAAAAAGGTGAAGACGAGGCCGACACGGTCGGTTGTTGCTCCCTGAAATATGAGCATGTCACCCTCAAGCCGCCAAACAAGGTCATCTTCGATTTCCTTGGTAAAGACAGTATCAGATACTACGACGAAGTCGAGGTCGATCCGCAGGTTTTCAAAAACCTGAAGATCTTCAAGAAGCCCCCGAAGAAGGAGGGTGATGAGATCTTCGACCGCTTAACGGTACGCTCTCTTCCCCCTGCGACATTCAGGTGCTGTTACGGTTGCTGACTTTTCTAGACATCCGCCCTGAACAAGCACCTCTCCAGCTATATGCCGGGCTTGACGGCCAAAGTATTCCGTACTTACAACGCTTCCTACACCATGGCCAAGCTCCTGAAGAACATGAATCCGGAAGGTACTATTGCAGAGAAGGTCAAGGCTTACAATGATGCGAACCGCCAAGTTGCCATTCTTTGCAACCACAAACGCACGGTGGCTGCAAGCCATGCAGGCCAGATGGAAAAGCTGAGTGAGAAGGTATGTCACGCATGTTCCATTTGGATTACGTTTGCTCTGCAGCAGTTGCTGACTGTCTGGCAGATCAAGGGCCTGCGTTATCAGAAGTGGCGAGTAAAGCAAATGATGCTCGATCTGGATCCTAGCCTCAAAAAGAAGAAGGGTGCCGAATACTTCGAATTGGACAAGGACCTCTCCCCGGAGTGGATAAAGGAGCATCAAGCCTTCCTTCTTGAAGAACAGCGCCAGAAAATCCGAAAGAAGTTTGAGAAGGACAACGAAAAGCTGGTAGCTGAAGGAGAGAAGGAGATGAAACCGGAGGAGCTCGAGAAGAGACTAGAGGTTGTCAAGGAAATGGAGAAGAAGTTCGAAAAGGAAAACAAGACAGGCAAAGTCGAGGCCGAAGGCAAAAACCCAACCATCGAGAAGCTCGAGAACAACGTTGCCAAGCTCGAAGAACGCATTGCGACTATGTCTCTCCAGGCCCAGGACAAAGAGGACAACAAAGAGGTCGCGCTTGGGACTTCGAAGATTGTGAGTTCACTTCCATCTGTTAACTTTTGTGAGACATATCAGCTGCTAACGTGATGTTAATTTCAGAACTACATTGATCCTCGTCTCACCGTAGTCTTCTCGAAGAAATACAATGTTCCCATCGAGAAGTTCTTCTCCAAGAGCTTGCGCGAGAAGTTCGAGTGGGCCATAAAGTCTGTGGATGAGAACTGGGAATTTTAGTACGATTTTCGCGGCATTCAGATCTCTTTTTGTCTTTCTGGGTTGGCGCTCTTCCATGATATTTGCTTAACGGCTGGTTGTTGTGACTATATAGCGTTTTTTTGCATTTTTTTATTTTTTATTTTTATTCTCTTCGACTCCTGTCTTATAGTTTCAATTCGACCTTGGGACCCATTGAGCTTCTTAAAGCAGTCCGGTTTGGATAGCGATGTTTCCACATTGCTCTGGCCAAGGCGTTTTTTCCTTTCCTCTAGATCATTCCTCTTCTTTCTCGGGTGGCTTGTTCTCTTTGAAATACTTGCACTGGCCACCTTATCTTATTATTTTATTACTAGTCATTGGGTCTCAGAAGTTTCAGGCCAGACAAAAGTTATCTGTCCTCTTATGAACTCGACACGGCAAGACGTCATGGACGCAGAAGCGTTAGTGCAGCAATAAAAAATCAAAAATGAAAAAGAATTGGTTTAAAACGCAAGCCAGTGTGTTCAATTGTAGATGTAGAGTGGTAACTGATTCGTAGCCTCCGCGCACTCGTTGCACTCGCGTCCCTAGAAGTAACACCCGCTCCTGTATGCCGTAGAGTAGTAGACAGCTAGTTTCCAGCTCTTGCAGCACTGTCTGATTGTGCTTTGTATCTACCCTAGTTAGGTATGCAATGAAGAATTGATTAATTATAAGAGCACAGAGACAAAACAAAGCAAAACAAAACTAGAATTTGACAATATACCTAGACAATAACTAGCTAGAGCAGCTGCACTGTGCTGTTATAGTAGCTAATCGTCATAGTGCTGAAAAGAAATAAAGGGTAGGGAGAAAAAAAAGGCTACCGGAGAGACCTCTCCACCAGCCGTATTTTATAGCATCTTCCTTCCCTTCCTTCCTCGGGGTGCATCCTTCCCTTCCTCTTTTTCTGATAGTCTTCGGGTCCTTATGTTATGGACCTTGATCTACCTAATCTATCGGCATCTCTGCGCTGCCATTCACATATGTCTCACATGTGCATAACAGAACTGCAATACCTACTTACCTACCTAGCAACCTACCTAGGTATTTTATCCATCCTATCCTGTACTATCTCTAGCATAAAGCTGACTTGTTGAATGGACAAGGCGGTCTTAGATAGACCTCTCTACCATTTATTACCTGCATACAAGTCTGCTGCTGCAGGGTCTTATGCATGCAACATGCCATATGCCCAAATCCGAATCTAGGGATCTCATCTCAACCATATAGATAGATCCCTTCCTTCCTTCAAAGGAGAAGTATAGTATGTATTTCATGCTTCAGTTCAGTCTTGTTAAGTTCATACAGTACAGTTCAGTGAAGTTCAGTTTTTAGACTTACTGTGACGGCGCGGCACACCTAGGTGGTAAGGTAGGCGGTGTTGAGCATCCCTTCGTCTCTGGGATACTGCCAGTCCTACTCGCCTATATCACGCTACACAAAGCCCTGCAGATTCTTTCCTTTCCCCTCATGCTTTCGATTCTGTATGACAAGCTACCATAGTTTTAGCTAATAATACTATGACCGGGCGCCATCACACTTACCAACATGTGTTGGAGCATATATATGTATATAAGGTCAGAAACTTGCAAGACAAACTTGTAAATGTTACCTTTTTTTCTGTTCAACAATATGCTTCCTGCTAATGTAAGTAGAAGTAAAAGTGGACAGCGGACAGTGTGTATGTGCCTGCCTAGGCTAGGCTTAGGTACTGTAGGTGCTTGCCATGTATGTATGTACTGTGCTGTACAGTACGTGAGTAGGTACGGTATGTATATATGTCCAGTACCTAAGTAGGTATTGTACTGCACTATCTATCTATCTATCTATTTATCTATCTATCTAGTAGACTTAAATCATGCTGATGTTTTATTGACACAGTAGGTGGAGAGCCGTGCATATATATATACTTAGATAGACTGGAGAGGGAAGAGGGGGGGGG
>JGI26058J51888_1000347_pt1 | contig 29171 bp, 20 predicted proteins | sample HigsolmetaSP110D_FD_51888 | JGI IMG/M metagenome (IMG submission 51888) | reverse complement strand
CCCCCCTTCCTTTCTCCTCTTCCTCCACCCCACTTCTTTTCTCCCTTCCCTACCCTTCCAATGTACTCCTACTCCTCCGAACAACACCCTCCAGCACCCCCCTCGCCCACCGCTCCGTCCGCTCGAACCGCGCGTTGAACATCCGCGGCAGCACCCGCGCCGCGTTTGCGTGGTTGTCGTCGAACACGGGGCCGTCCCAGCCTTTCGCGCGGCACAGGGCCACGGCCTCCTCGAGCAGCGCGGTGCCGACCCCTTTGCGCCGGTAGCGCTGCTTGACGGTCCACGCGCGGATGAGGCCTGTCGGTGCCGGTCTTGATGATTGTGGTGGTGGTGGTGGTGGTGATGTTTTTGGAGTTCGGGAGGGGCGCTTTTGTAGGTGAGATGGTTCTTTTGATTTTGATGAAGAAAGCGATTCGGAATCCGTGGACGTCGATGTAGACGTAGACGCCCGCATCACCAACGCACCGATAACCTCCTCCCCGAACTTGGTGACGAGAACCACATTCTCCTCGTCGTCCTCCTTCTTCCTCCCGCCCTCACCATTCCCCCTTCCACTTCCACGTGCCTTTTTCCCATACCCATACAACCATACCCACGTGCCCGTCCTCTCCGCAACCTCCAAGTAGCCGCCCGTCGCGGCCCTCACGACCACCAAGCCCGCCATGACGCACCCGGCCCACGTCGTCCCGACAAGCGGCAGATCGGACCGATCACGGTAGAGGAACTTCCAGACCAGGCCCAGGAGCAGGGCCAGCAGGGCCAGGGAAACCGGGTGGAAGATGACGCAGCGCGCGGCGATCTGGCGCTGCTGGGCGACGCTGTCGGCGACGAGGCGGAGGGCGGCGATGCGGTCCGGGTCGGTGAGGGCGGGCGCGGTGGTGAGGGGTGGGATGGTGTCAAGGACGGAGTGCGTTGAGTTGTTGCTTTGCTTGGCTTCTTGTTCTTCTTTTTCTTTTTCGGGCATTGAGCTGTGCTTCTTGTTTTTTGGTAGGTAGGAAGAAATCGATTGCCTGAGGCAGTGGGAGGATGGAGAGAATAGTGAATAAGTGGTTGATTCCGAAGGAGTGTGGCCGAAATGGACTGGCTGGGTAGGAGGAGGTGCGAGAAGGAAAAGAAGTATCGTATTGCCAGACAGAGGGAGGACAAGAGAAGATTCAAAAAGCCGAGCAGTGACCGGGGCTCAGACTAGGTCGAATGGATCATGGAACCTCTTCCATGGGACATTTCTAGCTCATAAACCACGGGTCACTACAGCCATCGACAGACAGCACCGTCGTCTAGACCGGTCATTGTACAGTACAGTACATGGTGTTGCACTTCAATTTCTCATTCGTATTATGAGATATCTTCTCTATCGACAGTTATACAGAAATGGAAATACAAGCAGACGTCGAATTAAAGCCGATCTTAATCGCCCACACCCACCATCGTGTCGAAATGATTTAGGAAAGTACAGGTACAGTGAAAAGAGCGAGAGCGCCCGGATGTATCCACAAAACTATCAACGGCGACCTGCTCAGGGGTATACCTCCATCTCGTAGAAGATTGCCTATTCCGTCCCTCAGATTGCGGCGACTGCTGTCTTCTGGTCGTTTATTTGGCTCCACTCTTTCCCTCCTCGGCCAGCTTCGTGTCGTCCCCGTTGACAGATTCGCCAGCAGGCGTGCCCAGCTCCTCACCGGACAGCAACTCAAGGGTCTTCCGCTTCGTCTCCGGGATCAGCAGGCTGGTGAAGCATCCGCAGAGCATGAACAGAGCGAAGATCTGCATGACGTGGTTGAGCCATGGCGTGTCGGACGAACCCTTGGGGGCGCCCCTGTGCACCAACGGGCCAAACACGCACTGGGCGATGATGGCTCCAATCTTTCCAGCAGCGGCGCTGATGCCATGGGAGGTGGAACGGTAGCGCGTTGGGAAGCACTCTCCCGGCACGATGAACGTGGTGGCGTTGGGACCGAAGTTGAAGAAGAACTGCGCGATGACGTAGAGCGCCAGGAGGCCATTGTTGGAATTCTTCAACGGGTCATAGGCGAAACCGATGACGATGAAGAGGATGGTCAACATGATGAAGCCCACCAGCTGGATCGGCTTACGGCCGAGGGTATCAACCGTAGCGACGGTAACCCAGTATCCGGGGATGGCACCGGCGCAGATCAGAATCAGGTTGCCGACGGCGGACCGGTAGAAGTATTCGTAGACGTTTTTCCCTCCAGTCCATCCGATAGCCGACAGGATGATGCTGTTGTTCAGTCCAAGGCCGTAGAACGCTGGTGAATTGGTCAGTACCGGTGGCGGCGAATTAAAGGGCCAATCTATGATTGTCACATACCTACGTCCAGGAAGAACCAAGAACCCGCAGTGCCGAGGAGGACCTTGCCATGTTTCCATTGAAGATAGTATCTCCAGAAGTCACTCCAGCTGGCTTTCTGAGTCACGAGTTCTGCGGTCTGATTCTGGAGGATCGACGCACGCTGAAGCTCGTCGGGACGACCCTCACGCTTGCCTTCGATGTAGGCTCTCACATCCTCATCAGCCTTGACGATGTCACGAGCGACATCAAAGGTGTAGCGAGGGGTTTCCGGGATTGTCAGACGGTAGTAGAGCGCGATACAAGCCGGCACCGCACCAAAGCCGATGACCACACGCCACATCTTGTCGACGGCGAGTTGACAGACACCGGAACAGTGGCCCACCGTGTCTGCGGTCTCCAGGGACTTCTTGAAGCCTGCGGTCACGATGAGGGCCACGATCGCGGCGGCCAACTGACCAAACCCCTGCATGGCAAACACAGCGGCCATCATCGCACCTCTCCACTTGGTGGTAGCAAACCTGGCTCTCCGTCAGCACGTCATGCCAAAGAGAGTGTAAGCAGAAGGGGCACATACTCCGAGGTAATGATGGAGGACAGGGGATAGTCTCCACCGATTCCAATTCCCATGACCACACGCCAGAAGATGAGGATTCCCACGATGGACATGGCACGCGAGTCCGAGGACAGGGCCTGGGCCAGAGTCGAGAAGATGATGATCATCAGTTCGATGCCGTACATGCGCTTTCGACCGATGCGATCGGCCAGCCATCCGAAGAACAGCTGGCCGATGACCGTACCACCAGAGGTCGACACCTTGATCGCGGTATCCGCGCTTGAGGGGATCTTGCCGGCGCCGCTTTTGGCGTCCTGCCAGTAGACCACACCCAACATGGCCGAGGCCAAGTTGATGGCGAAGATGTCGTAGGAGTCCGTGAAGAAGCCCACACCGGCCACCACGACCGCGCGAACGTGGTGCCAGCCGAAGCGGGCCTTGTCGATCTCCGCAAGAGCCAGACGACGGCGCTCATTGGGATCGGTGATGTGAGCGAACTGGTTATTGTAGTTCTTGAAGGCGGCATTGCCGCCCGACGTGAGGGACGCCATGGGGCGGAAGAGAGAAGGCGATGGAGACAGAGGATGTGTCCAAGTGTGATTCTTGGCTCGGTTCTCTGCCCTCCAGGGAGTGCTTCTTGCTGGTGAATGAGCAGACTTCCGGACTCTCTTAAGAGTCTTTCGGGAGGGAGATCAGCGGCAGATATAGGATGCGAAAAAAGGCACGCAGTGAAGGGCGCATGGATGACCCAGCGCGGCTGCAGCGCAAGGAGAGGGCGCGGGATGGGCCTAGGCAGAGCCTTCCATCGCAACGTGCTGGACTCGATGGCTCTCACGAACCCAGGCCGGCGCGCCCAGATCCACCAGCGGACGGGCGTGATCAAAGGACCGGCTGGCAGGACAGGATCCAGGCCCGAGGAGGCAAGCACAACCACGAGAGACACACACATGGCTTCGTGGGATACATGGTTCGTTACAGAGTCGCATCTGAGGTGCCAGTGATCAAGCTTTTCCCCAAGCGTCCAGGGCTTGACGCCAAGAACGCCTCCATCCCAAGAGATCCTGGTCTCCGAGGCCGCGAGCGCCTCGCCCCCGCCATCTCGGGGCCTTTTGTCTGGGTTGCGCTGATGGTGGGCGGCGTTGGATAAGCAGGTGTTGCGGCCGTGGAGTCAATCGCAGGGCCCGACGGCGCCGCGTGCTCGCGCGGTGCCTGGCGGTTGGTCGCCCGCGCTGGCCTGTGCCAAGAGATCCGGGGAGCTTGGCGACAGGGGCCGCCGGCGGAGGGCGCGCGGAACGCGGGCTCGAGCCTCGAATCATCCGCGCGCACACGTCCACGTGTCTGTCGCCGCACGTGTGCTCTTCCCCGGATCGAGGTGGCTTGCCGCACGGACGGCATGCGACCAGGCGTGCGACATTCTTGTCAGCAACGATTTCCGAACAGCTGCTCTTGTCATCGCTGCACCAAGACCATGATCCCGTGTGTCGGCTGTCAGTCAAGAAATAGTCAAGACCGACAAGCAAAGGCGAAGCTTTGCGTGAGTGCAGGTTTCCTCTGGGATGAAGAGAGGCCAAGAGGCCAAGAAGCAGGGCAAAGAGAGAGGATGGAATAGAGAAGGGGAACAGGGAAGGAAATCATCAGGAGCTGGAACGGGGCACCACGTGCCCGCAGTGCGCGGAAGGTGGCCCCGAAGCGTTCAACGCTTATCCCGTATGCCATCTGGCAGGTCGAGGTCCCTGCGCGGGAAGGGGCCAATCATGTCTGCACGGTGACCTCCTCCGTCGTGAAATCTCGCGGCCGGGGCCCGTACGTGCACCTGCAGGCGCCTAGCCGTGGTCCCTAGGTCAGCTTTGGAGGCCCAAGTGGGCGCGGAACAGAACACCCGGGCGGCACTGTTACTAATCTTCAGCAGCTTCTCTCCGTGGCAGTGGAGTTAGTCGTATCCAGTTAGACAGGAGGCTGGAAGGACTGTCATGTCGTATATCGAGGGATTCAGTCCATAGATAGCAAGACGGGCGAGACTGCAACCTCGGCGCAAATAACGATGCCCATGGTTGCGTAGATATTGCAGAGGAACAAAGGAGGCTTGCCAATGTCCGTGTACAGCTAGCTGTATACATAGTAGACACGTGAAACATCAGGTGGCACTTGGCTGATTAGGTACCTATCTCCCTCCTCGTTCCCTTTTGGTTACTTGGGTTTTATTCACTCCTTGAACCAGGGATACCTAATTCTCCGGGGTATGTTACGACCGAATGTACAGGAGTACAGAGCACAGCGTACAGCAGGAGCCCATGAAGATGCCACCCGAGGAGTCAGGAGGTCAGAAGACCAGAAGCCTGAGCTGGGAGATGCCGTCATTCTCAATCTGGAGCGTCGAAGACAGACACACGTGCTTGAGAGTAAATTTTGCACGGATCTATCTTAATGGGGGTCTCATCAGCCGTTATCACCGCATAGAGACATTTCTGACATTAATAACTTCAAGATGTAGAAGTCCCATTTGCTGAGGTATGTCTCCCTATAGACCTAACCCTATTCAAAGCCAGTCCTAATAACAATAAAAAAATGGGACATGGATGAAGCAGTTTTGTCTTGTGAGCAGCAATAAAAAAGAAAATCTCGATACCGCGGAGCCGGATATGATACCGTCCTTCCTATCCACCAGAGCGCGTGCGAAACCAGCCAGGCCTGTCCTAATTCCGGGCAATGATAATCGCTAGGTACTGCGTACTATGTATCTAATGTCGCATTTCTGTCTCCGTGAAGAATCGGAACAGCTGTCCCTGTCAGAAGCTCCACCTTCAAGCACTAAGTTTTGGCTTCACTCGCTTAGAGTTCGTCCGTAAGCACATTAGCATACTATGTAAGACGAAGATACGCTGGGAAATAGACAAGATATGGAGTAAGGGAGACTTTGGGTTCGGTGGCAGTGGAAGGCCACTGGCCTTGAGCTGCACTATCATTCCAAGTCCCTGGTTACTGGGCGGATCTGGAGCCAGCAAGGATCAAGATTGTGGTCCATTGAAGAGCACATGTGCAAATTGTTCTATAAACTGTCATTGTCGTTTTCTATTTCTAGTCTGTTGCTTTTTTATATCTTATCTCTATTTTCTTAAACTTCTCAGTGTTTAATAGTTTCTCTAGACAGATAAGATAATAAGATACTTTAATATACATCCCAACAACCGTAATACAATAAATACACAGGAGGAATCCTCGCTTAGAAACTGTTAAGAATTATTAGATCTGAATGCATTTCTGGAATTCAAAATAAATTTATATCCACAACTTATTATTCTGCTTTACCATCTAAATTAAAAAAAAATAAATGATTCAGGGTTCATACTCACATGCCATACATTCAACCCACTCTGTGAGGCCCAGTACAGTACTGTCCATGTACAGTACATACATCAGCTCATTTTCACCTGCCTATCAGACAAACGGTCCACGTCTCCATGAGGACGACACACCTCCTCCTCTCCCATCACCACTCGGCGGTGGAGCGTCCACGACGAAACTGTGAACCCTCGCATCATATTATGTAGGAGAAGAGCTCGACTACGGTCCGTATATCTAACGCGGGGAGGTTTCGACCAAGATGAGAAACCGGAGAACGTCTCAGAGTCCTGAGTTTCCCTTGTACAACTGCATGGAGAAACTCGCCTCGTGGATTAGGAGAGACCACCGACACAAATCAGAAAACAGCGGTATATCCAACTCAACTTCCTTTCCTACGGCCAAGCTTACGAGGAGAGGAAAAAAAAATCTCAACAATGTTATGGCAGTCGCTTTTTTGCCAGAATGACCGATCAAGTCTGACCTTTTCAATGATGTCGAAAAGCATCTAAGACACATGACCGGGTCGATGGAGAGAGAAATGGTCAAGGCAATCCTCGGGATTTTGAAACGGCAATGTATCACATGTCAGAGAAATGTCGGCCTCCGGCGGACATCATGTGTGGACGTCTGCGGTGCTACCTGAGATTTATCGTGAAACTGCAACAGTGTTACATTGGGATGAGGTATCGGGGGGCTTTCTCTGCGCTATTTTTTGACGTATGTACACAGCCGCCAGCGCTTCTTAGCCAAACATACATCTGCACTGAAAAAAAAAAGAAGGAAAGGAAAGGAAAAGAAAAGTTGAATTGATTGGCCTAGACTTGCATGACAAGAGACACTCAGAATGGGGAATTATCTCGAAGCACGTTAGCCGACAGAACTCAAAGTAGATCAAGAGGCATACGCTAAGACCCGGAAAAGATGCAAACGTGATCATCAGTGGCGGACAATCATCATTGAGGACTGCAGTAACTCCGCATAAACGGTACAACCCAAGGCAAGAGCGATAATCGAACCAGCGCAAATCGCCCATCAAGCCTCAGAAATCCTCCGGGCTCTCCAGATCCTCAAGCTTCTGACTAAGGAATCGTGCTAGAGCGCCTGACTTGGATTCAAGTGCAAGCAAGATCGCGGGGGATGAGGAAAGGTTGAGGCTCGCTAGACGTGCAAGATCGTTGCTCCGGTCAATTTCATATTGCTTTTGGAGATTGGCATCAGGATCCACGTTGGGATCGGCGCGACTCTGGGAGGGAGTCACCGCGCCTGGAGTTGGAGGTCGCTGCTGAGGCTGGGAAGGAGATGGATCTCGGTGGGCGTTACGGCTGGTTGAGGCTGAGGCTGTACCATTTGCAATGGCGTTAGGTCCAGCGGAGGCTGCTTCAGCAGTTTTGGTATCGGTCCCTTCGACTCCAGCAGCATTGCTGGCCTCAGCTTCCCGCATTTCCTCCCTGATTTCCTCGTCTGGTAACCTTGACGGACCAACCACCGCGAGTAGGACTTTGTCGGCTATCTTCGTGACAACGGCAACCTGGTTGTCGTGCTCGAAGACAATCGATCCGACGTCGCCCAGTGAACAGGACTGGGCGGTTACAAATGAGGATGGGTGGCTCGCAGGATTGACACCTGTTAAGTTACCACTCGAAAGTGTCTTCGCATAAGACGTATAGGCCGCTCCGTAGGTTGCGCTTAAGTTGCGTAATTGGCGTGTCGGTAGGGGCGAGGCGTATGCGAAAATTGCTCCATTCGTAGCAAACACCCTGCAAATCGTCATCAGTATTTTGTGACTATTGGGTTAAAGTAATCGTACAGTATAGAAGTGATCTCGGGTGGCGAGAGGTTATCCTCTAGCAGGTCGCTGAGGGCCTCCGTGTCGAGCATTCTAATATCTGGAAGCTCTGGAGTCATCGTGTCGTCCTTGCCGCCGCTAGCGTTGTCTGTGTACTGGTCTTGAGGATCAATAGATTCGGGGTACCGGCTGTCCTTACGGGGCGGACAGATGCAGTCTTCGGGGAAGAAAAAGCAGTTGTCCTTGTAGTCCTCGTCGTTGTGGTCGTACTCGATCGGCTCGTCCGAGCACTCGAGCAGGTTCTGTGCGTACTGAACGTGACCCGTTGCCCAATATGGAATAAACGTGACTTCACCGTGACTGGCAGGATGCTGGTGGAAGGAGCCAGCCTGGACTGGATACTCATACTCAGCCATATTCGCAATATGAAGATGTTCCAAATCTCAAAGCGAGAATCGTCAAATGGAAACAAAAATATCCAGGGAAAGATAGCATAAGAGATGTCAAAACTTCTTGAGCCTGGAAATTGCGCAGAGGATGGGACACAGATTATTGTCCAGTGGCACAATAGCTGCACGGGGAGACGATATCCCAGGCGGAGGTTGAATTGAAGGGGAACGTAGACGACCGACATGTGTTTCATGTTGGCTGGACCAAGGAGACGCGACAGCCGCTGCCAATGCAATCATGGTGTGTTTTAGATTGAGGGAAGGGGGTTGATGCTGGCCAGCAGGTGGGGAGGAATGCCAGATGCCAGAGCTGTGACCCAGCATCAGAGGGACAAAACGGCGGTTGAAGAGTGTGACAGCGCATAGGGACAGCAGAATGAGACGCTACCAACCTGAACGGGAGGCTCCACAGAACGGCAGACGTGGGGGGATCGACTGCAGGCTGCTCAAGCCTCGTATACCGCGTTCGCCACGGAGGGCATCGGAGACGAGGGAGAGCGCGATGCTGATGCTCGCACAGGAAGCCCGGCCTGCGGGAGCGCCGCGCTGGGCCCAAACCACGGCCCGCCGGCCGCCTCCGCCGTCCCCGCGGTGTCCAGCCGTGTTGGCCCCCGAGGGCTCGACCACACACAGCTTTCCTTCCGGCTTCTCGTGCAGCTTACTATGGCCCGCGTCTTGTCTGGACTGGTAGCACGTTGTACAGCCTGAGCTGCGTGATCTGCTGATCAGGAAAGGTTCAACAAGACGTTGAAAATCCCGCCGGCATACCCGCATTTCTCCATCGCCAGATCGGATATTTACATTACATGTGCATGGATCCCCGCTGTCCGGGCTGACATCGCCAAGCATCCGTCGCAAGGATATCCTGTTTGATTTCAAGGCCGGAGCTGTCCATCCAAAAATAAACATGCCCTCCCTGTCCTGAATACATACTTTCAACCTCTGAGTATTCGCTGCTGAGCACTGTCACGTGATGAGATAGACATGGAATTTATATATCGAACTATAAATGGATTTGAATAGATTTTTTTTTCCTTCAATGATCTCGTCCAGGAGCGATGACTAGGTACGGTGCACAGAAAAGCATGCACCCTTTCTTCTGGGTGATGGAGTTCCCGTAAAATCATAGTAACCGACCTCTAACATCAGTACTATTTGCTAAGGACGAAGAACATCAGCTTAGCACTTTGTATTGTCACTCTGGTCCAAATTCTGCCATCCGATGCTTTCTGCGACAGCCCTGACAGGTTTACTGTTCTCCGTGCAGTACCTACATTGAGCACCTACATGCATAGATTAAGCACCAAGTTCCAATGAGGCCACCTACCGCATCTTGGTCCTCAGATACTTGGAAACTTGTATCGACTGTCATTGCTGCAGGGAACCGAGATTATCGCGCATTTGCTTAGGTATCCAGGTATTTACCTACTAAGATTTGGTACTAAGCCATCTGTTAAAAAGAAGATATTCAAGTTTCGATGGACCTACGGTTCGATTTATGGAAAAACATTGAAAGGAGCCTTGCACCTAGGACACAGCACAATGGAAGCTTCAGACAAATCAACCTTGGTTGAGTTTATATCGAGCCGGTAAGCGCTCGCTACGTTCGTTCCGGATCGGAGGTATCTACGCTGCATGGCGGCTTTAACAGGGCACAGTCGTAATTAGGAATCCATCATTCTACTCCGGATGATTTCTGAGATTTTGCAGATCATGCTGGAAGGAAGGTGAAGCTGGACTTGCATTATTAATCATCGCCCTGCTGCGGTCGCAAATCTCTCCGGGATTTTCATAGTTGGAATAGCGTCATAGGTTTACACGCACCCCACTTGCGTCTCGAGAGGGGTTCTCCTCACGTTGCCTGCTTATCCATCCTTTAGAAATCTGCCCCCCTCTCCGTTCCTCCATATATGTCCCTCAGCAGCCGCATCTTTCGCTACAACTCACTTTTCCACAAGGTACCCGTACCAAGCCTTCGCGTTGCACAAGGTACGTTGCCCTAGGGATCACGCTTCCCCACACCACTGGCCACAGGAGCTCACGCGTCGACGCAGGACCGCGCAGGACACTCGCAACCATGGCTGCCGCTACAGACACTTCTAAATATAAGCTCAATCGTGCGTCTCTGGTTCCCGTCTTATCTCGGCATTGGCACACAGGTTGCACTGACGATGGCGATGGCTCGGAGCAGATACTATGATTCGGGTAAAGGACCCGAAGAGATCACGTACGTGCCCGTCGATCCCCCTGCGCTTTCACTTTCCCCGCAGTTTGCTGACGCTAGCCAGTTGAGTTCTATAAGTTCCTGGGACTCAACCAGATCAACAAACTTGACTTTCCTGAGAGCAAGTTCTCGCTCTACTTCCTCGCCTACAACGGCCCCTCTTCTCTCCAGGGCGACCGCCACTGGACAGACCGCAACGGAGTCCTCGAGCTCACTCACAACTATGGCACCGAGGATGACCCCAACTACAGCGTCGTGAACGGAAACACCGAGCCATACCGTGGCTTTGGACACATCGCCATCTCTGTCGACAACATCGAGGCGGCGTGCAAGAGGCTCGAGGATGCGGGCTACCCCTTCCAGAAGAAGCTGACAGAGGGTCGGATGAAGAATATTGCATTTGTCAAGGATCCCGATGGATACTGGGTTGAGATCATCCGCCGGCACGATGAGGATGTCGGAGCGGCAACCGATCCAGCCACCTACAGGTTGAACCATACCATGATAAGGGTCAAGTCGGCGGAGACCAGCTTGAAGTTCTACCAGGAGGTCATGGGAATGAAGTTGCTGCGGACCTGGGAAAACAAGGACGGTGGTTTCAACCTATACTTCCTCGGATACCCCGGGTCGAACCCAAGTGTCAAGGAGGATGCTAAGAATCCCGTGGCGGAATGGGAGGGTCTGTTGGAGCTGACCTGGAACTACGGCACCGAGAAGCAGGAGGGCAAGGTCTACCATGACGGAAACTCGCAGCCACAGGGATTCGGTCACATCTGTAAGTTGAAGACCGTGACGTCTTTTCCAGTTGACTGTCTTCTAACCATTGCCTTTCCTGCAGGTGTCTCCGTGGATGATATCGAGGCCGCTTGCGCTCGTTTCGAGTCGCTGAACGTGGAGTGGAAGAAGCGCCTCACCGATGGAAAGATGAAGAACATTGCTTTCATCCTGGATCCGGATGGCTACTGGATTGAAGTGATTCAGAACGAGGGAATCAAGCGAACCACCGACTGGTGACTCTGTAGATCTAGTCTGTAGGTGGTCTATAGCGCCTTCCAACCTAAATTGACTTTCGAGTAATCTGCTCTTCGGATCAAGGGGAAGAGAGTATAGGCTAGAAATCGTAAAGGGCCAATGTAATTGTCGACGCTCGATTCATGGAGAAGATTTTCGTACCGTAGCTCCTTCTCGTCCGTAAGGTTGGTAAGTCCGGCCAACGTCCATCATATCGGCTTGACGGGAGACTCTGGAGTTGGATATGATGTGGGCATGCGTTCGCTGCCGAAATGAAGCAATCGTATCCTTCCAAGGTTGGATTGATGGCTTCCAGAACTCGCTCGGAATGACTCTCTGATAGCCATCCATGGATGACGCCCTTCCACGCAAAGACTTTGCCAAAAGCCGACAGCACTGGTCTTGGCGCCGACGTAGCTCCCGTACGTGACCCGTTCCAGGGCGGGAAGCAACGCCGGCTCCCAACGCGATTCGACACAGTTTATATAAATTTTTTTTCACGATTCACGTGGCCTCCGGCGCTGGCCACACCCTTCTTGTTTAATTCCAGAGATTCAAACAGCTGGCTGGGGCTGATTATTCATCAGCTTTTGGGCCTGCTCAGGCGTGTGCCGTGGTCATAGGCGAGCAGCTTGTCGAGTGTGGGTCCTCCCCGCCAACAGCGCCTCCCCGGTCCTGTGACCTACCTAAAGCTCAAAGACCGACAAAAGCCCCGTCGAACGTGTCCTCCGCCGCTCTGCGCACCGTCGCAAGATTGATCATGTCTTCGAAATATTCGCCCCCGGATGTGGGATAACTAACAGGGTTCGCGATCTTTCCCCCTCGGCAGACTCTTTGGCGCGTCGTCTGGGCCTTCTGGGCCGCCTGGCACCATGCAGGAGGCATCAGAACAGCCGAAGAAGGCGCCTCGAAAACATGTCACGACTGCTTGTGTGCCGTGCAGGGAGAGCAAAATAAGGGTAGGCTGGACCTCAGATGGGAATGCTTCGTGCACTAACTAATTGTCTTGTGCCCAGTGTGATGGGGGCACTCCCAACTGTCAGAACTGTCAGAAGAAGAGGAAGGAATGCAGGTATCAGCATGGAGACGATAAGAGGAAGTAGGTTTTACGCTCTACTTCCCACATCTTTTCTTTTGTGGACTGGTTTGAAGTGTCGCGGCATTTGTAACAAGAAAATCTTTCTGTTTTGGATTTTGGTGTCCATGCAGGCCTGCAGACGCAGACCCGAGTGTCCTACGCTGCAGGGAACCGTTGCTGACCGTGCCCCCTTGTCAGGGTGTCCCTTCGCGCTGCGACAGAGCTGTTTTCTGCAAGAATTGACCAGCTTTGTCAGTTTATCTATGATCATGGGCTGGAACCGCCTCCCATGAAGCCCGAGGAGGAAGCTGGGATGAACAAGGTGCTGGACACCCTGCAGATTCCTCGTCGGCAATTGAGAAAGAATCCCTCCACTAGCAGCAGCGGAGTCGTCTCTTCTCAGTCTCTAGCGCATTCATTCCCTTCCTCTGTGAAGGGGTCTGATCTGACTCTAGCAGGACAGTCGCATCGAACGAGTGAGAGAGATCTCGCTCAGTCTTCTCACGGCCAGGTTGCAAGTAAATCCTCTCTTCCTTCAGTGACAGCAAACAGAGATGTCAGAAGCGCAAGTGGAATGACTTCTGGTTTTAACAGTCACTACAATTCTTCCGACTGGGACTTCACTCTGCCAAACGCAGAGAGCCTAGATACCATATACGCTAATATTGATCGTTCCAGCAGTATGTCCGCAGACAGTGGTGTTGTGAGTCCTGATGGCATGTCTTTAGGGCAGGAGATGGCGCAGCCCCCAGGAGCTCGACTGGAACAAGCCCAAGGCGACGTGGAATATGACACAGATAGTGGCGATGAAGCGGAGAAGGAGCTCATTGAACAGCTGTCATCCCGCATGGGAACTCTGAAGCTCGCTGGGGACGGCCATCTACGCTATTATGGTCCGACTTCAAATCTCAACCTGATAGATGTTTCTGCGACGGAACAGCGTCCACGCCCAGACGCGCGAACCGTCCGCCAGGACGGTCAGGACATCTTGAACCACTTACGCGTTGGACAGGCTGTGGACCCGGCCCTTGAGGACCATTTGATTGAACTCTATTTTACATGGCAGAATCCTAGTTCTTATGTAGTTGACAGGGAGATGTTTATGACTGCCAGAGCTAAGTGGAGGAACGAAATGGATGACACTCCTTTTTACTCCGAGGTTCTGGCCAACGCAATGTATGATACAGTGATTTCAAATATATTAATTGCTCTCGGCTGTATTGCTAATCGAAGCAAACAGGTGTGCACTGGGAAGTGCATTCGAAGCACGTTATCATCCTACATTTGTTACGTTCCCAAAATCGCTTGCGGAGTTCTTTGCCGACAGGGCTAAAGCTCTTCTTGAGATAGAGCTGGACTCTCCTTGTGTTGCCACTGTACAAGCGCTAGTGATTCTCAGCTGCCATGAGGCAGCCTCAAATCGCGACGCTCGTGGCTGGCTCTATAGCGGTATATATTAGAGACTCATATTACACAAGTTGATAAATTTTTTAACTGAGACTAACTGATGCCGAAGGGATGTCAATGAGACTTGCGTTTGACCTTGGCTTACAGGTCGATATGACACCGTACGTCGAGAAGGGGCACATGAGTGCTGCCGAAGCTCATGTCCGACGAGTGGCTTTCTGGGGAAGCTATGCCGCGGACCAGTGAGTGCTGCTGGTTGGTTAGAATGTCCTAGGGACATGCTAACGCAGCGTAACTCAAGTTTCTGGGGCTTCTATCTAGGCAGGCCCTTCCGTATGAATGCTGGGGATATCTCTGTCCCTAAGCCGGCATCAGACCTTGAACGAGCGAAAGAAGAAATTTGGTATCCATACGGAATGACAGACTCTAGGACAGGTGCACACCATATGGGATTGAAGAATCCAAGCGAGTTGATCAGCAGGCAGTTTGCTCTTCTTTGGGAGATGATATCTCCCTTGGGTCATATTCTGTAAGGTTTCATCTATGCGATGACCTTCACCGAAGCTAACACGTTCGATAGATATGGTTGCTCCGACATTGCCAGGCATGATTTGCAAAGATTAAACTACAAAGTCACCGAAGATCTTTTTGCTTGGAAGGCCAATCTACCTTCCAATCTTCAAGTGGATCCGGACAATGATACCGTCCCTGTCTTACCACACCTTTTAATGCTACAGTACGCCGTGCAATTTTTTTTCTTCCTTCTGTCAGGTCTGTTTGAAAATCGCGGCGCAAACTAATCGAACGACAGTATGCAATACCACCAGATTATAATCTTTGTCCATCGACCTTGGGTATCGAAGAGCTACATCCAGCCCAATAATCCACGGCAGGGCCCGGGTTATCTTCACGCCCGGAGGATGTGCATCGAGTCCGCAGCCTCCGTTGCCAAGCTCCTTCGTATCTACGAGAAACACTATACATTCCGCCGCATCAATAACCAGGTTGTTGCCATCATATTTACCGCAGCTCTCATGCTCATCTTTGTGACTATATCCACATCTTCACAGGCCCCTGGCAGGACCAGCGGCGAGAACCAGAATGCAGAAATGGTGGCACATTTAAATGTCTGCTTCCGCGCCCTGGATGAGCTGGGGCAGTCGTTTGAGAATGCAAAACGGACTCGGGATTTCCTCGTCAGCTTGCAGCGAAGGTGGCAGGCCCGCATGCGCAAGTCCGGCAATGCTGCACCGAAGCGTCTGATGAGTGCCTCGCACTCGTCAAAGTCGCAGGCGGATTCTGGTTCAGGACCAGAATCGTCGTCGAGGAAGAAGTCTCGATTGGGCTCCTCTTCAACAACAAGTAGGCAGGACGTTGCTTCTTCTTTACCTCCATCGACGACGACGATTCCCATCTCCACGGCCCCTACCACTACGGCCCCGCTGGAACCACCACAACAACGAGCTACCACACAACATCAACATCAACATTACCAGCAGCGTGGCCACCCGGAGAGTGGAGGAGCTCCAGGAGACCTGAATTGGATTCACAACAACGACCTCCGGTTTCTTTCGGAGAACCTAGGAGGTGACGGGCTGTACCAGCCAAACCCTGGGGCATACACGGATAACAGCACCATGCTGCCTAGTCTCTCTGACATCGACGCGTGGTGGGACTCGCCGAATGCCACTTCGTTCGGAAGCTGAGCTGCGTTAGTGTCGTTGTGCATGCATGCATGCATTATCTTTTCCGTTGTAACCGATAGATAGAGGCTGGGAAGGAATGGCTCTGTATTATCTTTAAATAATCTATTTAGACTTGCGTGGATTTTTACCGGGATCTGCATAGAGTTCGATTCGACCGAGAGGGAATGGGATATCAAGTCGTGGTATATGTTTGTGCCGTTTGTCGAGTGACGATACCTTGAGTTGATTACCCTATTCTATTCTACTCGATCCTAATGATATATGTCAGTTCCACACGCAAGACACAGAGAATACACATTATTCAATAATACAAATCGCCGAGGTCGCAAGTCTAGCCTGACGATGCGGTCTGCGGGCCAGCTCGGCCCGGACAAGTAGCCGACCGGAGGCTTTCCCGTCGGAGGCCCAGACGCCTCCGCATGTCTCCCGCTGGGCAGCTCCGCGCAGAAACCCCATATAAGGCCTCCTCCCCGACACTCGCGGCCTGTTCCTTTCCACCATGCTCTTTGTCTCTTCTTCTCTGTCCTCTCCGCGCTCTCTACACTTTCTAAAGAGTCCCATCTTTTCAGTGTTGACACCCTCCGACACCCATATCGCATGAACCAGGTCCAGTGACCGCCCTACCTTTCCCCGCATCTCCAGAAACTCAAGCCTAGGTCCGACAACAACAATGGCACCCATATCCCCCGCGATCAGGGTAGCCCCCTCCGCCGCCTCCAGGGCCCTCAACCTCCTCCGCACCGTGCAGTTCACCCACCCGCCCACCTGCCCCTGCCACTCCAACCCGAGCCACCACCATCACCAGCAGCAGCAGACGCTGAACCATGTCCGGCGGCACCTCGCGACCCCCGTCGACCCGTCCCGCCAGAAGGAGTACGCCTTCGAGATGGCGGCGTCGAGCATCCGGTTCGGTCCCGGCGCGACCAAGGAGGTCGGGATGGACTTGAAGAACCTGGGCGCGAAGAAGGTGTGCGTCGTGACGGATGCCAATGTGGGCAAGTTGGACGCGATGAAGCAGGTCGTGGAGGCGTTGACGAAGGAGGGAATCGAGTTCACGGTGTTTGATAAAGTGAGGGTGGAGCCGAAGGATAGTTCGTAAGTTTATGCTGTTCAAGCTCTGCTTTCGTCTGATCTGGGATAACATGAGAAAGTGAAGAAAGGGAGCTGTTAGCTGACTGCTTGTAGAGTCAAGGAAGCAATTGCATTCGCCAAGCCTTACAATCCGGATGCTTTCCTTGCTGTCGGTAGGTTCAGACATCAAGAATACTGTTTCTACACTATTTAGATTAGATCTCTGATCTCTCCCAGGCGGTGGCTCCGTCATCGACACCACGAAGCTCATGAACCTCTATACCGTCTTCCCCGAGGCTGACTTCCTCGACTTCGTCAACGCCCCTCTCGGCAAGGGTCTCCCCGTCACTAAGCCATTGAAGCCGCTGATCGCGATCCCGACCACGGCCGGCACCGGCTCCGAGACGACTGGAACTGCCATCTTCGATCTCGTGTCCAAGAAGGCCAAGACGGGCGTCGCCCACCGCAACCTGAAGCCCACCCTCGGCATCTGCGACCCCCTCAACACGCGCACCATGCCCTCCGCCGTCCACGCCTCCTCCGGTCTGGACGTGCTCTGCCACGCCCTGGAATCGTGGACCGCGATCCCCTTCAACGAGCGTGTGCCCCGTCCCACGAACCCGATCAACCGCCCCGCCTACCAGGGAGCGAACCCCATCTCCGACATCTTCTCGCTGCAGGCCCTCCGCAGCACGGTCAAGTACCTGCCCCGCGCCGTGAAAGACCCGGATGACTTCGAGGCGCAGTCGCAGATGCTCCTGGCCGCGACGCTGGCGGGCGTCGGGTTCGGCAACGCCGGCGTCCACCTCTGCCACGGCATGAGCTACCCGATCTCGGGCCAGAACCCGGGCTACAAGCACAAGGGCTACGCCGTCGACCACCCGATCATCCCGCACGGCGTCTCCGTCGCCGTCACGGCCCCCGCCGTCTTCCGCTTCACGGCCCCGTCGAACCCGGACCGCCACCTCGCCGCCGCGGAGGCCTTCGGCGTGGACGTCTCCAACGTGAAGCGCGAGAGCGCGGGCGAGGTCCTGGGCGACGCGATCGCCGAGTTCCTGATCAAGCTGGGCGACCAGCCGCGCGGCCTGAAGGCGCTGGGGTTCAAGCCGTCGGACATTGACGGGTTGGTCGAGGGCACGATCCCGCAGAAGCGGGTGCTGAATCTGGCGCCGAACCTGAGTGGGGAGCTCGATGCGGAGAGGGAGGAGCTGAGGAGGCTCTTTGAGCGGTCCATGGAGTACTAGTTTAGTCGGTTTTGACGATTTGATGAGTTATTTATGCTACGTCATCCGTCCAATTTTGCATTTGTGTATATATATAACATGCATTCCTAGGGCGAGTGCCGCGAGTTAAGAGTCATAGCTTTTGGATATATGAATCGGTCATGAAGAATTTGATCTGCAAAGAGTGTACAAGTTTCTCAAAACATCGACAATGCTATCTACCATTAGCATGCCTGCCCGCCATATGTGGGACTGGTGAGTAAGAGAGAAAACCTCTTTATGCATGTTCAAGCAAGTGACAGGGACTTGGCTTTTGCGTGTCTCGTATATCTCATGCAGTGATTATCATAAATATATCTCGACCATCTGCTGTCGATGCCATCTTGCTGTCTGTTCCTGTCCCGGCACAGTTATATATATAGCTTCAGGCATCACTTGTGGAGTCCGCTGATCAGGGATATATGATGTCTAGAGAAGTAGACGGGGCAAGACAGTTTGCAGACTGTACCATTCTTCAGGACCTACTCGACAGTTACCTATGTAATGTACCCAGATATCGTCCCTTCTGTCCGATTTGGGATGGGCTCTTTGGATGCGGGTCCGCAAGTTTTGTGTGTGTACGCGCGCCTGAATAGGTCAGTCCATTATTTATTCGGCCGATAGAAAATGGCATGCCTGGGGTAGCAACGCTGCAGACCATCTTTCATTTGTGGGGAACTCCGGGGGAACTCCGGGGGAAGGGAGCTCCAACCCCACTGTCAGAGCGTGTGGGGCCTCTTGGGTCGAGATTCCTTTAGCTCGTCCATCATGTCATCATTTATTGCCTTGTCGGAGAAAAACTTATGTATTGCCCCCTAGGACAATTTGTTTTCCGTTCCCAGGTAAACTAAATCGACCGTTGCGCGTTGGAAAAAGGGTGTAATAGTATTAGCGTTAAAGTCGGATTCCACTACGTCCAAGTCAATTGATTACAACATATGGAAGAAATCAAATGATTAGGTAGTTAGTAGATTAATTATCGTCAATCGTCGATCTCCTCGATGACGGTTAGCACGGCACCCTTGCCCTTGCTACCGTCAGGATCGTCGTCGTCGTCTTGCAGCTCATCATCGTATACGATCTCCGCTCCCAGCATCCCCATCGACGACGCGATACGGTCCAGCCAGGTGACCATCCCAGGATCTGTCGCGTCAGATGTCTTCGACGGTCCACGACCGAGATCGGAGACGACGCGGAACGGGAGACAGAACGTCCTGGGCGTGTCGTGCACGGTGGAGACGGTCCGCGGACTCGACCCGGAGCTACTTGAAGAAGACGGTGATGACATTGATGGGGAGCCGAAATCAGCAGACGGTGTAGGTGAGGGGACCTCCTCGACTACTCGCGAGGACGAGCTTGTGCCCGAGGGCTCTGGCGAGGGGACCCTGATCGTCCGGAGCAGCTGGTCGAGAACCGCGACGGCGGTGTTGGCTCCACGCAGGAGGAGAGATGGATATGTTTCGGGAAAAACTGTGGGAACCGGTCCGACGAAGTTGCTGCTAGGTCTGTATACGAACCCATGCGTCCGCTGGCTGTGTGCGGCAATGCAGGACGCCAGTTCGTCGATTAGCACGACAAGCCTGCTGCGCGTGTCGCGGATGCGTTGGACAAGAGAGATTACTTCCTCGGGAGGGGTTAACGGGGTGATGGCGCGCGCTTCGCTCAGGTACCTCGGACACTTTGCCATCTCCATAAAGACCGATTCAGATACATTGACGAAGGCAGCCCACTCGTCTGGCTTCTGCGAGTCCTCCGCCCGCGTTTTCATGGACAATTCTTGCCACTCTTCCTCGTCTAGGAAGCACGGCTTCCCCTCCAGGAACGCCGCCGCGAGCAGGAATCCTCTGCATGCAAAGTAGCATAAACGGGCAAATCCGGACGCGTAGGCCTTCACACCACGGCTAAGCATCAGACGCTTGATCCCGTCGGCATGACGGATCCAAGCGTCTTTGGTCGTCCGCGCGTACATCTCGTAGATGCTCAGCATTATGACGGTGCTGAGAATGTCATCTGACATTGCCTCGTCCGTATCCAGGGCCCGGATAACCTCCTTCAAAGCTACTCCGTACATCTGCCGACTGACCCTGAGGAAGCGCGGGTCGTTGGTCAGATTTGCCAGGTATACAGCGCTGAGGCAGCAGACGCTCGCATCTTGGTAGGGATGGGAGCCGAATCTGTGCACAATGTGCTCTGGGAAAGACAGGTCAGTTCCTGATCGAAATTTGTTCTGCAAATAGAACGTAGGAAACGCTGCGGAGACGAAGTCTGCGAACATTCGCGGCTGCTGGCTGACGAAGGCCTTGCGGACGAGGGACGGAGAGAAGCTCTCGTCGATGGAGGCTGCAGAAGCCTGGAGCTTCATCAGCGCCATTGCATTCTCCTGAATCGTTCTCGTGGCGGACGGAATGGGTGCTCGACCGCCGTCCCCGCCGCTGTCCGGATGGACGCTGGATCGCCGTGATGACTGCTGATGCCGCCGCCGCAAACCGGGACCCTCGTCCCGGAACTTCAGGTCGCGGTTATATCCTGGACAGGGGGATCCGTATCTTCGACATTGTGTGCACTCCGGACGGCGCTCGTCACACTGGTTCGCCCGCAGCCGTTCATGGGCAGTGAGTCCATGTGGTTGTAGAGCGCATCGTTGAACGGACGCGAGATTCGTCTACTGACCTTGATATGCCTCTCGCGGCAGAGGGAGCAGCCTTTGCTGTAAGGAACGCCGACCATTGCGCCGTCATTCCCAAGCCCTCTGGTCGAAGCGCGGCCTCGAGGCGGAGGAGCTAGACCCGGGCATTGACGAAGACACTTTTGCTTCCCAAGGCAAGATCGGACGAGCCACCGGTGGAAAGTCGATGCGGCATCAACCAAGTCCAACCCAAGCTGAGAAAGGAGAGACGAGACGGGGGGGTTGAATTATTATGCAGACAAGAGAGGACTGCAGGGTGATAGGAAGAACGGAGAACGGGCGGACACACGGACTATGTACCTGATCGCGGATATGAGGTGAAAATGGGATGAAGATAGTAGCAGCTGTGTCGGGGTGACCGGACCTTGCCCGTGGTGGACACCGGCGTGGGCGGGGGATGACGGGAGCGGCGAAAGCGCGCCGTGGAGACGTCCACCGACAGCTCGATGTGCGGTCTTCAGTTCATGCCGGTGCTGGAAGACCGCTGGTCCACCTAGGCGTCGGCGATAGCTAAGCAGGTTCTGAGTTACCTAACAGTTAGTATACTTGTTTTCAAGTCAGCGGCGGGCAATAGTTCAAGCGAACCTGTCAATGCCATTTAAACGCTCAGTCTTTGTTATGCCGAAGTCGCCCAACAAGCCGAAGTAGAGGTCAGCCAGTCTCAGCTATGAGAATCGAGAAGATCCCCACCCTGGATTTGTTGCGTGTAGTATGCCTGACGGCTTGAGCCTCGTACTACGACAAATAGGCATGTCGCGCTTGCATCTCACAGAAGATATCTGTGGAGGTCGCACAGAGAATTTCAGCGAATTTCAAGGCAGCCGTCTGGCCAGCGCGGGCTGGGAAACGCCGTCTCAGTCTTACAAGATGCGTCAGCAAAGATGGCTTCAAAGAGATTACCATCAAGACAAGGAGACCAGGGGTCTTGGAGGAGACGTCGGTTCTATGAAAGTCGCCCGTGCCGGATACAGCCGTCTCTAACACAACAAGGGGAAAAGGTCTTCAGCGGTCTCCAGGGAGTATGTACTGCATCCATCATCCGGGAAGAGAGAGAGCTATGTACAAAAGAGGAAAACAAAAACGAAGAGGGAGGAGGGATAACGGATCGACACGAAAGGGCCATGGAGGGCCATGGTTCAACTGGGAGAACCAGAGGGAAATGAAAATAATAATATTTTACAGCACATACCCTCATTGCTTGCACTCACAGATAAATGGCTAAGTCTTCTAACTCCAACAGCTCTGGGCCCAACATATTGGAATTTGCGAAGAAGCGAATTTCGTCCATTGTTAAAGAATGTGGTTGCAAACAAACAGGCCGCATTTGTCTAACCAGGCCTTGATCCGCAGAACCAGTGAGTGGATTTACAGATCCTGCATCCTATGCAGCATTGGTAATAATTTCCTTGAAGATTAATATTAGAAACGAGACTGTGCTGACAACCACAGGTGACACATCCGTCCCGCGTCGGAAGAAGCCAGGAAAGGACATTGGGGAGATGGCAACTGCTCGAGTGACGGGGCTGCATAAGAGCCCGCCTGCCCTGCCACTATCGCCGTACAGTCGCATCGGAAGCACGTCGGGCTGTAGCAACCCGTGTCGAGATTGCCCTCTGGCCCGTGTCTTTGCGTGTTCGCTCTGCCCCTTCCTTGATGGATATCTTTCATTTAAATCGGAGGAGACATGAGCTAGCAGCAGTGCCTGCCATGTGTCCTCTTTTCACCGCTGGGATAGTATTTTTATCTGTTATTCTTACATGTCCTGCATGCAGCAGTAATCACCATGCCTCTCCTGAACAACACGCAGCGCTACAAGGTCCTCGTCCCGGAGAAGCTCTCGCCAGATGGACTCGCTCTGCTTCGAGGCGCTCTCGAGGTCCACGAGCGCAGAGGTCTGAACGCGGAGGAGCTGCTAAGGATCATTCCCGAATATGACGCTCTGCTCGTAAGATCGGAGACAAAGGTGACGGCTACCTTGCTGCAGGCAGCGAAGAAACTCAAAGTCGTCGCGAGAGCGGGTGTCGGAGTGGACAATGTTGGTGAGTGACCATTACGAACATTGTTCGACTCCGAGGACAGTCGGATTCGTTCTAATTTGTCATTTTAGACGTTGAAGCAGCGACGAAGCTTGGAATCGTTGTGGTCAACTCCCCTTCAGGAAACATCCAGGCCGCTGCAGAGCACACGATTGCCCTGATGATGTCAATGGCAAGAAATATCCCAGACGCGTGCAGCAGCGTCAAGGGTGGAAAGTGGGAAAGGAGCAGATTCGTTGGAGTGGAGGTCAAGGGGAAAACCCTGGCAATCATTGGCTTGGGGAAAGGTGCCAAAGTATCCTCTTGTACTCAGCATTCAGAACTGATACATTTGTGACACAGTTGGCCTAACCGTCGCGAGGCTTGCGAAAGGCCTGGGCATGAGCGTGACCGCGCTTGATCCATATGCCTCTCCTGCTGTCGCTGAGTCTGCTTCGGTAACCCTCGTCTCGTCCCTAGCTGAGCTGCTTCCAACCGCAGACTTCCTCACGATCCACACCCCGTTACTCGCGTCCACCAGGGGCATGATCTCCACTGCAGAACTGGGGCAGTTGAAGGCAGGGTCGCGTATTCTCAATGTGGCACGTGGCGGAACGATCGATGAGACTGCTCTGCTGGCTGCTCTGGAATCCGGACATCTCGCTGGCGCTGCTATCGACGTCTTTACTGCTGAACCACCGGCTCCGGACTCCAGCGCGGCAAAGTTGGTCGCTCATCCACGGGTGGTGGCCACACCTCATCTGGGTGCATCGACGGTGGAAGCACAGGAAAACGTTTCCATTGATGTCTGCGAACAGGTCCTCCAGATTTTGGAAGGTGCTCTGCCTCGTAGTGCAGTGAACGCCCCGCTAATCTTGCCGGAAGAGTACAAGAAACTGCAGCCATTTGTTCACCTCGTCGAGAAGATGGGAAGTCTGTACACCCAACATTACACCTCCGCAACTGCCGGACCAATGTATAGGAGCACGTTCGATCTCATCTATCAGGGAGAAGTCGCAAGCATCAGCAACACAAGGCCGCTGCTCGCAGCTTTAATCAAGGGTCTGATGACTCCAATCAGCGGCTCTGCGGGTGTCAATATCAACATTGTCAACGCGGAACTCATAGCACGCGAACGCGGCATTGTTGTCAACGAACAGCACTCGCGTGATCCTTCAACTCACCCATATTCTTCGCTTGTGACTTTGGTTGCAAGATCACCATCGCGAGCATCCTCGTGCATAGGCGAAGACTTTAACAAGGCAGTCCCGTCCCTCCGTCAGCAACATCATCATATCATCTCGGGTACTTGCTCTGGGTCACAGCCGCTCATAACCCGCTTAGACCGCTTTCAGACCTCGTTTGTTCCCGAGGGCACACTGCTCATTTGCGACAACTATGACTCTCCCGGGAAAATCGGGTTCGTGGGGAGCATTCTGGGCAGAGAAAACGTCAACATCAATTTCATGGCAGTCGCTCCGGTGTCGAAAGAGCTCACTATTGGGGCCAATAAAGGCACTCTCGATACGCTCGCGATAAGCTCTGCAAGTGCCATTCCCGGAAAGGTTAGCAAGGAACCAGAGTCTGCCAGAGAGGCCTTGATGATCCTCGGTGTCGATAGACCCGTCGAAGGACGGGTTGCGGATGACTTGGTACAAGAAGGTGGAGTGCTGAGCGCGAGCGTTGTCACTCTTTAGTGGTGACTACCTACTTGGAGTAAACACACCGAACACTGTATGATAATCCGTCGTTTGTATTAGGTATCATGGGGGCCTGCATAGATACTGTTCAACAAAACTAGGAGATGCACTAGTATAAGGACGACGCATCTCCATGGAGGCCCACTTGCCTGGGAATGCCACCAACTGGATGTACGACTGGATCTTGTCTGTTACGACCAACGCCTGGTTTGTCACTTGAGGTCAAGATGGGATCAACCCTTCACCACGTACTGCCAGGCGAAATAGACGTGTTAGTCTTTTCATGGACACCAAGGATATCAAGAATGAGATTTATGTAGCAACAGATCCAGATGCGATTCCAAGCCAGACAAAGCCATTCAAATTTAAAGTGTTACACAAAGAAGTAAGGTAAGTCTGTATGCTTGCGCATGGTCCATACGTTACTTGATGCCGAAGGTATCTATCGACTTAGTGACTGCTTGATCTTTATGTTTCCAATCAAGACAGGTATTCAGAGTTAGGGCCTAGGGCTTTTACCCCGTGACCCCTGAAGGCAACAGATCCATCATCCATCTTTTGGCTAGCTTGCGCGCCGCCGTCGCCCCTGACAGACTCAAAAATGAGCCATGCTCGATCACAGTGCAATCATTCTCCATTAATCGTATGGATTGAGCCCACTCGTGCAAGCTGATTCTGCATACGGCATCTATTGCGTATGCGTCGATAGGAGGAATCAGGGGCATGGAGTTCTCAGTGATGATGCCCGTGCTTTAGCAGGCATTACCCCTGTGAGTCTGACGCATCACCTTCCCTGAGACAAGAAGCGGCGTCGCTAACGGCCTTGCAGAACACAAGGGCTATTATTTGGACGTTGTTAGCTTTAACATCCAACAGATGATTTTAATGGAAATTTCCTACTGGCGCGACATCTTCAGAGACTACAGTACTGCCCGCGGTCGGGGCTTGTATCGTTTTGCGTTATCAAGCAGGTCCTTTTTTTTTCCAGTCATGGAGACTTGGCTACAATTACCAACAGACGATCAAGACAAGCCTCTATCAACCACTTAGTACCTAACAGTGGGAGAAAAACGATCGGCTACCTTGTTGTATGAATCCACCAGCTGATCCTTCACGCAGTCCAAGCTACTACACAGTACTGTCGTTGTCAGGTACTGTTGTTAAACCTGCTTCGGAACCCCGTCTATTGATAACAATATTCGGAGGCTATAGAACACCTTTTTTTTGTTATAGCGCCCAGAGACAATCTCGAGGAGCTGGCACTCATTTTAATCATCAGAAAAACAGGACCTTCTAGCCGGTCGCCCACCTTTATCAACTTGTATTAATACTACGGAGACATTGTCAGAAAGCTATTCTATGGTTCAGAATGGAGTATATTAACCCGAGACAGGGTCCAATGTCCATTTTCTCCTCTTTCCAAGTCAACTCGATGTGCGTGTTGGTAAATCTCGCGACCTAGATACCTCGTATCCTGGGTTGAACATAATTATGACAGACCTTACAACTCCTTTTAATTGTGGGATTGACGCAGTCGAAATCGACTCTGAAGTATGCCTGGTGTATGTCGCTCGATATACATAACTCACGCTTATTGGCGGCCGGATACAGGGTCCAGACTCGGATTCGGCGTACGGCGATGAGCTGTATGTTCCCATCACACATTCCCATCAGCAAATCTGATATCTAATTGTCTAGGTCGGGCTATTCCGAATCGCTGAGTTCCAGTGCCCGTGACTATGAGTGGAAACACGGCCGTCGCTATCACGCCTACCAATCCGGGAGTAAGCTGGAGCCCCTGGACAGCTGGAGAGGATATCGCAGTAGGTACATTAGTACATAGCTAATGGTGGGGGCGCTGCGTCTGAGGAGGTTTTGTATAATGGCCCAATGACGAACGCGAACAGAATTGTCGTCCATGTGGCGTTCGAGGGATAGCTTCACTTCGCTCTGACTGGAAACGCCGAAGGAATGCGGATACCCAATATAGGCACTGGCACGGGCATGTGGGCAACTGAAATGGGTGCGTACCGAAGGGCATAGATGAAGTACAGTGCGGCTGATGTTATCCAGGACCCCGTTATCCGTCCGCTGAATTGGTGTGTCCGATACCATTGTCCATATGCAATCACATGGAGATTAACAGGTGACAGATTTTTGGCAATGACTGAGCCCGATCCAACCGCGGTGGTAAAGAATGATAATTAATTTAGTCACTTTCATCCAGCAACTGATATTCGCAGGACGCCTCCAAACGTGAAGTTCATTGTTGACGATGCTGAGGCTGACTGGATATCCGAGAGGCTGTATGACTACATCCACTGCCGATACATGGCCGGCGCAATCCAGATTACGATACGCATCTACGTTCCGAAGATGGCACCCTCAAACCAGGTAATAAAGTCGCGGAAATGCTCGAGCTTCTGCATGTCGCGTTGGAGAAGGTCGGGCGCATTCTCAGCCCCGGTCCGCTGCTGGAAGGTTGGGTGAGAAATGCTGGATTCGTGAACGTCAACCATCTCCTTATGAGACTCCCCGTGGGTACCTGGCCGAAAGACAAACGACTGGTAAGTTCAGTATCTAATCAGTCTCTGTCTACGCCTTTCACCGGAAGAGGAATTTCTATTTCAAGTAAGATTTTTGAAGATGGCTGGTTTCCTGGCTAACTTGGTCCTTTTTAGAAAGAAATCGGAGCCTATATGACCCTTCTGTACACAGAAAGTATCGACGCCTTCACCAACGTACCCTTTACGCAGGTATTGGGGTGGAGTAAGGAGCAGCTGGAGGCCTTCAACGACGAAGTTCGGCGAGATGCGCTGAATTGGGAAGTCCACGCCATGCACTATTAGTGGGTTTTCCAGGCCCCCTTTCTTCCAACTCGCTTGTTTATTGTCATGCTGGACTGACTATTACTGTTTCCAGTCACATCGTTTTCGCGCAGAAGCCGATGAATTGAGGAGGTCTTTTTCCATCCGGAGCACCGTGTGGTGCATTGTCCTCAAACAGAACATAGCCTGGTTCTGAGAATCTGGAATATCCTGGCTCGCTCTCTCTCTCTCTCTCTCTCTTCAACTGTCTGATATAAAACTCCGCTTCGAAGGTACGTTTATTTAGTGTTGTTCACCTGCAATATCTTTTTAGGCCATCATCATCTTCTTCATCTCAAGTCATGTCCAGAGCTGTTGCCAAGATGAATGCAGCCTGTGACAAATTGGTTTTGTCTACACTGTGAGACCCCAGCTGACTTGTATGTACAGGTGCAGTCCAGCATGCATGTAATGTACATATGTCCATGCATGCATAATCACCACAATCCTGTCACTGACTCGCCTAATGCTAAGAGATAAATAATGTCTATTTAGATAATAACTAAGACTCCATCAAACTGTAATTACCTACATAATTCTCAATCCCTCTACCGATTTTAGTGAGGCATTATTTTGACGTGGAAGCAATTCTACTATATATCTGCCTACACATGTAGCTATAGCAGGTACCTACTTGCGTAGATGGTGTCCAGTGTATCTGGGGGTGTAGTGTAGTAGTTGTCAAGTTGCCAGGTCGCAAACTTATGGTAGGAAACAGTTACAGCTATAACTTACCTATATTCACAAGATTCGGGAAGTAGCTCTCCAGGTCGATCTTCCCACACCCAGGTCAGCTCGCCAGGTCTCCAGGTCGCCGAGTTATGAAGGTTCCAACCGGTACTTATCATCCCAGCTATACTGGGAAATAGTTCCAACTGTACCTTACCTCTATAGTCTCAGGACTTGGAGAGGTAGCTCGCCAGGTCGCCTGGTTGCAGCAACCTGGCGAGGTGCGACCTGGCGACCTGGTGAGAGAGGTGCAACTAGTATGCTAGTAGTAGTACTACTAAACACTGAGTGTTACCGGATTAGGTAGCAGAATATAAATCTCGCCAGGTACAATAGGTAGGTAGCGCTATGTAATGGTAGTTCTGAATAGTATACTTAAGTATATAGAAATGACCAAAGCGCAGCTGGGGCTGCAACAGGGCGACATATCTTGGAACAAGTAGTAGTTAATCATAAACTGTGAGCCACTCTTTAGGGTACTTCTGCCACTATATATTATTACCCAAAGTGCCTACCTAGCTAGGTACAGTACAAGTACCCCAGAGAAATGGAGTACCTACAGCGTGGAGTTAGGCGGATTCAAAGCCCTACTGTGTACTAATGCAGGGACGACATCGCGTGATGCAACCTTTTTTTTCATTACATCACGCCATTCCTTAATCTCACGGTACCTTACAGATAGTAATAGACCAAGGCAAGACGGGTCAGGTCAGGTCAGGTACCTGGAGCTTGTGTGTCGCGAGCATGGGAACTCGGAAAAACTCAGGTCTACCTAGGTACCTACCCAGGTGTATATAAGGCACTGTATGTCCATATATGGAAGTTTTTAAGTCTAGCATGTACTGTACCTAAGGTCATTGGTCCCTAAAGTTGTACAGCACATACGTACAAACTTCTACCATCCGTCGCATCAGCACTATTATATCCCTACCCATATATATATATATATATATATATATATATATGCCGGTAGC
>JGI26058J51888_1000344_pt1 | contig 29309 bp, 35 predicted proteins | sample HigsolmetaSP110D_FD_51888 | JGI IMG/M metagenome (IMG submission 51888) | reverse complement strand
GGGGGGGGGAAACACTGATTAATTGTTTAAAATACGAGACAGAATGACATAAGGTAGACCATATATTAATAGGGATTTCAGGTATAGCACAGTCATGTTCAGATGGTCATATGTGTAAGACGAGCTCACAGGCTCGACAGTCTCCGCCCGCCTGTGCCCGCGAGATTGTACTCCTTGATCAGCTTCTCCGCACACGTGGCGCCGGTCACGTACGCCACGGCCTGGGTGTGGCAGCTCGGCAGGACCGGGACGACACTCATGTCGGCCACGCGGAGGCCGTCGATGCCCATCACCCGGAAGTTGCTGTCGACGGCGGCGTCCGGGTCCCCGGGCTTGCCCATCTTCACCGTGCCTGTCATGTGCCAGCTGGAGGAGAGGTTCTGCCGCCAGTACTCCAGGAGGTCCTCGTCGGAGTCGGACTTGGGGGCGGCAAGCTCGCCCACGTTGTCCTTGGTGTAGGCGCCGTGTTTGGCGATGCGGAACGCGTCGCGGAGAGACTCGATGGCCGCGCGGCGGTCGAACGGGTGCGACAGGAACTTGGGGTCGAACCGGAGCGGCACGTTCGGGTCGGACGACTGCAGCGTGACTTCGCCCCGGGCCTGGGCGTTGTACAGGAAGACGAGCAGACACGAATAGCTGAGAGCGTCCTGGGGGAAGTTCGGGATGAACCAGTGAACGGGGAAGTGGGTCAGAATCTCGTAATGGGGCACTGTTTCCTGCAGCAGATACCTCTGCTCGTCGGCCGGGAGCTCCTGGAACTCCTTGGACGCCGTGAGCCGGTCCAGCTTGAACCAGCCGACACCCAGCTCGCAGGCGAACTTGGCCCAGGGTCCGGTGCCGTCCTTCTTCCATTGCTCCAGAGCCTTGTCCATCGCCTTCTGGTCGCCGAAGAAGGCGCGACGATCGGTGCTGCCGTCGGTCCGGGTGTAGACAAGCGGGACGAAACAGTGATCGCGAAGACCCTGCCCGATGGCGGGAACGTTCTGCACCACGGGGATGTTGTATTGTTCCAGCTGCTTTGCAGGCCCGATGCCGGAATGCATGAGGATTCTCGGCGCGTCGAGAGACCCTGCGCACAAGATGACCTCTTTGGAAGCGACATCTAAAGGAGAGCAGTTAGTCGTCAATTATCTTGCTAATTCAGGGTTAAAAAAAAAGGAGAATGGATGAATGAATGACTGGACGGAACTGCTCGACTGACATTTCTTGCCGTTCGATTCCACGCCTACAGCCCTCTTGCCTTCCAAGATCACGCGCTGCACGGGTGCGTCGGTGATGATCGTCAGATTTTCCGGCCGAGGTGCCAACAAGTCTCCTGCCGTGGAGCGTAGGCCCTTGTGAGATGAGTTGATCAACACGGACATCCCGATCGGATTGCCGGAGTTGTGGTCTGGATTCAAGGGAAACCCAGCCTGCTCGAAGACATCAAGCAGCGGCGGGAGGTCTCTTTCCCACTCCGCGGCGTACCCGACATGAAGGGGGCCGGAGGTGCCATGGTCGGAGGCCTTGGGGGAAGCGTATTTCTTATCGACGCCGGGAGGGATTTCACCGTGGAAGGTCTCGAGGCTTTTATACCGGGCCCGGATGTGCTCCCACCGAAAGTCATCGTCACGCACGACCCGCGCCCACTCCTCAAAGTCGTCTCGGGCGCCAACGGTGTAGACGCCGAAGTTGATGGTGCTGGAACCGCCCAGGCCTCGTCCGCGCGAGTAGTCGATCTGGCGGTTGTTGCAATGCTCCTGGGCAGTCGTCGTGTAGCCCCAATTCATATGTTTGTTCTGGAAGGTCAACCACCGCTGCCCGTCGACGCGGAGGTTTCGGTCGTCATGGTTGCCTCCGGCCTCGAGAAGGAGCACCTTGGGGCTCTTTGGAGTGCGCGCAAGCCCGGCGGCAACAGCACTACCGGCCGGTCCGCCTACATGGAATTCAGCATCGGTCAATCCACAGGGACATTGATTTGTAGACTAACTTCCCACGACGATGAAATCAAAAGTCGATGCCATGGTGTCAGATACTTCTGGTCCGTTCGATGCTGCAGGACGATTGACGGGAAGAGACAAATATGTAGATAGGGGATGGGCACACAACGGAACAAGGCTGCAGCAAGGCCAAGCAGCTGGGTTTATATCCAGAGGGTTGATCTCCTCGCGGCATTCTCATCAAGGACTGTTCGCAAGCGGGAACACCATCCACCTGCCGGTGTCCTCTGCAGACTAGTGAGTTAGCTGCATGATGGTAGTCAGCCTGATGGTCCTTCGGGGCTCATAGTTTCACTGCCCCTTCCAAGCTCCGCATCGTCACATTTGGAGATGGTGTACGGGATGTCAGGGATGAGAGGCTGAGGCGAGTAGAGGTGTTAGACCATCAGGGGCATCTAGAGAGACGAGAGAGGTCCAGATGATTCGCATCTGTGGTTCTTCCGATGTTAGAACTGCTAGTGTTTGGCCCCATCATGCTGAGCGTGAGCCGAGATAATCCGTTAAGATGTCAAATGTAGAAGCACTGGCCCTGGCCCCCCGCCCCATGGGGGGCGCCCGCGCGGACCGCGCGCCCGGGTCCACGCTCAGCCGGTTCCGCGAGCCGCGCTGAGCTAAGGCTGCGATAATACGATGTGCGCTGTTTCATAACATTGAAGACGGTGGATAACACTCGTACGTGCGCAGCTGTTGAATGGCTGCGAACCCCGTATCCACCCATACAGAGTCTAATTCTCCATCCATCTAGCTCATAGGTCCATTATGTATACGTTCTGCGGGCCAAGTGGTATACCTACGGACATATATCATCCTCTGGAGCGAGTATCCTTGTCGAGTGCTGCAATCTTTCTAACACAGTTATGCTCTTTAGGCATAATGAACGGCGACACGATTGGTCGGTTCGAATAGCGTTCAGCGGTCTGACCCCGGTATGCGGCGGCGGTAAGCGTGTATGCCTGACAGCACCCTATCTCGATCGCCATCGGGAGCCATGACAATTACGAAAGCCCTCACCGAAAACCCGGACTGACTAATCGATGTAGCGTGCGAGGATGGAGACGCACCGGTGCGGCTGACGATTTTTTGGACATTTTTCTTTCTATGGCGGTTTGCTTGGTGGAAGCTAGTCGAAGGAAAAGAGTGGGATGTCAGCGACTACGAGGGAATGCAAACAACAAAGCATATGATCCGATCCGACGTATACACACACAAAAAGATCACAAGAAACACGGAATCTCGAACATAGAGAACCCCAGACAGCAAACTCACATGGAGGAATCCGTGGTTGAGAATGTTGAAGGTGCCGATAAAGATGTCAGCTATAGGACCGCCGCCTGAGACGGCGTTCGGACCGTCGATTCCTCCTGGAACAGACCAACCATATTCCATCATTATATGCCTGAAGATCATAACCACATTAGGAGTGTGTAGCGCTCAATGGGGATATTGTTCACTTCGAATGATGATGTGTATATACGTGTCCTATGCTCGCTTATATTCGCTTATTTTCACCTATTCTTTGTGTAATTGGTCATATCGCACAATCCCGAGCATGTGTACAAGTGACCCGTACCGTTGGATAGTTCGAAAATCAGCCTCACCTCTCATTACTAGCCTGACACCAGGTTCGCTGTCCTCGGACGGAAGATGATGAGTTTCTACTCTGTTAGATGTCTCCTTTCTGCAGTGGGATCCCAGGGCTAGCAGCTATCGAATCCCGGAGACTATACTGTGCAGAATGCTCTGATACAGTCCAGCATATTGGTTCCTATGTAGTCTCCAAACTGGTTTGATTATTACTGACACAAAAAGAATAACAGATAACAATTTTTTTGTTCCCTCCACACGGAATTCCGCATCCCGAATGACACGGGGTTGAAACATTCACATTCTCCGATAGAAGCCCCTTTCTTTGAGACCAGCCTCAATTGCGCGTCGTCAGAGTCACTTGGGGCTGGATTTAGACACTTCAGCCCGATGGTGACCCTTAATTCTCTGCGCCGACGGAAGTGGCTATCATCATCACCAACCCTTGTCGCTTCCCCACGTGTATTGGAGACCGTCTCGAACCGGATCCGCATGAGTTGCCAGGGCTGAAGGAGGTTAAGCTCCCCCCTCCCTCCCCCCCGACTTGCGAGATGTTCCCAAAAATCAGAAAGCGACGTTGAAAGGACCCGGTTCCTTATTTTCCGATACATTATCTTGTACCGAGTAGCACGGAGTAGGTTGCCAAAACCGTCGTTTGCCGAGGAACCCCTGGCTAGCAGCTTTGGCAGATTGCTATTTTAGTGATTCTGAAGCTTTCATTGGAGGACACCGAAATACTATGATAGGGATAGGTCATAAACCCTAAGCAAAGTTCGTCAGTGAAGCAACAGCAACCAGTTAGGCGGCTTGCACAGGGGTACCGAAGGTTTTGGCAACCTCCTGGAGATCTAACCGCAGGGAATTATTCTTACCGATACGGACCTTCCGATATTGATACCCAACCTGGTGCTATCAATATGGCAAAAGTATATCGCGCGGGAGGCCCAGGGCTTATGCTCCGACGTTGTTGTCGGTTGCAAGATATCCAGATGTTCCCATTTTCCGGCCATCAGTGCAGGACGTGCCCCTTCAACTCCCATTTCCATCTTCCAATTCCTTGGGAATTATTCTATTCTGTGAGAAACGTCCTCTTCAAAAATGGGTGCTGACCCCGAAGCGTTTACCCTTCTCTCGTTGGGCCTAATCATCATCGGCATACGGGTCTACGCACGCTGGTCATGGGTCGGCCCTGCGAACTTCCAGCTCGATGATTACTTGATGCCTCTGACGGGGGTGAGTCGGTCGGTTCTCCTGTTCAGCACAAAAGAGAGACTAAGTGTTTGTTCTTGTCTTGGTCTTACTTAGGTGGTGTTCACACTAGAGACGGTGGCCGCATATCTCGTCGGCGCCAAGTTCCACGGCCTGACGAACAGCTACATGACCCCGGAACAGCGAGCGGCGCTGAGGCCCGACTCGCAGGAATGGTATGATCGTGTAATGGGCTCCAAGATCCAGGTCATAGGCTGGTCCTTGTACGCAGCAATTCTGTGGCTGCTGAAATTCTGTGTCGCCATCTTCTATTCTCGGTTGACGTACGTGGTGCTCTGCTTCTCCAGCTGACCGTGGATTGGACGGTGGTACTCATCGAACGATAACATACTTAGGACCGGATTGGCGCATTTGACGTTACGCGTTCGCATCGCTTATGTATTACTGGGGGTGACCTATATTGCAACCGCTCTCTCCATCTTACTCGGATGCCAGCCGATGAAGAAATACTGGCAGATCAATCCAGATCCTGGAAGTGAGTTCCCCTGGAGTTCCACATTGCAGACGGAGACAGACGTATTCTGACTGGGATATGCAGATCTCTGTCAGCCAACGATTTCGAAACTGTATGTCCTGGTTGTAGTGATACCGAATGTCCTCACTGATATCTATCTACTTTCCATTCCCTTGCCGGTATGCATGCTCATGTAACTATCTTTCTCGTCTTTGGACTGGATAAACCCAACTCCTCTAACCTGTTTCCGGACAATAGCTACTGTGGAAGGCAAATATCAGCATGCGGAAACGGATCACTTTGATGGCCCTCTTCAGCGGGGCTGGTTTCGTGATCATGGCCGGCATTATCCGCGCCGTGACCATCCTCAAAGTAAGTCCGCCAGTTCACCAGGGATTCAGTGACCATCGGTGTAATATTCTTGATTTAACATTTCCTCTTTAGTCCGGCCCAGACGGCGCAGTCACCGGAAGCAAATGGGCGTGCCGCGAAACATTCGTCTCGATCGTCGTGTCCAACCTGCCCGTCATCCAGCCTCTGATTCGAAAGTGCGCCGACAAAATCGGGCTCAGCGCCCTGTTCAGCACGTACGCCCGGCCCTCACGGAACTATCCCCTCGCGAGCAAAGAACCCCAGGCTGCCGCCGGTCGCGAACACCGAAATAGACCTTCACACCCACTCTCCATCCCCAAGGGCACCGCCTGGGGCAGCGACGAGCACATCCTGGCCGAAGGGGAGAATAATAATATTAATAATGATGGCCAACCGGGGCCAACGCCAACCCCATCCGCCAAGGAAATCACCGTGGTCCAGGAAACCGTCGTCAAGAGCGAAGCATGGCCCACGAAACAACCCGGTCCTTTTTCTTCTTCTTCGGTGACTACTGCCCCGAGTGACTGGGGACAAAGTTCTGCCGAGCGTGCGAATCCAGACTGCAAATACCGGTTCTCGGTCACTGCAGGATTCCATGATGACTAACTAGCCTGCTGGATCTGCGTTGTACTGTACGTGGCTGCGTGATGTATATATATGTGTGTCTTTCATGATGGCCGATTTTTCATTTCTTATATATATACCCATAATCGCTATCCGCGCACTGGTTCCACTATGACAGCGATGTTAACATGTTTATCGGAGCCTTTTTCAGATTTATTTAATATCAGTTTGCATACTCCTCTGGACCTCCAACAACAGCAGCCCATCCTCAACCTTTTTTAACTCCACTTCCTGAGAGAAGCGGCATGAGATTTGGGGTCAGAGGTTTCGCCGTCCGTGCATGTCACCGTCACATGTGCTACTACTAGTCAGTCGATAGCAAATAATAATGTCTATCTGCTCGGATTTCGAACAGCCAGCCAGCTGCGACCCTGACCATAGATCTGCATCCGCATCCATCCAGCCAGCCACCGGAATCTCATCATATTTCAAGCATGATCTGACCTGATCTGACCTGATCTGGTGCGCATTGATTGATGCTGCAGTTTTCAACAGAGAAAAACAAAGCCTAAGAAAAAGGCCAAGTAGAAAAAAGGGAAATAAATGTAGAGCAAAAAGAACGCCCCACCACTTCCCTTTCCGGAATGGCGGCTTTGTATCGATCCACACAATGCATCATCCGCGAATCGAACGCGGGCCTCATCGATGGCAACGATGAATTCTACCACTAGACCAATGATGCTTGTTGTTGTTGTCTTTCCGATCCAGTCGTTGGCTAGGTATCTTAGGCATCTTCCTTCCATTGCACGGTAATGATCAATTTGACTGAATTAACATAAGTGATTAATTATTTGAATAAAGTAAGACGCCCATTATCTATCCATGGATTGATTATACAGAGTACGGTATACCCCTTTGTAGTGAACTTTTGAGGAAAGATGCACGATGATCCTATCATTATCGTATATGAGACATAAAGACATAAGATATATCTAGTGTATACAGGTATATATATATCATGCTTTCATTGATAGACATACCAACATCACAGTAACACTAACGTGAAGTATAAAATACAAAGGTCTGATGACACCACAGACCAGACGACAAGAATAATAAAGAGTTAGAATACGGTATAATTCATCTTTCTCGTTTCTCCCTCCCATCCACCCTTTTCGCTCTCTTTCACGAGGTATCTTCTACCAAAGTTATCTTCCCAAGGTATCCCATCTATCTACCTAATCTAGCTCGACTTCTCACGCTGTTCCGCCTCTCCATCCTGCTCCTCCGGAGGCTCAAACTGGATCCTCTTCCCGTAGAGCAGCGGCGTGCGGCAGATCAGCGACCCGACGGCGTAGCCGATGTACGCGCCGGTGATGATGGTGATGGGGAAGGCCTGCCAGGGGCGGTCCCTACAACCCAGTTAGCATCCAAATTCATAAACCAATAATCATCAGGGAGAGATAAGACGAGAGAGGGAGAAACGACATACCAATCCAACGGTATCGGGATCGCGCCGAACCACGCGCCGACGCCGCACCCCAGCGCCCCTCCCCACACGGGGTCCGCGGGGCGGTTGACGGCCCAGATCTCGCGCCAGACGTGACCGTCGACGCCGTGGACGTAGATGAGTGGCGCGGCGGACAGGAGAGCCATGTGGGCCGCGCAGAGGAGGGTGTGCGGGTGGTGCGTGGTGAAGGGCGCGCCGAAGAGGACGAGCAGGATGGCGAAGACGGGGGTGCCGAGGAGGAACGTGAGGGTTAGGGAGAGGAGAGCGGGCTAGTTATCATATCAGTCAGCATCGGCATCAGTCGATATGGATATATGGAAATATGGTCAAAAGAGGGAGGGAAATAAACGTACGGTCAACTTCCCCCACAGCCTAGAAGAAGCATGGTGATGGTGGTGGTGATGGTGTCTCCGTCGATATCCCACTTTCCCAGCCTTGATCACACTACTGGGCGCCGGCGCCGTCGTCGAAGACGTCGTAGAAGATGTTCCCGACCCGGAAGACGAGCTGGAAACCGTCCTCTTTTCTCCACCCTCAGCACCACCTGCACTGCTCTCTCCGCTCGACGGGGCCGACCCCACCGGCGGCAAACACGTCACGACATACGCGACCTGCAGGACCGCGAGCAGCGGGAGCTGGCTGAGCAGCGCGTTCACGGGGTCTGCGACAAGCGACGGGAACCGGGCCGCGTAGAGCGACAGGAGCAGCGCCGGGTGGATGTTCGCATAGGTCTGCGCGCGGCGGGAGGGGAGGATGTCTGTCGGTCCGGGGGTCACGATGACGGGGGGCCCGCTGGAGGAGGGAGAGACAGAGGAAGAGGTGGTTGTCGAGGAAGAGGGCTTCGAAGAAGCTGGGAAGGTCTGAGAGGAGGCGGAGCTCCCCGGCCGCGGAGGGGAGGGCGAGGGCGATGTCGACGTGGTCATTGCGGCTGCGCGCGGGGTCCGGGAGGCATTGGACGGTGCCCTGGCCTCCTGTGCTGTGTTGCTATCCTGTAGAATGGGATGTATTACTGAACGGGATGGATAGAGATGAGGATCTGGACGGCGTTCCTGGCCGGGATGTTTGCCTGGTTTGCTGCCGGCCCGCGAGGCTCGTCGGATCGCTCGGGACGAGCCGGACAGCGGCTCCCGTGGAAGCGACTCGGGTTCCAGGGAGGTATATCAACGTCGAGATACAAGCAGAGGACAGAGACAACTACGGAGCACCGGAGCAATGATACGAAATTCACAAAGCTGGGATCTCGCGTCGTTTCCGACACCTATATCATTCGCTAGGTACATCATGACACGACTCTGCGTCTGCGCGAGCCGCCTCGGACGATATAGCAAAACAAATTGACAGATTGTCGATGGAAACAAGGGACGGGTATCGACAGCGCAAACGGACATCACGGAATCAGCCCGGAACGACACATCGCGAGCCAGGATCCTCGGAACATGCAATGGAGCCTCCCAGTGGCCAATAAATACTTAATCCAGGCAGACACGATCACCTGCCGCAAAGGAAAAGAAAATACAAAAACATGGGAAAGGAAAAAAAGTGAAAATAAGAAAAAGAACACGAATCTACGTCGCCAAATCAGGGCTCTTGGCAACGAGCACGATGATAAAACAAGCGACATGAAGGATCGTAGAGAAGATGGATAGGAAAGTCGTGATCGGGCAATGCCCCGTGTGCGCCCTCGTAAACACAATGGGAAGAACAGACCCGCTTGCCCAAGTGCAACGACGCAACGTATCGCCGTGCCAGATCGGTCGACCAAGACGGGGACCGACTCGGGTGCCGGAGATCTGTAGAGCATAGGGTGTATGAGGTGGTGCACGGAAGGAGGAACATCCAGCGAGAGCACCAGCGCGGACATCCAGAGCGGTCCCGCGCCCCGCGTATTCCACTATATCATCCCAGGAATGTGGTTCCGCTGGACGAGGTCCATGTGGGACCGGTGTTCTGTATCTTCCCCGACGTAGATATCCGAACGGACACTGTCCGTGTCGGTATCCAGGTAGTCCGCATGCGTCTCTTCAGTCCTCGACGCCCGTGGCATCAAAAGAGAGCCCACTGCGCGGCGGAAGCGCATAACTTCGTGGGAGTCTGGGCTGGGAAGCGAATATGGATTGCCCGAAGCCATTGACCCCAGAATCACCCGCTGGAGCTGGCGGATGTCCTCTTGGAGCTGGGACACCTGGTTCTCCAGCATTTTCCGGGCCGACTGCTCCCTGCGCACAAGCGTAACAAGCGCGCTGTATTGTTCAATGGAGATGCCATTGATATCGGGAAGAGAAGTCGACGATGGTGTTCGCCACGTAGGCATGTGCTGGAGGGTGTTCGGACGGAGTGTGCTGGTGCTGTGCGGTCGAGGTCCGTCAACGACAGACGGCGAGCTGCGCGGCGAATGTTCGCTGTCACCCGAGGGGAACGAGCCAGAAGGCAGACCGCGCTCATGCGGAGCAAGGCGTTCTCGCGATGGTGAGCGTTTCCGCCGCGACTTGTCCGTCTGGAAAGCTTTCGAGTCTTGCAGCTTCGCGATGGCGAGTTCAAGATCCATGAGCTTCACCTCGAGCGTGGTCACTCGCTGCTCCAGAGTGACGCTTTCATCTTTCTGCATCTCCAGCACATTCGCAAAGTTGAAGGCAGCGCTCTCCGCTTCGGTTTCCGCTATACTCTCGGGGACGTCAGTAGGGCCCACTTCTTTTTCACTGGCCACGGTGGTACTCGTTTGAGGTCTCGTAGACGGTTCCTCCAGGACGCTGGTTCTCCAGAACCTGATTTCGTCGCTTCGCCGCCGCCATTGAATGGGCGACATCCGATGCCCTCTCGCTGCTTCCCGGAGAGCACTTGCGCTCCGTGAACGTCTCTTGGCTTGTATGATGCTCTTTTGCCGCAGGTCCTCGACACTTCGTCTTGTCTCGGAACTCATCCCTCTGCCCACAACTGCGGTACCATTGTGTATCATCGTCGTGACGATGTTTCGACCCTCCTCGTCCGAAAGTACGAGACTGGGAAGCGTTGCTCTGCGGCGAGGCTGTCTTCGAGCCGACTCTATATCTTGGTCACCTAATGCGTGCAAGCCATTGGCCTGCGAAGCTTCCTTGTATGTCAACGACGGACTCCGGTTAGACCTTAATGAATCCGGCATAGTGACGAAGGTGCCGCCTTCTGGCCCCAAGTCCGACATGGGTTTCCCGCTCTCAACAGTGATCTGCGACTCGTCCACCGCATGCTCCTCATCATCCTCTGCTAGACTTCGCCGTCGGGTCCTGCCAAATATTCTGCGCATGACGGTCTTCAGGGTGCTCCCTCTCCGTCGGTGCATGGTCGAGCTTCTCGAGGCGGAGGTCGATATCGAATCTTGCGGATGGTGGGATCTCGTTGTGCCGTAGGTCTGCCGGCGGTAGCCAGACAATGCGGAAGACTGAGAATAACGTGCCTGGCGGAGGGAGGAGATCGAAGGATGCTCAGAAGCACGAAGCACTTGCGGACCAAGCCCATCGCTGCCCTCCCGCGGTATAGGGATAGGGTCGGATATCTTGATGTCCCCACGACGCAGGGAGCCGTGCTGGTGGCTTCGAATGGGGCCATAGTGTGTCGTTTGCGACATGTCGGGGACAGGAGGGTTTGTTGCGCGTCAGGGTGGGGGCGCGTACTAAAGGTCGAAAAATCAGGGCTACAGTGAATACGGCGGTACCATACCATATGTTGTGCAGTACAACGCCGCGACAGGAAGGGCCAGGAAGGAATCAACGGCCCAGCAAGAAGACAGATAGCCTTAGGAAAAGTAAAAAACATGAAAAAAACGAGTGACAGAAGCTCAATGAAGAACCAGGAACCTCTCCCAGCCTTCTAGCTGCCTTCCTCCGTTGAGGTTCGGGATGCGCGGAGGCTATTGGTGGTTCAGTTGCGTCTCAGCTGCTGCTCGCCGGAATGCGCATTGTTATGTTAATACCTGCCATGTACCGGCCCGACTGAGGGGGCAACACACATACCACGATGGACGCTTAAGGGGCCCATGTCCACGATTTGCGCAGGCACGGCTGAGGCAAACAGGCAGGCGTCTCATGCGGATGCGATTAGCCAGCCATGTCTGCGGCAGCAGACGGCGGAGGATAGGTCTGAAGGGAAAAGAAAAGCGAAAGAAGTAAGTAGCCTCAAGTTTGAATAATCTCTGAACCAAAGATGCATTCAGGAGCGGCGAAGGCGCGCGACCAGTAGATGTAGGAAGCTCCGGCGTGGAGGGTCAGATGCCCGTGCCGGGGGTCCCTCATCCGCTCCTTCAGGCGGATAAGCCACGGCCCAAGTCCCCTGTGCCAATTGGGAAACGTGGAGAGCAGAGGGGAGGCTTGGACACTAAGTACGAACAGTTCTATCAGTGCAGACGATCGTCCCTGTGCCTAAGGCCTTAGCAAGGGGAAACGGTAATTACTGCTCCGTATCGCGCGCGGCACGAACTTAGCAACAGTGGTGCTTTTTTCCGGGCTCCAGCGCCGAGAGCAACAGGCCGGCATCCGGCTTGAGAGCTGTTGGCAGACGCTGTCGTGCCTGTGGTCAGAATCGCGACCAAGTGGGCCGCCCAACGGATGGCTGTTTTGGCCTTGCCCCTGTGAATCACCAGGTGGAGTTTCGAGATCACGGCCACATTCCGGAGCAAGTCCGTCATCGTAATCGGTATTTTTATCACAGTCGTATTCAGAGTCGTAACAGAGCAGAAATTAGCAAGTTGCACCTGACGGGGAGGAGGACGACTCCTAGAGCCCACGTCCAGCCAGGCCCGGCAAGCGAACCCCCGACCGGCCGCCAAAATCTCAACCGTCGACGGGGCTCGGAGACCAGGGACGACAAACGTGCTCCATGCTCCATCCGGGAGATGACAGGCCCCCAGATCGACTTGGCGAGGGGCTGAAACGCGCCTGAGGGCGCCGGCTACCGTGCGGCCACATGGCAACGGTGCCAGGACCTCCCTGGAAGGGAGATCGACAATCCAATCCAGGAAACCTGCACGCGTCAGAAGCTGCATGAGCCTGCGAAGAAGAGACCACATACCGTATCCGAAGAGGCCGGGCACTGCATTTAGGATGGTGTGGAACGCTTGGCGGCCCTTTCAGCTGCGATAAGCTGCCGGGATGTGAGGAGGAGAGAATGTGAGCAGGACAAGGGTTCTGAAACGAGAGATAGGAGGCAACGCGGGATGTGGTGCAAGGTTCACCCTCCTGGGGAGGCGTGTAAACAACAACGCCCCGAAAGGGGGCGTTATGTGGCCTGGACGGATGTTTGTCGATGGCAAGCTTCTGTTCTGTTTGTGCTGTTCTGGAATCCGGTTAGCCCCGTGACCGTGATGGCCATGGCTCTTCGACCCGTACAGCACGAGCACCGACGGGCTTCTCGAAGGCTTCTCGTAATGCCGATCTTCGATAATTCTACGTATATATAGCAGCCATGTATGATTACCGACGTAGGTAACGATGAGCCTAGAATCTCTGCTGCTCCGCGATCTTACCCGCAGATCTACAACAGGGAACTCCCTACCAGCGGTCCCAAGCAGGGTGACAGACAACTTCAAATTCGAAAACATTTACTACGGCACGGAGTGCGACTCCTAAGAGACAAAAAGATCCGTCTACGGGGCTTCCACAGCGCGTCCAGGCCCGTTCTTCCCCACGAGCATGGGGCATCTGGCTGGCAGACTGGGCCACAGCCCGGTCCTTTTCGGCTGAGCCCTGACAAGCACTGCGGGGACCACGTTGGATTAGTGCATCTTGTCCACTCCACTGAGCGACAGAAGCTGCCGTGTAGACAAGCTGCTTCCCGTGTTCCAACGGCCCGCTGAGAGATGGCGTTGGATCCAAACAAGCCATGGCCCCGAGGCGCAGGGAAGCAAAGACGTCTGTTACTCTGACCATCATCAGAAGCAAGATACAGAACCCTGCAGGGAAGACGCATAGACTCCGCCTTTTCGCTGACCTCTACGTCCTCTGCAGGCCGAGCCATCACGAGCAGAGTGTTGGTGCGTAGAGATGCAGCCACGAACCCTGCCCCTTCGACGGGCTGTCAGACGACAAGTTCAACGTGCTTCTCAACCGCCTGAAAGACCTAAATCGAGTTGACCCTTGTCCGTACCTTTGCACGAACAAACGCACCTCATCTCGACGCACTTCTCCGGATCCAGGTATGATCGTTTATTTCGCATGGCCGTTGCTTTTGTGACGCCAGGGCTAGTTACACCCAAACCCTCTAGTTTTCATTAGCTGCGGACTTTGTGTACCAGACAGAGCTCGCGTTGTGTCTTCCGTATAATAATAGCATATTCGTTTGGTCGGATTCTTCGACAAGCTTAACTTGGCAAGATGCTTGAAACTCGCTTTGTGATCGACCAGGCAGGGACTTCAGGCGCGCGGCTCCATCAATAATTCTCCGTAGTCTTGTCGCTTATATCCACTTGGACGGCTTCGAGATTAAGCATCCACCACGGAAAACTCCGCACAGGGTGCTGAATGCGGAACCGAGCTCTTCTTTGGAGTGTCGAGGCGTAGTTAGAATGCCGCCATGCATTGCCGGCAATTTGCGCAGAGCCCTGCAGCAGGATGCGGTGCAGAATCGCTATTCAACGTTGGTTTATAAGAGAGAAACACGTGCTCATTTGCGGACGAACTATCAGGAACCGCGGCTCTAGGCGGGCCGCGTGTCACGGTCTTCAGAAGCGCTTACCGTTTTAATGTGCTCGCAGCCCTCAGGATACCCCTATTTCACACTCCGGCTGACGCAAGATGCCGCAGATGGCAATAATTCTACGGAGTACAGCCGCGCTCAAGGATGGCCAATTGTCGGGGGTCGGCGCCTAAAAAGGTCCGTCACATGACTCACATCAGGTCGCCGGCGTCCGGGTACCGGAGATCCGCGTTCTCCTCGAGGAAATCCATCCAATGCTTCAGGAAGCGGCTGCCTCTGTAGAGAAAAATTCCAGCGGTCAGAACCAAGACACACTTGTCCGTGATTTTTCCTTTGGAGCGGCACATTCACTCCTTTCCTTTCGAGGGTTCAGCAGTGTAAACTTACTGGCTTATGGTTTCTGAATCGCCACATATGCACAGATGCCGTTTGGGACGGGTCATCGCAACTATACACGATTATTATTAGCAACACCGTGCATGTGATTATGCAGGTACTCTTTCTTTGTCTGCTTCCGATGCACCATCCCCGGGTAGATGCCGCCGGAAGCAGCCCCAAATGCAAAAAGCCAGTGTCGATCTGAAGAAGCATTTCTCAAAAAGGGAAAAGGAAGGGACAGAAGCATACCGTTTAATCTCCGCTTCTCTCCCAAGAACCCAACTTCGTGCTCCTCATTGCTTCGTACCAGGCTAACGACCACCGCTTCCTTCTCGCGGCCCTGGAAGCCGTCTACGGTCCCAAGTTCAATTCCAGGGAACTTTTCTCTCAGTGCATTAGACAGGACAGCTAACTGCCCGTTGTACGGCGTCACAACCGCAATGTCCTCGGGTTTCACTCCCGCTTGAACAAGGTTCCCAACATGCTTGGCAACCACAAGAGCCTCCATTTCATTACTCTTGCTCTCGCCGAGCAATGCCTCCTTTTTGCCTATGTCGTCGTCTTCGGTCCTCTCCGGAAAGTTGCCTCCCTGGGTATCCCAAAAGACAAGAGGTTCTCTCGTATCATCGGTATCCTCGACGTCGGGTAGATCCTTCAGCAGATGAGCTCGCACAGACTCTGCCGCGATGAGCTTGGATTCGTACAATTCGTCCGAGGGGAACTTCATGATCTTCTCATTCATTCGATATTGGGTGGTCAACATCCTTTTGATACCCGGACCATGAAGGGCGAGCAATCGATCAAACAAAGTCGTCTCTAGCGAAATGCCCTTCAGACCTTTCGACTTATCGTCCTCATTTTCAGTGGCATCCTCTTTTGTTTCCGTTTTGCTTGATTTACTGGCTTTCGCAGTAGCCGATTTCTGGATAAATGATTTGACAGTCGGGGGCAATTGCAAATGGTCACCGGCAAGAATCACTTTGGAGGCTGACAAAAGAGGAATCCAACACTGAGCTTCCAGAGCCTGACTGGCTTCATCGATAATAACGACATCAAACTTTTGATTCTTTAACTGGTGCCCTCCAGCACCGTGGAGTGTGGCAAGGACCACCTTGCTTTCTCTCATCAAATTGTCAACGCATTTGGACTCCCGTTCTCTGAACTCCTTCCGCAATTCTTTAATATCCCCGTAAATGGCCCGTCGTTCCCTGCCATTTCTTGTCTTTCGTATGCTTGCTTGTTTCTCCTCAATCTCCTTTCGGACATCCTTCACGATCTCAGCGGCTTCCGATGTCTGGGTGAGTACCTCCAGGGAATGGTCCAAGACCGAGGGTAGGAGACGCGCTGGATGGCCAATCCTAACGATTGGGACTTTGTGCGGGGCGAGACGTTCCACGATATTGTCCACAGAGATGTTTGAGGGCCCACAAACCAGCACACGTAGATTCCGACGAAGCATCTGAAGGATAAGCTCTATTAATGTGTGCGTTTTGCCTGTCCCGGGAGGGCCATGGATAAGGGCAATTTCCTTCGACGCAAGCGCAAACCGGATTGCCTCCTTCTGGGAGTCATTCAGCGTTGGATCGATAAAATCAATAGATCCGACGGAATCAAGGTCAACAGGGGTTGGCGACGTGTGGCCGAAAGCGACCTTCATGAAAGAGGTGTATTCTGATTCAGGCATCTTCTCCATCTTCTCCATCGTCTGACTCATTCTGCGAGGAGGATCAATAAAGGAACTCTTAAACTGGTGTTCAATGCCTGCACTCACCGTCTGTATGTGACGTCGTTGGCAAGTTTGATCCTGCAAGCCGCTGTTAGTTGTACTGGTCCTTATTTAACGATTGCATCGGGATTAGCTCTGAAGAAGGATACGCAGCAGCGGATAAGCTGAACTCACATCCACAGCTTCTTTCCCCATAGCTCTTCCACCGCTTCCTCGTCCTCTTTCGGGCGAGCTGCACTCCCACCGTGCCCGAAAGCCACCCATACGCTTCTCTCCCCGACTCTAGTAACAACGCCCTCAACCCCTTTATCCGCACCGGTCTTTCCGCCATCTTTATCTTTATCCTTATCCTTGCCAAGCTTCTTAGAAGCTCCAGCGGCGATGTCGCTAACGCGGACAACGTCACCAACTCGGATCCCATGCGCTCCTAACCGAGGCCTCCCATCCGAGTCTCCTTCTCCGGAATCCGATTTCGCAGTCGACGAGGAGAGCGCAGCATCGGCGGTGAACTCCCCGACCACCCGTCCACCCATACCCGTCCTGCAGTTCGCGAGAACGATGCCGGTCAAAGCATAGCCTGTTGCTTGCAATGTTCGACGCGTAGAGGCGGAGACAGAGGCAGCCATGCTGGCAAGAGCCGAAGATGCCTTTTCGACTTCATGCTCTTTCAGGAGGAGCTCCTGCTGTGTTTTCGCGAAGAGCGGGATGGAGATAGGTGTCGGCGGGGCCATGGCGAACAGGTCGAAGTGCGGGCAGCCCAGCGGAGGACATAAGAATGAAAGGAGTGTATAAATATCTAAAAGGAGTTCATGAAACTTTCAAACGGTAATAGTTCAATGGACTGTCGAAGCTGAAAGGTTGCTCTCGACAGCTACGCGCTCCAGACAGCTCGAACCTGGGAAGCGCAGATACGCACGTTCCCCGCCGCGGCGAGCTTTCTCGCTTAGTCATCAACCGCGGGGTCCAACGGTTCGACGGTAGTCCACTACCGTGTGATAGATACAATTGCGTTCTGTCAATATAACTCTAAATACCTAGATGCATAACCATTTTGTAGCACTTGGCTTTGGTCTATCAGGATTGATTTCCATCCATAGGGTCAACCCCATGCCAGTAACACCTATTACGTCATTCTAATTTATATTATTTATCAGAAGCCAGATTCTTCCCGATTACCGTATTCAGGCTACCTGCCTGAGAGACATCCGGCTGCACTATGAAATCCTATGAAATCAATTCCTGCGCCATCAATTGATACAGTTGGTCTTTTAATAGTGGTATGTACCTCTTGTATATAGGGACTTCATCTTTGAAAGGAAAAAAAACATACTAGAAACGATGGACTCGACAACTGAAACTCTCATTTTATTATTTCGACCATATTCCCCATATAGGCAGCTAACCTACACAGCTGCACTTACAGTAGCCTTCTTTCCACCTGAAACTTTCTCGCCATACTTGACGTAGGTGTTGGCAAGCTGCTTGCGCACATACTATGGAAATCATTAGACCTTTTCCTTGTTATTAAAGAGATAAGCAAAGCTCACCTCGCCACCTTGACAGGCCCGGACTTGGCCGGGTTGTCGGGAGTTACACAGCTGTCGAGCACGCTCACAGTCGCGTCGTAGTCGACGCCGAAGAAAAAAAGGAATGGAGTAGCGTTCTTTTCCGGTCAGGTTGATAGCACGGTGAAGAGTCGACTTGAAGATGCCGTTCGTCCTATGAGCCGCTTAACTCGATCCGTGACCGCGTAAGTCTCTATAAAGATGAAAACGAGGAATTAATTACCAGAAAGCAAAGAAATCGCCGATATTGACAAAGGTGCCTGGGATCGGTGGGCAAGCGACCCAGTGTCCGTTGGCGTTAAGGACTTGCAGGGCTGGAACCGCGTCCTGGGAGAAGATTGTGAAGCACTCATAGTCCTTCTCAGCGGTCAGCAGGGACTGACAACGTTGTTTGCAGTGAAAGTATAACTTACCGTGTGGATGGCAATTCCGACCTGCTCTTCACCAGGTACTGGCTGCGGAGGATAATGCATCAAGCGTGAGGTGCATCCTGGGTATCTAACGGTAGAATCAAAATAGTCTTCGGACAGGCCGAGCGCAAGGGCGAATATTTTTATCAGGCGCCGACCGGGCTCCAGGACCTCTCCAAAGTAGCTAAGGTAGGTCTCTTTGAAGCCTGGCAAGTTCTCCTGGTTGCCTCCGTACAGATTGAAGTTGTCCGAAGGTAGGATGTCGTTCGGACCCTTCTGGCGATCACCCGCGATTTCATATCCGATGTCGAATGCCTCTGACAGGTTTCCGGTCTGCTTGCCGTAAATCTCCCTGTCTCCGTGCTCACCATAGAGAGGGCTGAAGCCGCGGGATTTCTGTGGGTTGTTTAGGATCCGTAGACAAGGTGATGGCAGTATATTGGATTCCTAACCTGGGAGTTACCAATGTAACAATCCATCTTCTGCTCCTCTGGAAGAGCAAAGAACTTGTGAGCGGCGTCGTGAAGCTTGCTGATAAGCTCCTCTGGCACTCCATGGTTCTGGATTAGCAGTCAGTCGGCTTCTTTTGTGGAAAGGAGGTAAGAAAATGGCACCTTGATATAGAAGAATCTACTCGGGAACACGCATCGTAGATCTGGGCAGCAAGCTCCTTCCGTTCGTCAAGATCAGGGCTGCCCATCGGCGCCAAGTCAATGATGGGAATATTGTCAAAATCTCCCTGGATGATCTCCTTGTGGACGTGAACGTCGCCGAAGCGCGTCTTTAGGACGGTAGTCATGGCGTCGTTAGAGAGTCAGAGAATCGTAATTTTAAATGCCGTTAATCGCCGAAGATTGATCTGGTCGTTTCTGGTGACAGACAATGTCTGCTTTTTTTAATCTATTGTTCTGTATGATATCTGAAGTTCTGAGACAGATAAAGATGTTGTCGAAGCAGCACTGCTGATAGCTATTCTCCAAGACTCGGCTTCGCGTTCTCGAAAATGCATCATAAAGTAGACTCTGCTTTTTTTTATCTTCAGCTGAAGCTTTCAAATAGTTCTCCTCGTAGAAACTGTGTATATCGCTGGCGGGGTGCACTGGGGAACTTTAGTCAGTTGATAGATATCGGAAGATAAGGCGATAAATTGAAGTGATACTATTTGCTCCAGCCCCAGAATCTCCTGGATCCGCAATTTCTTTTATACCTTGAAAACGGTCAAAATAAATAACCGCATAATACACCCTTGATTCTGTTGACAGCTTATTACAGCACAGTACATGATAAATGCAACAACAAATTGGGCAAGAAGAGCAGGGAGATGATTCATAGAAACTGAGGCAAAGACAGAGCTGGCTATCTCAATATCTTACATGCAACAGAGCACACTAAGAGAAATCATAGAATTGAAAAGATCAACACTCACTTGCCTCTCATATGAGGGTGATATAGAGGAGGAAGTAACTCAGTCCACTTGGGAGGAAGAATCTCAGATGGAGAAAGTCGATCTGGTTCTAAAATTAGACACGAAGAAAAGAAAGGAAAACGTCCGTCCGCCATGGAGGTAGAGCGCGCGGAGCCAACTTGAAGAGACAGTAGTGGAGGGTAATTATCTCTTCGACCAGAAGCATGAGCCCAACCATTGCCTTTTTGCTACTCACCAATGCTTCTAGAACGAGACGGACGAGATGTTTCGGTTGCAGACCGTCCTTTGGTTCATGTTGGAGGCTGTTTGGAGTGTGTATGTGTCCCATGGGAGGAGCGTCGTCTCACCGTTGACCGCAGCAGGGGTCGGCCCGAGCAGGTTAAACGCTGTCAGACTCTGAAAAAGAATCCAGACAATGCAATAGAACAATGTGCAATATCTGTATTTTCAGTAGAATGAATGGATTTATGACGGTTCCAGATCTGCAGAACCTACAGAATGTCACTGAAGCTACAGACTAGACTCAGTTGGAAAGATAGGTTGCTTATTCTGTGCTATTTGAATCATCATGAGCCTCCATAAGGAGACAACATGCAGAAGATGCCTTCTATGATCTCAAAAACCTCCTTGGGAGTTTTCTAGCTTATGTGATGGTGATACTATCACATATCAACACGGGGCCAGGAGGACCTCAGTCGCCGATCTTTACGGAGATTTCATAATTCAACTTCAATTTCATTCACATTCAGGCTATCTGAGCGGTATGATGCTCACATGCAGAAAGCGAACGTGACAGTGGTTCGCAACATCCGCGCACAAGGCGTCAGAGACAATAATACACTCGACAGAGCGAACATTTTCCTCCGCAGCGTAAGTTTGCCGAAAAAGACCATGCGACAACAACGACACAAGAAAAAGGGCGAACCACTACAAATCATTGTAAATAGGAGGCATGAGTGGTGGATAGGTCTGAGGTGGCTTCATCTGGTCACAATATGAGTGGATAGTAGTACGTGTGTAGCTCGAGACAAAAACAGGGGAAAGTATCTTCCAGGATATTACAGGGACCAGGAATAGATGACAGGGGGGACCAGGAAGAACTGGGGAACGAGAGGGGAAGATGTCCTGAAAGAAGAGAGACAATGACATCTCAACCTGAACGCCACATCCCGGGGACAAGGGCCATTGGCTACCAATAAAGATAACACTTTCAAACCGAGTGAAAGTAACAAAAAACAAAAGTGAAGAAGTCACCGAAAAGTCGTGCGCTGGTCAAAACACCACTGACCAGGAGTCGAGTATCAGAACTGTGTCTGCTGACGCGGCGGCGGCCTTGGGCCGTAAAAGGGGATGATCTCGTCCTTCTTCCTCGGATCGTATCTAGGGCCCATGACCGCCCGTTCCGCGATCTCTTCATACGCAGGGTCGTCGACCAAGTAGACCTGGAACGAGTGCACGCCACGCAGCTCAGTGAAGAGTTTGAGGAACCGGCGCATATATCTGTTCCGGTCGTCCACGGCAGTCGGCAGGGATTGCATCGTGCCGTGGTCCGCGACAACGACCGTAAGCTTCGCCAGGTCAAAGTGTTCCTTGATAAAACGGAGCAGGATCGACCAGTTAATCTGCATGGTACGTTCGCTCCTGGACGTTGGCTTATTGGGAAGTCGAAAGATCGATGGGAACTTGAAAGTAAGATGGCGTATCATCCGCAATGTGGAATTGGGGAAATGGTGAAAGAACCGCATCATGAATTCGGGGTCCTCTTCGACAAATGCAAAACGGTTCTTGGAGTAGAAGATGTCCCGCGCGTTAACGTACATCTCGCGGTCGACAAGGAAATACGATATAGGCGATCTGAAGCACACGCAGTGCGAGGAGACCGCTGACTGCCGAGGATAACAGAAGCAATACATGCGTGCTTCCGAGCATTCGTCGCAGCAGATGAGGGGAAAGATGTCTGGGCTTCGCTGCCGTTTGCGGTCCTGAAACGTCACGTAGCCGGCGCTAGCTCTCTTCCGGTTTCCCACATGAGGATCCCAGTGCACCGTGAGAACATAGCGCAGGATCATAAGCTGTATCTCCTTAGGAAGATCCCGGAACCTGAATGGCTGGTCCAAGGGATCAATGGTTGACATTCGATCCCAGACTGCACGCCTCCCGACCTCCCGGATGTTGTCGTTGGGAGCATAATCGAAGTAAATGGCACACTCATTCAAAAGAGGGAAGTGGCCCTCCATCGTGTCGACCACCTTCTGTGCAGTATCAGCATCCTTGACCCGGGTTTTCAGGCTGAAAGCCCTGAGTCGAGTCATCCGCCTCGGGACGATCCTGCAGAACTTGTCCCACAGGTTGAGGATGGAACGGTGGGTACCGGGGGCAAGCTTGAGACTCCGGTAGTCGTAGGGGTGCAGCTCCACGTGGAGGACCCGAATATACTGCAGGTAACGCTCAGTCGCGCACAGGAACGTCAACAGGTCCATCTGGTTTCTGAGTGAGATTTTGAACCGATGCTCGCTGTAAAAGGTAATTGCAGCATCCTCCTGTACAGCCCGCGAAACCAGGAAGAGATTGAGCGGGAGTCGAGGATGGTCGCAGACTGACGCACCGTGGGTACTTTGCCAGCCATTAACGATGTTGGTACTCGGCTCGTCGTAGTATCCAAGACACAAGGCGTGGTCTTCATCATCGCCCTTCGTCCGACTTCTCTCGTTGGTGATGCTGATCGTACAATTTCTTAGGAGACGCGCATATTTGTAGATCTTTTTCCGCACACTTTTGGGAAGGTCCATGAACGTAACGGCAGGCTCCCTGGTGGTGTCGGGAGTTAGATCCATCTCCTTGTCATCCTTCACCTCGTGCTTCAGATCGTCCATCTCTGCATCAGAGGACGCCATCTCAATGTCACCAGTGGATTCCATCCCCGCATTGGGGGCCTTGTCCATGTCGACATGGTCAGGGGCATCCATCTTGGACGACTGACGCGCGTATCTGCCCCTAAGCAACTCACTGTCAGCCAGGAAGCATGAGCAAAGTCAATTCTTTAAGTGTCTGAGACAAGCATACGTATCACTGTCTCACCAACTCAGAAGGACACGTTTTAGACAGTGCCTTGAACAGCGAGCGACAGCCTGCAGACGATGGATGGACAGTAGCAGAAGCCGTCTATGCCGGGCACAGTGCACTGGAAACGCGAGATTGATTCATACTGATGGCACGGATAGCTAGAAGTTGGCACAGACAGTGATGAAAGAGAGGAATGGGGCATTGTCAGTGAAATGGCAATGCTAAGTGAAGTATTGCAGTTAAACGCGCTCACGGAGGGCGGCCGCCGCTCATCCAAGGCGGGCATCTTCGTCCAAAATTCTATCTGTGCGCGCAGATGACCACAGAATCTACCACACTTCTTTGACATGGGCCCCTTCCCTCATCAGAAATGGGTATCATTTGTGACAACTCTATCTTTGTTAAAGAACAGATCTATGTTTTCCCCTTTGAAACAAGTCCTTTGATCTCGCCCTTGCACAGGCCTTTGCCGGCAAGACAGCACTCCCCACATTTCCTCCCCACGGGCAGGCAGACAGTCTGTCCCAGTCCAACGAGCAGCTTGTTGATCTCGTGCCATTTATCCTTTGGCAGCCAGGACTCGAGGGCGACGCGAGTCTCCTCCGGGGTTTTCGTCTTATGCCAGCCCCAGAGATTGGTGATGCGATGGACGTGGACGTCGACGCCAATCCCTTCATGCTTGCCCCAGGCGGCGCTCATGCACAGATAAGCCATCTTGGGCCCTACTCCCGGAAGCTTCATCAGCTCCTCTGCGGAATCGGGAATGTCTGAATTGTATTTATCACGCAGGATTTCGGCAGCCGCCTTGATGTATTTCGTCTTGTTGTTGTGGAAGCCGACGGCGCTGATGAGTTCGTTGAGGCGCTCCGGCGACACCGCGAGGATATTCTCGAGATTCAGCGTGCTGTCCTTGAAGGGCTTCCCATTCTCTCCATCCTCCGTCTTCGCTACCGCGGATTCTACAGGAGCAGCTCCGCCCTCTCCCAGCTCGGTATGCAGTCGCTGCATGGCCACGGCCGTTACCGTGTCTTTGGTCTGAGACGACAGCATCAGGGCGATGAGTGTCTGGAAACGGCGGTCCCTGGGAGACGATCCCCGCCAGTACAGCTCAGCGCAGCCCATCGTGTCGACAGGCGCAGTCGGATTCTTCTCTCTCATCTCCTTCACGAGCGCGTACATAGTCTCCCAGTTGGAAGGCGGCTGCACCACGACGGAGCCGTCCGGCGCTGTTGTCTTTCGGGCAGGCGTGCGACGCGCCCTGGGGGCTTTTGAGGTCGACTCGGTGGTCTCATGCTTCACAATCACCTTGCGAGGCGATCTTGTAGTTGTTTTCGAGGTCGCTCGGTCGATCTCGCGCTTCTGCCTTTTTGATGAGGGCGCCAGGAGGTCTTCAATATCTTCCGTATTCGCTGAGGAGAGGGAGGAGACATCATCGTCACTTTCGGGAGCTTGTTCCACGGAGACATTTGTCTTATTCTCAGAGTTTCCGGTGTAGGCAAAACTGCGGAGGGCACTGGAGGCCGCAGAACTGCGTGTCTGGCGCCGTGTAGGAGGCGAAAGGGCCTGGACAATTTTTGCGGTGTCCTTGGACACCTTGGAGGTTCGCATCGTGACTGAGCGCGCAGGTAGAGAACTGTCGCGTCTAGAGGACAAGATTTTGCCCCTGATTTACGAGCTCGGGGATTGGCAGCGCATCCGCAGCCACGCGGCGCCCGGACCGGGGAGCGGACATGGGGAGACCCACGGCAGCTGAACCTCGGCGCGCAGCAACACGTCCGTCCACGGAACATCTGAACAGGTGAATCCAGTCTCCCAGCTGACCTCACTTTCTTTACCCCACGACAGCAGCCTGAGTCTCACAGCAGATTTCAAATCTGGCCAACTTCATGGTCTAGGAACCTAGGGAGCCAGAGTGTCAAAGTGAAAGAACATCAAACCCGCAAGTTTCCATATCTGATCTACCATGGCGTCATCGAAGACCGCCCCCTCCTCGTCGACCACGCAGCGACTGCTCCGCGAGCTCAAGGAGTACGCAAAGAACCCGAACGAGGCGCTGCTGCACCTCGGGCCCGTGAGCGACGAGGACCTGCTGCACTGGGAGGCGGTTCTGAAGGGCGTCAAGGGGACGCCGTATGAAGGTGAGCTCAACCCTCTCCTCCCCTCCTCCCTAACACCCCTCACCTCCAATACCATGCACAGTAACTAACAAAAGAAAAAAACGGCTGCAGGCGGCCTCTGGCACCTCGCCATCACCATCCCGCCCACCTACCCCCTCTCCCCGCCCAAGATCCGCTTCACGACGCGCATCGCCCACCCCAACATCTCCTTCACGACGGGCGAGATCTGCCTGACGCTGCTGACCTCGGAGCACTGGAGCCCCGTGTACACGCTGTCGTCGACGCTGTCGGCGATCCAGCAGCTGCTGACGGACCCGCGGCCCGAGTCGCCGCTCAACGTGGACGTGGCGGCGCTGCTGCGCGACGGGGACATCGCGGGGTGGGAGAGCGTGGTGCGGTTCTGGACGGAGGAGGAGCGGTGGAGGGGGCCGGTGCGGTAGTTGTCTGGTCTATTATCATGTCGAGTTCGATGGTTCTTTCATGTCAGGCAGCTGCGGGGAGGTATACCTATAATATCAATATCATATACCTGACTTGATATTGACACGGACGCGATGAGATGAGATGAGATGAGATAAGATAGATAGATAGATGACGGGCCGAATCTATCCTAATTTCTGAACGAACGGATGGAATGAACGAACACATGTCAGCTCGAATCAATCGAAACACCGTCTATCCATGCAGGACAGGACAGGACAGGACAGGAAGACGGTTACGACAAGATACCAGAGTCCGAGCAGAGGAAGAACATGGATGAGCCAACTGTCTATGATATGACTGCCATGCATACTTGATGACTTTGCAATACAATACCATGTTGGAGACACATGCACATATATACATACATACATACATACATACATACATACATATCCCATGTGCATGCATGCAAGACGGCCATGTCTATTTACATTTACATGCTTCCCTGCTGACTGCTATTTATTTTTTTATTTCTATTTGTACTGTAACTGCGACTACCTACATTCATTATTCACGCATGAATACATGTTAACCTTGTCTTTGACTCGAGCGTTCCATCTACATACTCCGTACCCTACTGCTCCAAACAGGAAAGAAAAAGCCTAGAACCTCGCCATACCACCACCACTAAATCCATCTCATTCCATTTTATTTCAGCTACAGCACATCCCCCAAAGAAAGAGGCGAGAGGAGAAAAAAAAAGATAACCCGCAATTCGTGCTTTTAGGACATAATAATAAGAATACCTGCACTAAGCGGCCGTGTAGGCTACGGTGCCGATTTTCTTTCCAACCGAGATGTACATACAGGCATGCAATCTGATAGACGAATGTGTGAGAGATAAGACAAGTAATCATAGCTGGCCGCTCGAGTAAGCTAAATGTGCGTATGGTAGGGGGCAGACGAAGAAAACTAAACGCCTCTACAATGCACAATCTCTGGCTCAAGAAGATGAAGAAAAGAAACAGGTATGCTGGCCCAGATGCAAGAAAGAAAGAAAGAAAGAAGAAAAGACGATCACAGCACCATCGCAACCGCCACCGCGCCGCCCAGCATCGCCAGCATCTCCTTCTTCAGGCCCATGGTCGCGGACGCCGCGCCGGTCTGCAGGCTGGGCGGCCCGGCGGTCGGACCGGCCGTCGCGGTCGCGACCTCGGTCGGGTTGACGACGGTGATGGCGGTGACGGTGCTGATGCTGCCGTTGGGCAGGGTGGTCGTCCTGCGGATCGTCGACGTGATGCGCGAGTGCGTGGTCGTGGGCGCCGCGGTCGTCTGGGGCTGCTGGGTTGTCGTGGCGGCGCTGTCCGGGGACGAGGTCGTCGACGTCACGAGGGTGGTTGGCGGTTTGGCGGTGGTGGTGGTGGTGGTGGTGGTGCTTGGAGCGGATTCCTTGGAGGAGGAAGTCGACGGCGCAGCAGTGGTCTTGGTCTCCTTCTCGGTCTTGGTGACCGTGGCGGTGGTCTCCTTGGGCGCAGAGTGGGTGGTTTTCGCAGCGCTCGTCGTCTCCTCCTTCTTCGAGGTCGTGGTCTCCTCCTCGACCGTGGTGGTCTTGGTAGCCTCCTTGGTCTCGGTCTGAGTCGGCTCCGCGGTGGCCGTCGTGATCTCGACCGTAGTGTCCACGGTAGCCGCAGCCGTCGCGTTGCCTCCGCTGCTGGCGTGCCGCTTGGCAAGCTTCAGCAGGCGGATGGCGAGGGAGGCGTCCTCGTGGTGCAGGGCCTCGATGGCGCTGATGTCGGTCGCGAAGACGCCGTGGCGGAACTTGTCGGAGATGGAGTGCAGGACGGCGTGGATGGAGCCCTCGTCGACGCTGGCCAGGTACTCCCGGAACGAGCGGTCGTCCTCGGGGGAGGCCTCGACCTCGGCGTCGGGCACCTCGGTGGGCGACGCGGCGAGCGCGACGGAGGAGACAAGGAGGGAGAGGAGGAAGAGTCTCAAGAGGCGGATCATGGTGGGCAGCGAGATGCTTGGTTGGTGTGTCCCAGAGGTGGGATGGACGCTCTCAGCAGGAGAGGGCGGTTGGAGGAGATAAAGAGAGGAGGACGCCTTCGTCCTGGGGCGAGGAACGTGGCTGCGTCGGTCCGGTCGTTTCACAGGGAGGCCGGATTGGGCAGTGGAAAACGGTGCACGAGCGTCAGTTCATGGACATTATGAGCGAAGATCACCCAAGCGACGGTGGAAGGAACCGGAGAAAGAACCGGAGAGGGAGAAGGTGAAAGAAAGAAAGAGACCGCGGTGGAGATGCCGCTGGGAAAAGCCCTGCAATAGCATGGCACATCTGGAGCTGCGCCGCACACTTAACCCCGTCCTTGCCTGCCCACAGGCCCTTTCTGGCTGCTCGCTCCGTCTTGTGTCTTACGCAGGCAGTGCATGCTCCGTACAGTACCTTATTCACTCCTCGATATCACCACTGTCACCACGCTTCCAACGTCCCTGTGCACCTGTACACAGCATGCCCTGACCACGGCACAGAGCGCCGCGGACAGGCCCGTCCCGGTCCCGATCCACACGCGGCGCCCGATCGTCAGCCCTACTCGGCGATCGCCTGTGCTCCCGCCAAGCCGGTCTCTCGACGGCTGTTTCGATCGATCCTCCAAGCACCTATATCAATAAGATACACATCCCCAGGGACCGTAGAAACCCGGAGCATCGATCTCTTGACTGTCGTGCAGCGCTTCGCTGACCCCTCAGACAGCCAGCCATCTCCGTCCGCTGTGCTCACGCCCAGTGGATCCCCGGCGTAAAAGTTTCAGCGCACGAGACACCGGCCGGCCCGCTTCGACGTCATCGTCTGAGACAGGGCCACGCGCATGATTTTCCACACGACGCCGTCGCTTCGGTGTGTTTATTATTAGCACACATGGAGAACCACCGAGTACCGAGTCCTCCCTCCGTCCCGCCAGCTCGTCTCCGACTCTCCGGGAGCTCCCCGAGAGCTCCTACTGCTCCAGTCACGGTTATGAACAGCAGATATCCATGGCCAGTCGTGCTGCCACCGCTGCGTGGATGTGATGCACCTTATCAGGTCCCGTGCTCGGGCGCAGAGCACGAGCTATCCTTCAAGACAACACGGGGGAAGCTAGCTAGCCAGGCCGGGTCCTCTCTCCGCAGTCCGCACGGCCACCCACCACCGCTCGGGTCTCTGGTCTCGTGCTCTGGCCCCATTATGTACTCCCAGGAAAAGCACAAAAATCAGAACAGAACACCGGCACATGATATGCCTCGTGTTTTCTGAACCAACAGTGCTCCTCCGTACTTGTCTCGACCGAGCTATCCACACGAGCAGCCACGGGACAAGATCCGAGACAGTGTGTGCGGATTTCCTGATTCGGCAATGCCAAGGCGCTGCAAGGTCCAAAACACAAGCATTATTATCAACATCTCCTGTTCCCATCTTCATCCTCGCGAGATGTATCCTCTATATATTGGAGAGACCTCGGCATGGCCCGGTTTGATATCCATCTGCAGAACAAACCTTACTATTCTTAGACCGTACCATGACGCTGCAGCGATGACATGTTACGCTGCAGCTCGCGTCCGCAGACAGTATGCAACAGTATGCACATGTCCTGTACCCCGTACATGCTGTACTATGTACTACTCTGTTCTGTAGCCGCGCGGAGCGCTCCATGCACATGGCATTCATATATATTCCTCCGCATCTGTCCTGCCTGCAAGCATATACATACAGGGTACAGAGTAAGTATGGAGTACGGAGTACATGCATTCGCTCAAAAAAAAAAAAAAAAAAA
>JGI26058J51888_1000326_pt1 | contig 30575 bp, 24 predicted proteins | sample HigsolmetaSP110D_FD_51888 | JGI IMG/M metagenome (IMG submission 51888) | reverse complement strand
CCCCCCCCCAAAATCCTCCAAATCCTCCTCTCCTCCCCCAGACAACGCAACCAGCCCGGCGCCCTCCCGCCTATTCTGGGTTATATTTACTTTTACCTCTTCCCTAGCACCAAAAATCCGTGGCGGGTGACCTAGTTTGTTGGCTCAGCCAAAACTAAGGCCATGCACATCAGGGGCCGCTCTTTCGGTGTCGACCACCCGAAAAACGTCGCGGGCTCACTTTTTGCTTGCGTCGTTTCTTTTTTATTTTTATTTTCCCTCTCATTATTTTCATTTATTCAGTAACTCTCTTATGAATATTTTGTGTCGGAGTGAGTCAGCCCGGCTGCCTCACCACGCCTATGTATTTAGCCTTCATGTGCGTCAGCCTGCTTCGTGTACACTGAGATTTTGTTTCCAGAGAGAGTGGAAAAAAGAGAAAACAAATCATGGTCAATACCTATAACATAGAAGCACTGACTCCGTGTCGATGATATCCCGAACGCGGACATCGGGAGCCAGACCACCAAGAATTATTAGGTCATCTAGAGTTGCGTCCTTTGAATCATCTACATATGCAGCCTCTCCCAAATACTCTGTCAATTGTTTCTGGGGCTCTATTTGTTGCCATTTCCACCAAAGGCGGTCAAGCTGCGTGTGGTGGAGGGAGAACACAGGATCTTGCCAGTTCTGGGTCAGTTACACAATCTCCAGAGATTCCACTTAGGTAAGAAGAGGAGGAGGGAAGAAGATGAAGGATTACCTCCCGGCGCAGTGACGGTAGCAAAACCACCATGGACACCACGAGGGATGCTCAAATGCGGAACATTCTCCACGGCCAGGTTAAAAATAGCGTAGTCAGGGATATTTAGGAGCTCCTCCAAAGCCGCAGGCATGATGACGAGACTGAAACGGGTAAAGTTGTCCCCGCGGGCGAAGTCGGTGAGAATAGGGGATCTGTTCGACGTAGAGGACTTCCAGACGGGCGAAGGGACCGTCGGTCACGCAGTGTCCGTGGATCGATTCCGCGTCGCTCTTGTTGCCGTTGCCGCCGAAACCGATGACGGGGTCCCAGATCGGCGCTTTGGTGATGTCCTCCCAGTCTAGTGACCAGTCCCAGTAGTTGGGCTTTTGGTCAGCATTGTCCCATGTGGCGATATAGGTAGGTCAGCTGAGCCTGGATGTCCAATTCATTACCTACTGAGCAGCCATGTACTACAATCAGCGGCACCAGGAGGTGCCTGAATTTAAGAAGGGGGATAAGGTATACCTCCTCAGAAAGAACATCAAAACACAGAGGCCTAGCAACAAATTGGATTTCAAAAAGATTGGACCCTTTGAAATTGAAGAACAGATTGGGAAAGTGAACTATAAACTCAGATTGCCAGAAAATATGTGGATACATCCTGTTTTTCATGTCTCTTTGTTGGAACCAGCGCCGACCCATGCGACAGTCATTACTGAAACTGAAGAAATACTGCCTGAAAAACCAGAAGCGGACCAAGAATACGAAGTCGAGAAGATACTGGACAGTGAATATGTGGATGGTCAGTTTAGATACCTGATTAAATGGGCAGGATATGATGATTCAGAAAATACCTGGGAACCTCCTGAGAATTGTGAGGGATGCAAAGATCTCATTAAAGAGTTCCACCTCCGGAACCCAGATCGCCCGAAGCCAGAGGATCCACCACCTCGGAGGAAAAGAGGTCGGCCAAGGAAGAATCCCAGAAAGGGAGGCGGGACAAATCCACGGACAAATCAGCTCCACCTGAGGCATTAGGCGAACTGACACTGATGACCGAGTTGGAAGCCACTGCCTGGGTATTTGAAGAAGAAGGATTGGCATCTGAACCTCCATGACGTGGCCTTTTAGAATGAGAGCCCTCAGAACCCTCAGCTTCAGCTTCTAAACACTCTAACTCCTCAAGATCTTCGACTGTCTTTGCCTTCCTCTGGAGCATTAAAGAACCCCGGCGACGAAGGAGATCTCGCTGTTTGCGGGCTCGTTGAAGGCGACCCAGGCTTTTTTGCAATAAATCAAGAGCCATCTGCTCCTCCTTCTCTGCCTTATCGATGGCTTGCTTTAACCGATCAACTAACCACATCAGCAAGGGGATAAGTGGAAAAGTGAAGGACCTCACAGTCAGCCTCAGAAAGACCGCTACCATCACAAGCAGTCAGACCTCGCCGGACACACTCCCCACAGCGGGAATACCCAGGATCCATTTTGCAAACAATCTCGGGATCCCCATCCTTTCGGCGGGCTTGAAGAAGAAGACACGAACTGCAAGGAATAGGCATCTCGTCACCTAACAAATCAATCTTGTCAGCCAGGATCAAGCGTTCCCGGTGTTTGACGGACTGACAGATGTAACGACAGGCCTAGATAACTAGACCTAAAAGGGCCGTTGGTTTATCTTGAAGACAAGAAACAAGGGGGTGAGCAATGTAATAGTGAGAATAAGCCTGTGTTACTAGCAATGTCTATATGACGAGTTGCTATGTGAGTCGACCACGAGGGTCCGATTTTGTCTGAAAGGAGCGTCTTTATATACATGCTGTTTTCCTGGGTTCCTGGGATCATAGAATAGGATCATAGAGTTGGATCATGGAGTTGGATCATGGAAATGGATCATGGAAATGGATCATGGAAATGGATCATGGAAATGGATCATGGAAATGGATCATGTATGATCCATCACGTGACCTCCTTCCTAATCCGTCCTAATCCGTAACAGGCGAGCGTGAGCCAGCTGAGGATGGTCTTGAACTGCATTGTTGCTTGTGCTCTGTGTATGTGTGTGTCCGTATAGATATAGGTGCCGTGGAAAGATAAAACAAGAGACAGGCCAAGATATATTTGATTTGCGTTCTGTCTTGAGAATAGGTCTTCTGGAGCAGTCCCCCCTTGTTATCAATGTGCTTTTGAAAATGGTGATATCATAAGATCCTATATCTGGTCAACGTTCACCTTATAGCCATTCCACTTAGCCTCTTTTTTAGCCATAGCCATCTTGGATAATAATCACGGGGAAAATTTCAGCAAGCTAAAAGCAAGTCCAGTGTCTACAACATAGACAAGTACTTCTGAAGAAACTGGGTTAGGGGCCAACGAGGAGCGAAAATTCGCTATCATGATTGCTACTTTCTTTTCTTTATTTCCTGAACGGGATACTCCCCAGGATTTGTCTGCGTAGGTGTAATTGCGGTGAATATCTACAATTCACACCGCCTTGACTGTGAGCTGCGTGATGTTGAAAGAAGGAGGTCAAGGATCTAGGATGTATGCCTTCATGTGTACTTTGCCACTCACAGTACATCAGTACAGTACATAATGCTCCGAGGTGCTTGTCTCACCACTAGTGACTTGTACGTAGATAGGTCACGATATGCAAGGACTGACTCGACTCCGAACAGGCATTTTTATGCGTTAGATGCTCTAGTGCTAATTTTCCAATGGCAGTTTCTGTCCCAGAAGCCTATTGGAGGAATAACGTCTCAGTTCAAGCTGACCGCCAGACGCCTGGGTACTTTGTATGAGAAGCACTGGCGGACCCATTGAGACTGTAAAACATGAAAACCCACAATGTACATATGATTTTAATAAATATAGGTCAGAGTATATGTCTGAAACTGTGTGAGAGTATCACAGTGCTTACTGCATACATACAATCATCTGTAGAAGTCTCGAGTCCATTAGGTAAATTCTGTGCAGAGAGAATATCTTGGTCTCTGATAGCCTCTAGCAATATGCGATAATACTGTATGGACGGAGGGGAAAAAAAGAAGTGACATCCGGAGGACACACATACAGTATAGGAAGGTATACCTGAGGTATGTACACACTCTCCGGCATTATCCGACTACTTCTTCCTTTTATCTTGAGAGACATCATGGCCTTAGATCAACGTCCAACGCAGTGCTATATAGGCACCAACATGTACATGCGTAGAATCCGTAAGCACGAGTCCAGGTAACAGATCAATCTCTAAGCTGAGGTGCAAACATCGAAGTTCAGGCCGACGATTGCAACCATCTGGGGTCGAGGTTACGTTCAAGCGGAGTGTGGAGGCGGAGCTGACCCCAGGCAACGGGATCCCACCTACATGATCAGATATGCTTGAGCCTGATCTATGCGACTATAGGGTGACGGTGTCAGGTCAAAAGATATGGCACAGTCGATGCAATGCCTTGCCTGCATTCCATGTGGCTTGATGTTATGGTACTTTTTCTATTTCTCTCCTACATTTCGTTGTTAGTATATAGTTAATGCTCGATATTTCCCGGCGAACAAAGAGACCTTGCTCTGTATCCAGTCCAGAATGCAGAGCATGGGCCATGGCCTGTCAGTGACAAGCAAGCAGTTGCTGTTTGCATCTGCATACACATCTGCAGCTTACAGCACATCGATTAGGACCACAGAAACAAATCCAGTGATTGGACAAGCAGTATACTGACTTAAATACATGGTAATAGGTATATATGACCTTTGATGCTAGGTACCAGTACCAGCGGCAAAATAGTTACTTGGAGGCCGCCTCTGCAATGATTAATCCTTTTGCAGGTTTGCTAAATTTGCGTATCGCGAAATAGTGTCGGGGGTTGACGTTGTTAAGCACAACCTAACTGTCCATGATGTTCAACTACTACTAGTAGTAGTATCGATACTACGTAGGTCCATGGATGATCCCTGATTGATATAGATCTCTAAACAGGGTTATCATATCGACTAAGTGTTAGTGCCCAATAACAAACACTGGTGATCACGAACGCGTCCTACAGACCTGATAGTCAAAAATTATCCTCTTTCAAAACTTCGATACATAATGTGTACCTCAGTACTGTAGGAATTTATGTGATTGCAGGGAAAAAAAAATGTTGGATGCACGTCAGATTGCAACATCATTGCAGAAGATATTATTGTAAGTCATCTCACATTTCGACCAGGTACAGTTCTTTGTTCAGGAAATCCGAGAGAGGAGAGAGCGAGTCGGCACGAACTAACTGCATTTCTAAGACCCGCCCTTGCGGCATTCCAGCAATGATCAAAATGCCAATAGATCCATCACTCCAAAGTGCTCCCCAAGCGGGACATCTTCCACCGTGTCCCTATAACAGGCGGTGTGCTTGGTTGCGAATTCCCGGAGCTCCTCTCAATCCCTACAGCGATGGAGCTGGCCGCCGCCAGCCGTGTTGTCTCCGAAACTGTAGAGTGTCGTGTTGTCAGCATTGCATTGCACCGCCTGCAAAAGAATGAGCATCGAGATCACTCTACACTACTAAAGTCAGCAATGTAATATCCTCACCTGCCGTAAGGCATTAAAACAGTGCTCCATATGATGCCCAGGATGGTATGTGAACGCCGGTTTTCAACCGCCTCCCAGAACGTCTTACGGATAATACGCTGAGTCCTGTTAGCTGGGACTAGAAAAGTGTTTGAAAAGAGAGGCTCACCAGGCAGTGTATTTGATGGTAGGCTTCTAGTAGATAAAGGCCTTTTCTGTGATCGCTGGGGAGATACATCGAGACGGGCCATTGCCGTTTTGCTGCCCACTCTCTGTCCACGGCCACAATGCCATGAGAAGGTCGGATAGCGTCCCATAGTTCATCACTCCTTGTTGGGGAGGGTATGCCAAAATAAAAATATATGTCAATCCATAGCGGCCTTCTGTCTCTGCATCCTTACTGACGATGCTGCAATTTCACCTTATGGAGGTTGTTGCACTGGCCAGTATAAAGCTCTCTATCTTGTTTCTCTATCGGCGCATCTTTATCGGAAAGTTCTTCGACATGGCCTCTTGGATTCTCATGAGGCTTGTGTCGGCATGGGGTGTTAGATTCTTCATAACTATGATTTCATGGTGCGCCAAAAAGATTGAAGCGAATTTCCAAACTTTTGGCGATATCAGAAGGAGTGCATCGATACATTCAACGTCTTGGTTGCACTTTCAGCGTCTGATGTCGCCGTCGATGTGGCGATACTGATAATGCCAATACCACTGGTAGGTCAAATACTTTTTTCCAGAGGCTATTCTTCTGGTGGGAACGCTGTAAGTCTACAACCGGGGGAATCCGATGTTTCCCTGCTGACGTGACCATAGAGCTATTGCTTGCGATATCACTCGTGAGGCCGTTTGCGGTGAGATTCTAGGACCAGCACGTAAGCTACACAGTTTCTTGTCGCATAAGACAGTACGCTGACTTTCCATGATTTAGTGTTTTCGAAGGCAACAGTTGGCAGTCTCCTCTGACGACGATATTTGTTTGTACTGTCAACATTCTATTTTTCCAGGGACTTTCCTAACCAGCGTATGATTGTCAGTATCCTCATGTTTTGGGGTTTTCTTGCGTCGTGTCTCCCAGTCCTCCTCCATGTCTTTCGAAGCTTGTCGCCGGAGCATATTTTCGGTACGATCCGATCTTTCATATCCCTCCCGTCCATGGGCACCACCAGAGATCAGATTCCAGCTTGAGAAAGATACCCCGGGATTCCGCGTCCCAGACTGCCATCATGGCGATCCACAGAGTCACGACCGCCCATAGCTGGAGCAACTTCAACGGCGTTACCCTTGGGACGCATGCTGTTGGAAAAGTAAGTCACAACACTGAGAGGAGCTTTGGAGGTAAAGATGGTGGAATATGGAGAACGGAGATCAGGCAGACTTCGGAAGAGGCGTAGCTGGAGCTCACCACGATTGCCTTTATTCCAAATATCTTGGATTGCTGGGATAATCAGGAGGAGCTTTCTAATGTGTATTCAAATTCTCGCTCCTGTTATACAGGTACTTCGTCCAGTGTGGCATAAGCCACGCTGTGGGAGCTAAGGCACCAAACCCCGACCATGAGTACCCTGCCTTTTGGATTTTTCTGTTATATACTATGTTGTATGTATGTTTGGTTACCCTTCAATGGCTTCAAAATCATGTGGGCATAAAATAGCAACCCGCCCAGCCGCTAGACAAGACAGGCCCTAAGTGTAACAAAGTTTTGGCAACCTACTGGAAGTTTGTGCAGGGACTTTGAACCAATCTCACCTCTGTTACTTGACACAGCCCTGGAGGGAGAATTTACCTTCCCCTTGGAATGTACCATCTTCACCCGGGAGCTGCTGTAAAGCATTGGAAACCGCCCTTGGTCATTTATCAGAGCCAATGACAGCTAGTATTGAGCACTCCTTGCATCTACTTTATCCCCGTGCAAATATAATCCTGGTTAGTTTCAAAGCATTGACCTCTTGTTTACAAGGGTCCTCCCCAAGTTCTTGTGTTCTCCACGGCTGTCAAACTACTATCCCACCTAATGGCTCTCCCCTGGTATATTTCAACAATTAGGCAAGGCGTGTACCTGCAACGAATTCTGCGCTGGGTCAAATACTGCGTGTGCACTTATATGCCGAATGGACGTTGATCAACGACCCGCAAAGTCGATTGGGTGGGAAAGCAGAAAGATTTACCCGCGCTCCAAGATGCATTGGCACAGCATCCGATGCGAAGGACGGCCTAGGCAACGATCTAGCGCCGGCACTAGCACGTGTGGAGTGGGCAGACACGTTGTACCTGGCCAGGAACCGAAGTCTCTGAGCATATTCCCTGCTCTTCCTTTCTTCCTACGTCTCTCCATAACAGCACAAATCTTCTTTTGGAAAAATATGTCAGCCTCTGCCGCAATGCGTGTAGGACATGCAAGGGCACCGCTTGTGATGTTCCACAACATCCCGGTTGACGATAACGAGGTAGCAGAAGCCGCCGTATTTTTTTGAGATACTGTGCAGTGCTAATTGTCTATTAATCAACAGGAAGATGACGGTTGTCTCAGTGGTGTAGACTCGGACAAAACCTCTCTTGCTTCTAGCGTCATAAACTATGTGTATGAGAACGGTCGTCGCTACCATAGCTATGGTCAGGTATAAACACGCTGCACCCATCTGATGTGATGGACATTCAACACAATTTCATGCTGATATCGTGTCAAAAAGGGGAAATATCTGTATGATCGAAACCGTGCGCTCCTGGTTGAGGGAAAGGATCATTAACAGGAACAGGATGCCCAATGATGAGATTGAACAAGAGCGCCTAGACTTGGTATGACCCCAAAGTTTCACATTTCAGCTACCTGCTAACAGTAATATAGACTCATCATATGTGCGCTCATCCTCTAGCGATTGGATTCCTTATGGGCGACACTGACATTTTCCCAGATGTCTTCTACTCCTCAAAGGCGAACTTCACAACGCGCCTGTGCAAGACCCACGGAATATCTTGGATTTGGGTACAGGAACTGGAATATGGGCTCTTGACATTGCAGAGTAGGATCTGGATATTTCCGTTGCAAAAATCCCGATTCTCATTTTCCATTCTCTTGCAGCAAATTTCCCCAGGCACATGTCGTTGGCAATGACCTCAGCCCGATCCAGCCCCGTTGGGTTCCGCCAAACGTTGAATTCCTAGTGGAGGACTTTGAAAATCACTGGATGTACCAGCCTGATCACTTTGATTTCATCCACGCACGGACTATTGCAGGGTATGTTCTCTCCATGTACACCAAGCCATCACGCTGACACTCCCTTCAGCTGTGTCCAGAACTGGCCGCGACTTCTTCGACGGGCATTCAAGCACACAAAACCCGGAGGTTATTTTGAAATCCAAGAATTCGCCATACGGGCATGGAGCGACGACAGTTCTCTCAAAGAGGATTCGCCTTATGCGCAATACTTGAAATCCCTGGACGAGGCAAGCAAAAAGTCAGGAAAGGAACTAAACATCTACGATAGACTGAAACAGTGGGTCATTGATGCCGGGTACACGGATGTTGTGGAGAAGGTTTACCTCCTTCCACTGGGTCCATGGCCAAAAGACCCAACGTTCAAAGACCTAGGAAGATGGGAAGCGATTGCGGCCCAGGAAGCTGTCGAGGCTTATGGGCTGCGGCTCTACACGCAGGTCTTGGGCTGGAGTGCTGAGGAGGCGAAGACACACTTTGCCTTGGTTAAGAGCCAGCTTAAGGACCGCAGGGTGCATGCGTATACGAAGATGTGCGTTCCCCTTACCTGCTGCCCTGGCCCGAACAAGGACACTGACACCCGATAAGGTATATTGTCTATGGAAGAAAGCCAGTATGAGAGGCTGCATGACTTGTTTCCTTGTTTATAATCTCGGGTCATGCGTATTTTGATACAGTGCATTCAATAGAAGCTATAAATGTCCGATATGCAATCCAAACGACATCATTGTTCAGTGAGAGCCATCGAAATGAAAGCTATTCAGTACATGCCTCGATACAGCTACCACCACCTTCGTCACTCGAATAATCTATCTACTATCCTTTAGGATCACCACCGAAAAGAGAAGGGAATCAAAGAAATTGTATATATATTTCTACTCGAATATTTCTACCCAGAAACACATACCTAACAGACGCACATCCCACAATTGTCTCGGCCTATCCATCCACAACCTTCCAAAAACTGCCCTCACATTAATGTCTTCTGTGCTTTTCATTTTAGGCGAGAGTTGTATGACAACAGGACGGGATTGACCAATTACCATCTTGCTTTTTTTGCGTCATGGGAAGAAAAATGAATTAAACTACTCTGGCAGATAATACCAACGATCTTAAATGTCTATGCATGCTCGTGTCCTACAAGACGCATTGGGGGGGGTGGGGGGGGAAACCGCCAGCGGACATAAAGGATATAGTACAGTTCTGGATTATCTTTTTCCATTCCCCCCATTTACAGATTCTTGGAGCAGACTGGGATCGCTCGCAACAAGCACATATCCATCTGTAGTGTCCACTGTAGCAGTACTCCATCCAGGAATAATTCGGAAGGATTAAATTAATCGCAACTGTAAAGCAAATATCACACAGAATCTTGCTATCAACGTTATCAGCGTTGTTGACGCGTCGAGTTTCACAGAACCCCATTTTTATCAGCCTATTCACAATGACTACAACCCACCATATGCGCACCCAACCACCTTCACACACACAAAACAAAAAACATTGCCAGCACAAGGCAAAAAAACTTCTAGATAAACCTAATAAAACTGAAAAAGCTCACACCCTCAGCCCACTCTACCTTCACCCTCCCTTCAGGGGAAGACCAAGGGGCGCTACAAACAGACAAACAGACAAAAAAACTACCTAAGCAGTAAGTTTGAAGACTAATTAAGAGACAAGGGTCGAGCCGTCCAATATCTCTTTTCAAATTTTCCCACAGCATTCTTATGTTGTATTCTCATGAACTATTGAAAAGCGCACTCTTATCTCTCCCAAAAACCGCAGGAAAAAATGCTACAGGAACCAAAAAGGATAGTATCAATCCAACTACAAAGTAGTAATGGAATATATGAATCTTTGGCATTTCCTGTGGGTAGAATAAATATAATACTGGTGTCGCATTGCAACAGCTTCGGAGAATCAGACGGAAGTACAGAACAGGAATTCTCTTATCTTCCATAACGCATATTTATTTGTGCCAACAGACACAAACTTCCATGATCTCATCATCTGTAACCTCGACAGAAGCTATGTAGATCAATGTGACATGGAACAGTACACTGTCACCTGAATATCTCAATCTGGCCAAGACAAGTATAGTCAACAGCAAGACGGCATGTGACAGGCAATATTTTCCGACTATCAACACCGAGCCAAGAGGCAAATATAGATGGTCCGTCAGCTGGCACTTGCATTCTTGAACGCTTGTTACACGTGCTTGCCGCTGGTGAAATCAGCTACTGTGAAGACGACATATACGCCATAAACAAAGAGGCGGGTGCTCATCGAGCGCATCCCATAGACATCTGGTGTGACGAACCGAAGTAACAGATGGCGCAAAGACCTAGCTAGTCTGAGGGAGAACTGGAGGGGTAGCAAGGAACAATGATCATGAACACGCTGATCAACATGCGAGGGAAATGGCAGGGCAGCCTCCTTGGTCAAGGCTGACTTGGATAGAGAAGAAGTATTCACTATCAAAGTAACGCTGTGATGTGACTCTCAGGGATGGTAGCAAGGAAAGTGTCGAAGAGCCTGACAAAGAAGAGGGGAAGATGCCTCGGAAGAATTCAGACTGTGGTCGGGGTTGAAATGCAGCGCAGCAGCAAGAGAGCGCTTGAGGACGCGGGAGGAACCTCGACCACGGCCAGGTGGGATGCATGGCCGCCTGGCCCAGTCGTTAGAAGCCGAAGGTGCGCTCAGATCGCAAGGAGTTGTCGTTGCCGTGAAGAGGGTTCAAGCATCGGAGCGAGCATACCCAAATGAAACGGCCAGACGCCTTGATTGGTGTTCTGTTTCTGTAGTAAGTCGAGGAAACGGAACGCGATGTGTTTCTCTGTTTGGCACCTTGGAGTTCACTGTAAAGTTTAGCAGAGAGCAACAATGAAATGACCAGGCAGACACAGGTCGCATCAGTCGAAGGCTGTTTTCTCGAGCATTGCAGCGCGACAATGTTTCACGAGACACACGCAATCCAGCAGTCTTTGGCCATCAATGAATCCTAAACTCGAAGACAAAGAGTCAATCAGTGTCTATTTTTGGTGAGGAACAAGGAAGATATTGATATTCGGAGAAAAGAGCGTTAGCGCTGAGAATAATCGCTTGTATCGTGAACGGCAAGCTTGGCCAGAGCAGTTGGATAAGACGAGCCGATGCAGAAGGCGGAAGCGCGCGTAGCGATACTCTTGCAGATATCCCGATCATCCGGGCGCGAATGATCGCCCTCCTGATGGATCCGCGGCAACGATTGACGAACTTCTGCGGCGGCAGACGGAAGATCTGCACATCATCCCCACGCTAGAAGCCGTTCCGGGACAGGAGGCGCCAGCCTGATGCCAGAGGCTTCTGGCTGCTCCACAGAATCGCGATGACACGCGGCGCAAAGTTGCTGAGGCTGTGCAAACCACTAGCGTCGTTGAGATCGGGGCTGGGGCTCAGCTTAGCCCTGAGGCTTGAATGCCATTGTCATGGGCTGGCGGTCGGGATGGCAACAGGGCTCTCTGAAAGAAACGAGGTACGTATCCTTGACCGTGGAGACAAAGACATTGTGCGATGATTCCGCAAAACTAGCAAAAGGCAGGTCGACTGCAGGACAAAGAAGAGAGACAGGCTCAAGACTTCGAGAGGGAGACGGCCTACTGTCTCATTAGCCGCCGGCAATTGTTGCCATTACCTGCGGAGCGACTGTGAGTAGCAAGAGAGCAGATCCCCACGAGGGGTCAGACAGATGCGAGATCAACCTCAACGACGGAGATTTCTGGGCAACGGTCACGATGGGTCTGGATGGAGCTTGTCTGCCGGAGAGATGGCGACGAGAGACGTTCATGCAAGGATGAGCAGCCGCCCGGCGGGCCGTGGCAGTTGGGATGCAGCGCAGCCGCTGCAGGGACGCACGTGGCGGGGGCTAGGGCGGCCGTCCGGGGGCCCGTGGGCGTAACGCCAGGGAAGTGCGTGCGGATAGGCGGGTGACACATCCGCCGGCGGCGATGACTCAACCTGCTCTCGACCTGCCCTCGACAGCATTTCCGCCAACCACCGTGCTCCATGCGGGACGGCGCCTTTGCATGGACGGATGGAGCCGCAAGGCAAGTTCTTGCAAGATTCATTGTGTGCTTCTTTTAGCATCTGACAGATGACATCTCCTCCGGTCCAATCCTGTCCAGGCTTGCTCGCTGGACCCTGCAACACGGTGGGCGCCGACCAGCCAGAGCACCACCGCCAGATCCTCTGCTGCTCAGCGCGTGTTGACCGTCCTTTGACCTCTCCCCGCGAATCAGACGGGCGCGTCTTGGCGGTTTGCAACCCGGCCGTGGCAGAAAGCGTCGCAGAAAGGCCGGTCTCAACCCTCCCCGGCGTTCCAGCCTCAGGCATTGCCCTAAACGGCACTGCTAGAACGCAACAGCCACAGCAACCCATGTTCGTCTGCATCGGGCAGAGGGTCGTCGGCCCAGTCATCGATGATCTGCAGCTCCCTCAGAAGGAGGCTTAGAGTGGGACCGCGTGCATGCTCGGGTCACCAGCATCTTCATGGAGCAGTGGTCTTTCTTCGCTGCCTACGCTCACTGGATCAGCCATGACGTCTGCTTTGTACGGTACGGAGTCCAGTACCCCGTATAGGCATTTACAGAGGGTGTGGTGTGTGTGCGTGTGGCGCTTAGACTGAGCAACCCCAGGCTGCCATCCGTCATGGCTAGCATGGTGCTGTGTGGATGGAGCTCTCGATCCGATATGGTCAATCTGGCATGGACATAAAAAGCTCCCCTCCTCTCCCCCAGGAGGACACTTACACTGCTCCCATCAAGCGCATTATAAACATCACTCGTCCCTCCCTCTCCACTGATTCATTCCTAACCATTCTGTCTTCTCTCAGAGCTCCTTTGGCTCTGAGCTGACCATCTCTTGACATATCACGTGTCTTGTGGTTGGTCCCTGATACTGGCATTTCACGACAACCGCTCTTTCCACTCGATCTACTCGACAAGAGAAAGTGGCAACTGCACTCTCGCCCAAGGAGCGTGAACGATCTACCCCAATTCCCGTCTCTCGAAGAAGCTACTCATCAGTCACGGTGTCGCCCATCCGCACCACTACTACATCTTACTCTACCTCCACTGTACGTGACGTCGGTCACGAGACGAGATCACTCTTCAGGCGCATTCCACTCTCCCGTTCATCCACCATGCCTGCCATCCACGAGCGTACTTCCGAGCCACCTGTCCCGGTACGGGAGCTCGAAGACGACGAGGAATTCGTGATGACCCAGTTTGAGGAACATGCCAGCCGCTGCTCTCGTTGCGCCAATCCACTGCAAGTCCACAAGGAGGGTGGCACGCTCTGTGATCGCGGCCATCAGTACGCCATTGACGTTGCTCAGTATCTCTACAGCCTGAACGGCAAGGCGTACTCGGCTGTCGACCGTGACCTGAATCAGTATATCCAGGTCAGGATCCCCCACGCCTGCAAGGCTGTGCGTGGTCTTCTGCTTGCCATCGAGAACGGCCTCCGTCTGCGCAGGAAGGAAAACGCCGAGCACCCGGTGATCAGCTTCGACGCTACCTACCCTGTTCCTCCTCGGCTTCCGACGGTCCGTTTTCAGGATGAAGTGCAGACTGCGGTCATCGAGCGAGCTCCACGCGAGAAGAAACGTCGGCATACAGTCGTCGTCTATCGATACCCGCGTCACTCTCCCACCCGTGGTTCGCTCTACGAGTCCGATTTCATGGATCGCATCGAGCGCGAGTATGAGCCACGCGTGGTCTACCTACCTGCCGGACACTCTCGCCGAGGTGTCCGCTGAGTGAAAGTCCGGAGACGATACAGCATGCGGCGCAATCCTCACACCTGATACCGGTCTACATCTATCGGCATCTCCGAATCGAGCCATGGGACCATCTGAAGCCCCAACCATCACACAGGCTACGTCGCGAGAACAGCACCTTCAAAACGGCCCCTTTCGCCCCGCGAGCCCAGACTTCTTCGATCTGCCCACAGTCTGTGACTGGTACATACAACACACAGCTCCAGCTCGTGATGCAGTTCTAGCATTCGAGGACCATGGGAACCCGAAAAGCAGCATTCCCCTTTTTTTTTTTCCAGGGACGCAGACGAGGTGGTGGTACAAAGTGACCTGCACCTACGAACTTACAGCACCGTTTTCGGAAACAAACATGCGGGGTGACAAGGACAGGAACATGGGGACGTTTGAAACTGAGACAGGTCCATCGCTCTCGCGTGGAGCAGCAACCCTGACACCGAGCCCCTCGTGGAAGCCTTCTCGCAGCTTGGGATGACTCACCGTCTCAAAGCTTGCGGGGGGTTCAATCAGTCAGCGGGGGCTGTGTTGCGTTCCACACGACAAGGAGCATCGCCTTATTACCTAGCATGTACTGTACGCAGGCCGTAGCTGGCTACGGTCAAGCGTACTACTATACAATGTAAACAGCTAGCTATTTACTAGATAGTTCAATCGATCAATGAACATCTCCACGAAATCCTTGTCTGCTCCTTCAACTGTCTTAGTTACCATCCATAAACGATCATCGATCATCGATCATCAATAGCCGTACTCTAGTTTCCTTCACAGTGAACTCTAACGGCTAGGTACCTAGGTAGGTACTTAGGACTTTGTCTTCGTCTGAATCAGCATCAGCATTAGGTGCAGTCAAAGGAAGAAGAAGAAACCCACGTGCTCATTCGGCCTGAGTCATCGACTCCCACACTAAAAAAAAAGGTCAGCTGGACATGGACATGCTGCAGAAATGTGTGTTCTACCGTAATACCAGAGCACAGCCCCTTGATATCCCTTGGCGTTCTATGTACAGTACACTACTGTACAGTACAGTGCATAGACCAGTCCTCTCCTACAGACACACAAGCAAGTACCCAGGTACCTAGGTACCTAGGTAGGCAGGCAGGTCAGAAAGTAAGTACCGCACTGCCTGTACGTACTGTACATACATACATACTGTAATGTAACCATAACCAAATTCGGACAAAGCAACAAAGCACAAAGCACAAAGCACAAAGCGCAACCCTTCCTTCCATCCCCTCCCGTCCCACTTGCATTAAATTAACATTCAATATCGATATGGTCCTGGTTGTTTTTAAAGATGCCTGGGAACCTTCCATTCTTGGAAAGCGTTTCTTTTATTTATTTATTTATCTACTGACTGCAAGGAGAGTGAGACTGGGGTTATGATGCTAGATGATGTGAGGCATCCCGTCTCATCTCATTTATTTTATATTCTATATTTTATAGCGTCAGGAAACTGGCGAAAGAAAAAGGGCTTGATTTTGTTTTAACTACCTTCCTATCTATCAATGGGCATAGTTGGCGCCTAAAGTGTGGATTGGATTCAACTTTAGTTTTGGTTCTGTTCGAACCAGGAAAACTTCGTTTGGAGTAGAATTAATGGACCCAGCCAGTGGAAATCATCTTCAGATACGTCTACCAAACCGTCTTGAATATCATCATCTGAGAAATGGATTCTGCGATTTCGATCTCCGATTGCAACGTACTGTGCTGCTTTTGCCAGAACCCTATGTGGACCACAGTGATATTCGCATCTCACTCACTCGGCTTTTTCTAAAGCCAGATAACGACATCTTTTGACTTCTAAGTAATTGGCATCAAAAGAAGATGCACATATGCCAATCTCGATGGTTGATAGCAGAAAAATCAAAGTATTGAAAAACCATTCCCACTCGACTCCAAACTCCCACAGAATATTTACATGCCTACCTTGGTAGACAGACAGCTCCTCATACCCGCTCGTCCCCATCCCTCGGCGCTCAGGATTTCAGAGACAATCCAGCTCGAAGCAAGCGTGGGAAAGGAACTGTCTCCATCGTAAGCATCCTGCAGAAGAAACGGAGTGCTTCCTCCCCTTCCTCCCCTTGTATCCGGTCTGCTCTTTGCTTTCTGCCTGCTGATATGATGCTCATCTTCCTTTGTCTTTGCATCTATTAAATTCTCATTTGCGATATGAAAGGAACCTTGACAGACGCCAGAGATTTGTTAGTTGAGCAGCTTCAGAAGCAGGAGATCTTGTAGAGCACGTGATTCTGCTCACTCTGCTCAAGGGATAGATCTGTTCATTGCCAGGTAGAAATGACAGAGACCTCTTATGGATGCATCTTTCGTGGATCTAGTGAGCTTTCCCTTTGAAAAAAGAGGGTTAATTCTCCAGATCTCTGTTTCACGTCAGTTCTACACCCATCTTCATTGGCATTGGGATCAGACAAGCACGTGCTGAGAGAAAGGGGGAACAGGAAACTGCAGTATGATCTTCGAATGGAATCAATAAGCCTCTCTCAAGCAGATCAGAAGAGCATACAATCCCTAGCCAGTGAAACCATATAGAGATGGAGCTAACCCCGATACTGTTGACAGCGGCGGCCGCCGGACACCCTCCCTGAGCCCTAACGTAGCATTTCCAACCTCTCACCGCACAGTCCTCTCAGGTGAATTCTCCCAGTGCCCGGGCAACAGTTCCATCTGTTTCGACTGGGATGTGTTATCGTGCGTTGTTTTCCCTTCTCCCGCCTGCTCTGTCTCCATTTTCTGTCCACACTGCCTTACTCGTTTTCTTTCTGTGCGTTTGACGACTTCTCTCTGTCTCTCACTGTCCCTCTCTCTCTCCATCTTAGGGCAAGAGCTTGGTCTCCATCCACTCCCATCTCATCTGTGCTCTTTCATTCCATCGAAATGATCCCAGAGTACTTCAGACTGCGAGAGACCATGCCTCAGGACCCTCGTGTCGGTGGCAGGCTGGAGGTGGATGAGCTGTTCCGCGCTCTGTGCGCGGTCGCTCGTCTTCCAAATATGACAGAGCAGATAGAGGACCGCTTCGCGCGTGTCCCTTCTCCATATGACCCTTCTAAGCAGGCTGCTACGCGTAGTAGGCCAGTACGGGTCAACTTGGATGAGGGGGTGCTGTCCGGTGCTTCCAGCGATTCTAGCTCCTCAGACACTGCTGCGTTCAAGCACATCGAGTATGCCGATCCCCCCAAACAGGAGGAGGAAGATGAAGAGGCCATCATCCGACGTGGCGTCGAGAATCTCCTTCAAGCAGCCGAAGAAGCCTTCGGCCAGCCGGGAGATCTGCCAGAGACCCCAGTCCCCCGTCCCATCAAGCAGCGCACCACCGACTGGATACGTAGTCTCTCCGAACTTGAAGAGTCTCCTGATCCGCCCGAGTCGGAGGTCGTCACGCAAAGCACCACGAGTCCCGCTCGTCCCCCTCCCTTCAATAACTGGGACACCGATGAGGATGAGGTGTACGAACCCCCGAGCGAGCAGACGCCGGACATCAATCGCCAGCGGTTCCAGTACATGTCCCACAATCGCCGCTGGTTCGTTCCGCAGAGGAGCAATCTTCTCCGCTCCATCGAGAGTGATCAGCCAACTCCTCCTCCCCCTAGCCGTGAGAGTCCTGCTGAGACCAGCGCGATTGTCAAACAAGAACTCGACGAAGACGAAAGCAAAAAAGAAAACGAACTGACTCAAGTCGTCAAGAAGGAGCCCGAATCCGAGAAGGACCAGGAACTAAGGAACATCCCCCGTCACGCCGCGGCCCCGTCTCCCCCTCCTGCTGCTCCCCAGGCTCTTCAGCCTAGCCACGCAGCAAGCCAGGCCCCAGCTCAACTTCCTCCAAGAACCAGCCAAGCTGCTGCCCCTTCTTCACGCCGCTATGAAACTCGAAGCTCGACGCGCAGAGTCACCAAGAAATACGGCAGCAACAAGAACAGCAAGAAGAGCAGCAAGGGGTGCGCTTCCCGGGCCGTGAAGCGCGGAAATCACAACAAATCCGACAAGAGTGACGACGACGAGTCTGCCCCTCCGAGTCGGAAACAAAAGAAGCAGGCACAGCCGCTCAGACGCAGCAGTCGCATTGCGGCTGCGCGTGCCGCAGCTCAGCATTAGCTGCAATTCATTCACACGGAGATACGGAGCTTCATGGGCTTGCATGTGGGATGCATGAACTCTGTGCCATAAGATGTGAAGATGCATGAACTCTGTGCCATAAGATGTGAAAATTCTTCACCTACAATACTCCTTGTGATTTTTAATGTCTGTGAGAAATTAATGATTGAATGTCAGTTTTCTTTTCTTTTTCTTTTCTTCTTCCTTTGTTAAGTGTCACGCAAAAGTTGCAGGGGGCACCCCCCCAGCGCCGTTATCTGCTTCATCATATTAGTACCAGGTAGTGAATGCTCTGTTCAACGTATCAGTGGTCTCCTGAGTACTACAAGTCACAAGGTTTTGTGGACCTAGATACAAAGCATGAAAGGCACGCCCAAAGGTCAGTGGATGATAATATCAAGGTGACCATCCCAGCTGGAATGAGCAGGGGGGCCGCCAAGGCGACAGACACCAGCAGCCGAAGATATGAAGCTGGCTGGCTTGAGGAAACTTTTAAAACTCGTCCCTTTTATTTTCCGACTTGGTCAGTGCTCCTGCTCGTCTATGCACAGACGGCTACCCCGTAGGCATCCCTGTATCTTGCATGCGCAGCGAAGTCTTGGCCTTTTGTACTCCGGACTACAAGTGTCATACTGTACAAGGCAGGAGCATACGCAAGCTGGAAGCTATCACTGTTATTTTTTCGTTGACCGAAATAAGCAAGGAGATTCCAGCAATGCTATGCCAAAAGAATCAGCTACTAAGGGCTAGCACATCATTCCACTAGATCTTCCATGCTAAGAGGTGCGGCTGTACAGTAGCTTCATACAATACCAGACGGTAAGATACCGCGGCGTTGAGGGCCGTCAGCTGTGGCTTGACACAGCCATCACTGCAATTGCGCCTCGACCACGAGGCCGTGGAGAAAAGATGGTGGATGTGTGGAAATAAGCAAGATCGGTTTAGCAGCACTCCAGGTAGGGTGGTACAGGAACGCGTCTCCGCAAGCGGCAACTGTGGCGGTGTCTCCTGCATGAGCGGCGCTCGACCTGGAGGTGGTGGCATGGGTCGGGTGACTAGGTTAGGTAGCTAGCAAATCCACACCGTGCTTAGATGTGGCACATAGACAGGAGTTGAGACTGCTTTCTTTGTTGAAAGTAGTAGCAAACTGGAGCCCCCATCTTCCATGACACGAGCTGATGGTGCACTACTGTTTCAGAGCGCAGCAAGACCGGCGTATGCAGGAAGACAGGAAGGTGGGCAAGATCCGCGATTTTCTCGTCATTTGATAAGGCTCGCCTATAAGAGCTCAAAAAGATATGGTTGGGGAAGCATCATGTGATCCGCATGATATCTCTCTGCGCGCTTGCTCTCTGTCTAATTATGCAAGAACCGCGTTGATCTGCCCTCCTATATGCAATCTAAACCGTTCACGCGGTCCATCTGCATACTTCCCGCAGCGGATATTACCGGCACTAAGGAGTCAACCCTTCACACCATCAGGGCCCGAGCCGGAGGGAAGGGTTGGGTTGCTCGATCCTCGATCATGGGACGATCTCTCCCTCCTCGAGCATATCCCAAGTCGGAATCGCAATAATGATTTCGGTTCTGGTCCGAAAGAAGCACTGGCCCTCCATCTCCCGGCCTCCTTCTTCTCCTTGGCGTACACTCTGCATCTGCGCTCGATGGCATCCCAATCGGTGGTGACCTTGGACTCCGACAGCACACCATCCGCATCGAGCGTTGCAATGATGCTCTGCGCCCAAATCCTGCAACTAAAGCCCGGTTCACCCTGGAGCACGGGCGCCTGCCGAAGGCTTTCATCCACGTCTGCGGGCTTTCTTATCTATGCGATCAACACACGGGTCAGCAGGTGAAATGGGGTATCGGACTCTGCGAGCCTGGACGCTTCAAACATCCAGGGTTGACCTAGCTTGACAAGGGTCCCTGTCTGATTTGGGTCCGACCAGGAGAGCCCAGTGGTAGCTGTCCGGAGGGGCTTGGCCGCTCCGGAAGTAGAGAGCGATATATAAGCGTGGTCTGTTGAAAGGCATGTTAAAACAGGACATCTGCTGCTGCACCTTAAGGGAACAAGAGCGAGAACTGGGTATTATGAACGAGTGTGATATGCGAGCTGGCCGTGCACAAAAGCATGTCAAGACAGACCTGAGTTCATGAAGAATGTCTAGAAATATGGTGATAAAAGAAAAGCAAAGTCATCTCTCAAATGGCAAGAACTCTGAAATGTGGTAAATCCACCATGAAGCATCTTGCATCGAGAAAAAAAAATCGAATGACCGCAGCCGTTGCATACTGCATAGTGAAAGCCTCCACGACTCCAAAAAGAGCGGTTCATACCTGAAGCTAGAATCGGGCCGTGAGCAACAAAGAGTCCATAAAGTAAACCCAAACACTTTCTCCAGATTCGCAATAAATAGAACAGCAATTACATTCAACTCTATTTCTCAGTTCCCGATCAATCAGTATCAAGAAGCTGATAAGTCGAGGCTCTGTACTGCCCGCGAACCGCCCGGGTCCTCCGTCCATAAACCCCCGGCTCCCGAGTCCGACCCAACCCAACCGCACTATCCCCATTTAGTCAACTGGACACCCAAAATCACGTGTCTCCATCTCGAGGCGGATGGAACTTCTCGCCCGCAAACTCCGCCGGAGACAGCGACAGCGACCTACTCCGCACAGATCGCCCTGTTGTGCGCAGCACGTCCGATCGTTGATTGATCAAACCGGTCAATTGTATCCGTCGGCATCGGCGTGATCGGTGCTCAGCGTCGTCCTCTTCTTTTCTGCTCTCCGCCGCAAACAGGTGCCGACCCACCGGACCGAACGCTTTGAGTTGAGACCTTGCTTGACGACGAAACGAAGAAACCTCACAGGCGAAAAAAAGCCTCTCCAACTGATATAGCTCGTACATCGCATATAGATCCTCACTCACAATGGCGAAGAAAGGTACTTTTCTTCCCCCGTCATGCCGCATCCCTCCATTTACACCCCGCCAACCGGCACCCCCTCATCCGCAACACCCAAATCAAATCAATTGATCCAAAGAAGACTAACAGTCTCATCCTCTTTACACACTACAGCGAAATCGCGCACCATTGCCGTCCGTCTCATCTCCATGGCGATGACGGGCTACTACCGCACAATGGTCCGACCGCGCAACCACCGCCCGCTCAGCATGCTCAAGTACGACCCCGTGGTGAAGAAGAAGGTGCTCTTCCTCGAGGCGACCAAGGGTGGAAAGCCGAAATAAATGGCTTCTCGTTTAAAAACAAGAAAATTTACGGCAGTATAAGTATCCGGAATCTCTGTGGGGACATAAGGGAAGCAAGCAACAAGCAACTCCGGGGCAGGTGGCAGTTAAGACGGTGCTCCTAGCGAAAATGCACGATTGGTTATGATTGCGGAAGACGCATTGCGATAAAGGTCGGATTCCGATTTACGTCGATTATTGTACATTATGTGGCACCAACTGCGACCATAGACGGGGAGCTTCTTGTGCGTCTCATGATGCAGTTGTGCTTCCATCTGTTTCTCAACTCTGCATTGAGGCTGGCGTTGATTGAAATAAAATTTGGGTCATTATTTTCTATTGAAGTTTTTCTCTTCTATAATATATGTGATGTTTACGATTCACAAAGGCAACCCTCTTTCGGACAATTTTCCTTCACATTCTAGATTCAGCACATGCAGACCACCCGTTGTATATCTGACATCGCTGTGTTGAATAAATATTTCTGCAACTTTAAGCCTAACTTTTGCCTTGTTATAGCGCCCATTTATCACATTCCATTGTCATCTGCAAAGTATTCTTCATTCTCGTTCAAATTGCGCATATTATGCGGACGTCTCACTGCGAAGCAGGAATCTCCTGACTGAATCGGTTGTTGTAGCGCTCACCTGCTTTAATGTTATTATCGATTACACTCATCGTGGAATTTCTGACATACCGCGAGATCTGCGTCGACCACGTCCGTAACTTCGCGTCATAGCCGGGTGCTTCTGGAGACCCGCATTTCCATTCGAACGTCGACTCCCAGATGCTAGGGAGGATGTGGGGCTTGCGGAATTGCCAAAGTATTCAGAACTGGCATTCGTCTGCTTCGAGGATGCCCCTATCGGCTTCGGAGACTGCTTCGCTCTCTTATTTTGCCAGCTATCCATAGCCTTCGTTGTGACACCCCTCTTAAGGCTATTCTGGGTTGTAGGGTCCTTGAGAATGCCCTTGATAGGACCTTTCGCGTCAGGCTGCTGATTCGTGTTAGAACTTGTCTTCTTTGGACTCGTGCCGGCTGTCATCGTGTCCGCTTGGCTGGTCATCTGGGAATCTAATATTGCATCTGATTCCACACTTGTCAGACTGCTCTGTACCTCGCGTGCCGTTATTTTACGTTTTGAGCCAGTATTCGTGACTTCTTTGGGTCTCTGAGGATTACTCTCAGAAGTAGTGCCAATATCTTGGCTTTTCCTTGGCTCTCCATGATTAGTCGAAATGCTCCCACGGCGATAATGGTCAGGTTTGAATTTGCCCTTGTTGTGGGCAGATGGAGTCACTGTCTTGTCTGCAATATGCTGGGTAGCCTTTTGAGAATCTGATTTGTTTTTTCCGGTTGCAGAATTGTGTTCTTTTTCCAATGTGCTCTCCTCATGCGGCGTCGAGGGAAGCATATTGCCAAGCTCATTCAGATCGCCAGTCGGCGAAAACGGGACTTGCGAGCAAAAAGTATTCTGTACCTGAGAAAATGGCACGATTGTGCTCGAAAGCTGTGTCTCTGGAAAGGAGCTCGGAAGTTCAGCAAAGGTTTGAGATTGGGACAGCGGGAAACGCTTTGGAGAAGCGGACACCTCTGTCCGAGAATTGTGAGTCCGATATATGAATTCAGTGGTACGAACAAACTCTTCAGACTGGGAGATTGTATTTATTTTCTGTTGATTATTTCCAGCTCTGCCTGGGTTACGCTTTGGAGGTTTTAAGCCGACTTGAGGGATATTCCTGCGATGCGGACTCCCGGTAGGCAGATTAGGCAAGCCCTTCTTAAGCATTGTTTGCAGCCGCTCTTCGATGGTATCCAAAATCTCTGGGAGTGTCTCTTCCTTGCTTATGATCTCAAGCTTTCGAAGGACCTCTTCAATTCTCTTTGTCCAGCGCTCCGAGTCCTGAACCTTTTGGAGCAGTGTGTGAATTCCTGTTTTCGCTCTCTCTTTGTCGGATTCCAACGCAAGCTTTTCGGATTTCGAGATGTCCAGTTCATTGCGCATGGATAAAATTTCAGCTTCCTTCTCCGATAAGCTTTTCTGAAGAAGGTCGATCTTCTTCTTCAGTTCCTTAGACTTCTCGGAATTGTCTTCGGCACTGGATATTTTCTCACGAAGATTTTTAACCTCCGCTCTTGTCTCATCGAGCTGTGACTGGAGATTAGAAAGTTCGTTAGCGTGATCGCGCTCCTGTTTCATATATTTTCTTATTTCTTCCTCTTTAGCCGTCATCTTCGCCGAATACTCGGCCTGTTCATTCTCGAGAATCCGTATTGTCTCTTCCTTGTTCGTAAGCTAAAACTGTCAGCGGAGTCGAGAAGATATTTGAAAGGATCATACTAGAGCTTCCAATTCCGCCTGCTTCTCTTTGAATGATTCTTCTGATTGAATCTGCTTCATCTTAGTACACTTCACACACTCTGTCTGTGCAGACCTTACCAACGAAGCGTGCAGAGCTGCGAGCTCCTCCTTCAATCTTGCGGACTCCTTTTCCACTATAGCTTTCTCGCGTTTGAGTTTGTGGAGCTGCTGCTCGAATTGAGCTCTGTGTTGATCCCGTGATATCAGACTGGCCCGGCTTAGCTCTTCACGAACTCTCAGCTCCACAAGTCGTGTCTCGTCCAGCAGAGCATTCTTTTCTGATTCAAGCTCTGTCACACGCCTCTGGGCTTGCTGGACGTCATTTGTAGCTTCAATCAACGACTCCTTGACACACTCGACCTCGGACTCTTTAGTTCTCAGTTTCTCCTCTACCTCTAGTAGAGCTGCAGATGTAGCTTCGAGCTGAATCCGCAGCTCTGATGCTTCTGAGACCGCTTCTTGGGAAGGTTCAGTGTCTGAGGTCGCCTCAAGCCGCTTTTTGGCCTCAGAAATCTCCGCTTCTAACTCTGCTACGTGTTGCTTGAGGTTCCCCTCTTGTAACTTGAGATGTTCGACCGTCTCCGTGAGACTAGCAATGGTCGACTCAGCAATCTTCAAATTCTCCTCAAGCCTTCCGCGCTTTTCATGTGCCTCTGCAAGTTGATCGGATAGGTTTAAATTAGACCCCAGGGCAGATTCGATATTTTTCAGTTGTTCACTAAGCTTTGTTTCTATGTCGTTGCGTATTTTCAAATCATTCTCATCGTCTTTTGAAGACTGCATGACAAAAGAATGTAGACTGTGAAGGTTGTTAGTCTGGAGCCACATTGCTGCGTATTAAGAAACGAGAGAAGCTGACTCTGAGGCAACCGCTCCTAAAGACACCTTTATCTGCTCCAAGTCCCCTCTGTCTACTGATCCTTTCTCGTGCAGAGCCTTTATTGACTGCAAAGATTCATCAAGTGCAGGACCAAATACTGATTGGATGGTTGTTTGCGACGATTGCCACTGCTTATCGACATGGTCAATGGCTAGACTCAACTTGCTAAGAACTTCAGATTGCGTGTTCCGTATCAAATTCAACTTTTTGTCCTGCTTGTTTGACGAATTTTGAATGTAACCTTGCAGCGTTGATACCTGCTTCTGCTCCTCTAAGAGACGCTTACGATGGTACTCTGCCTTGTCCTCTGCTGATTGTAAGGATTGGACCAGTGACTGAATAGTTCTGCTCATTTCGGTTAGTTGTCCCGGATGTTTTCTAATCTTGTTTGCAACCTGGTCCACGTTCGTTTTGATCTCTTGAATGCACTTGATTAATTCACCCTTTTCTTCAGTCAGGGAGGATTGGGTCGCTTTCAGATGGAGTGCTTCGCTTCGGAGGTTCTCGTAGTCGTTTCCTAGCCCATTGAGAAACCGTTTGAGCTTACCAAGTTTTGTTTTCCAGTACTCTACTTGACCTCTATGAGCGTTGATTTCTGATTCTTGTTGACGCTGGTGGATATCGAATTTCTCCAGCTGCGTTCTCAAGGACTGATTTTCCTCGGTGAGGCCGACAATTTCGGCCCTCATCTGCTCGTTCAAAGCAGCAACAGCAGCTTCATTTTCTTCGCGTTGCCGCAATCTATTTATTAGAAGATAGAATAATTCCTCTTCCGAGGGGTGTGAACTAGAGTTTGGAGTTGGCACCGGTGTTGGCCCTCCAGGCTTGGTGGTCCTCGTCTTCGGTCTGCTGTGACGTTTCACCACTTTTGACTGTTGATTTGCTGGCCCTAGTACAGAGGACTGTGATACAGTCGGCGGATTCGAGAGGCTTTGCCCTTCAACAGAGTTGCTCTGCTGCATTGTTCCACTGTCTCCTAGAGAATGCTGAAGATCCTTATCGGTTTCGACTACTATCAGTAACCTTTCATAGAGCCGATATGGTCAAATAATCAAATCAGATAAATATTTCATTACAATAAATCGAATTTCCATATGAGCAGATGCAACCATGGATATCGAGAGACATCGGCGTATATCAGTGGAAGGAAAATGTCTTCGCTTACCCCAGCATTTCGATCAGCAGTCTTAGAATGTCCTAAGGCTTATTGAGTGTCATGACTCGCAGGGAAAACACAGAGAACGTACGGGGATTGTCATTTTCTTTAGACGACCTTTGACCGTCTGTCGGGTTCCGACCGTCGTTTTCTGTATGAAGCTCTTTATGAATTAAAGTCTGGAAATGCCTGCTGCTAGCTGTTCCCTCGGTTGTGGTACTTCGTATTGTTTCATGTTCTGCATTCCGTCGCAACTTGGCATTACCTTGTGCTGCCTCTGGAGGTGCTTCAGGAGAAGCATGTCCATCAGCGGGATTCGACTGAATAGAAAGGATTGAACTTTTAAGCGTCAGAAACAAAGTACTAAAGGGATGAGTCTTCTGTGGAACAAGCGCACTCTGCGTTTACTGATTGCAGGCTGACGCCTGAATTCCCTCCTGTGGAGTTATTCTTGGGTCTAGGTTTCACTGATGACTGTTCGCGTGGAGGACGCAAAGAAAAGGGAGCTGAATGTCGAGCAGGTCTTGCGTAGTTGAAGCCCGTAATATTCAGCCCGGAACTAGGAGGACGCTGGATGACCAGCGGAGTCGTCCGGGATGCATCCACTGATGCTGCGACAGTGAACGATGCAGTATTCTTCTCGATGACCTTTTTCGAATTTGGGGACAGAGCGTCGTCATTGATTTGGGCCATGCTTAAGAGAAGGACATCGTCCATGTTGTCATAGGGCTCTGGAGAAACAGCCTCCCTTTTCTGTGGATCGTTGAGATGACCTTGTGGAACAGATGCATTGTGGCCGTCGCTAGCAGCCGGCAATTCCATAATTGTTCCTTGTCTTTCCCGATCGTAGTACAAACATAGGTGGGAGATGATAAAAACTGCAATCAGGACAATAGCACCAGCTATTGTCGTGTCCTGGCAGAAGGCCAACTGTATAAGTAAGGAAGAATCTCATCAGGGAATCCTGATGGATCCCTCATCTAAGGCCGCGCTAGACGGCAGAAACCGCCCAATTGGATGTACTGACGGTCCGAAATGAATGAAAGGCAAGCCAAAAACAGATGAGATTCTATACCGAGGATGAAGAGCAAGATGAAGCTGACAAGAGTGGCCTGCGACAAATGGAAGACACGTAACAATCCGGAATCCCGTGACCGAAAGCATATACGAATTCGAAAGGGAAGGTAGTACCTCCTCCAAGCAGCTTCCCCAGACGGCAGCTGCAGGTGTGAACCGATCCGTCACGTTACCACCCGAACAGCCATGAGGGCATAGAGTTCATGAATCCCAGATGGAGGACACTAAGAGCCTGCCCTGACATTACAGCAAGATCAAGATTCTACATGGCTGTAAATCTGAGTGAGATTGCTGTTTGCTTTGATATTTCGGAGAGTTGTACACTTCGTTTCAGCTAGAGTGTCTATATCACTATAGAGTCGTAGATCAGAGCGATGACAGCGCCAGCAAGACGCTACTTCGGTAGCATGTGGTATATATTAATCAGAATATGGATAATCCTTCTATCATTCTTAAAGCCCCAAAGTCTAGCTCTTCTAGATGACACAATAACCATTCTCTCCACGTGGTGATGCTCCATGTCCTGACTGGAGTATCCGACAGTCGGGTCCAACACGAGGCTGGCGTTCCAGGCCCTCCGTTTAGGGTTTTCGCATTGTCACTCCGATATGGCCTGCTGACGGGGCGTCGGGGCCACCAAGGCAGGTAGATAACATAGCCGGAGTCGGACTATGTGCTCTGTCCTGATAATGCTCAAATATAATTATATGACATCGATGGGCTCCAGCTGGCTAGCATCTGATCTCTCAATCAGCCTGGCCGACCCAGTCCTGCCCTGACGGCTCCGCACAACCCCAAGCATGATGTCTGCAACGTCCTGAATACATCCAGGTCCCTCTGTCATCCTCGTCATCTTCCGGCGTCTCTCCCGCGCCTCGTCCTCCGCCGGCCGACCGCGTCTTGGCAGCCCGCGTCTTGGCGCTCACGTCTTGGCGCCCCCGGGCCCCGCGCCTTCCTGCGCCCAGCAGGCACGTGTGGGGGGAGATGGACTTCATTTGTCGCCTGCGCGCCACCATCGCAACCGCTCCTCCCCGGAGATGCTGCCAAGGACACAGGGCCTCTTGACGGTGCTTGATATCGATACTTCCTTCGAACCCCACGGGTGTGATCATGTCCGATCGAGCTCCTTCCGGATCGCGAGTCTCTGGCCGAGACCGCAGAGCTTGAACCGGATGGCTCATCCGTAGCAAGGGATAAAAGGGAGCTCATATGCATGTTTTCCTGACAGCTCCAGCTCCAGTCCTTCAGCTCCCACTGTGTCTGACCCCCTCGTCTCGAACGGACCATCATGAGGGTCAATTGGATCTCGAGTCTTGTTCTCTTCTCATCATGCGCCGCGGCGCATTACTTCCAGCGCTTGGGCGGATGTCCAAAGCTGGGCTGCGTCTTCCCTCCGGACCAGTATGCATTCCTACTGTGAAGTTATTCCGGCTTCATTTGAGCATTGGCTGACCATCCGTGCAGAGCGGACTTCCTTGCCGGACAGTACTTTGACATCCGTCTGGAGGTCCATTCGCCCGTCAATGGCTCCGAGGCTCGTGAGGGAGAGCCCGATCCCAACTTTAAGTTCACTATTGCCAAGAAAGGAGAGGAGCCCATTCCTGCGGCCGAGTTCTTCCAGGTCGACGAGCCTGAACTGGAACGATGGACCTTCTCCTGGTACGAGGGTTAGCTTGCTTCCCGCGGTTCTTTCCAGTGCATCATGCAATCCGTGATGCAAAAGGAAAAGAAATGTCTAACGGCTAGTAGATCTCTTTGCCAAAGATGCTGGCAAGGCCTCACTCGTCAATGTTACCGCAAAGGCGTACAGAAAGGTTGCTCTCTACGAGCCGGGTGAGTACGAGGCCACTCTGACGTACTACAACGGCGAGACCACGACTGCCAACTGGGTCGTCCGCGATATTCCCGAAAAGCGCAGGGCCAAAAATTTGGTCCTGTTCATCGGCGATGGCATGACAACCAATATGATCACGGCTGCTCGTTTGATTGCCCACCGCAGCATCAATGGCAAGTACTTGACCACGATGCAGATGGACAAGTTCCCCATCTTGGGCCACCAGATGACGCATTCCTTGGACTCGTTCATCACCGACTCTGCGAACTCCGCGTCCGCCATCTACTCAGGTCACAAGACTTCGGTCAATGCGCTGAATGTCTACGGAGATTCTTCGCCGGATCCTTTTGATGACCCCAAGTTCGAAACTATCGCTGAGATTTTCCGTAGGAGATTTCCTGACGCCGGTGTTGGCATCGTCTCTACCGCCTTTTTGGGTAAGAGATGCTATGCTATCTGCTCTTTCTGTATGGCATCGCTGACCTTCCTACAGCTGATGCCACTCCTGGTGCTCTGACTGCCCATACCCGAGACCGCGGTCAATACGGACATGTCATAGACTCTTACTATCAGGGGCTGACCGACTACCCCTGGACTGAATGGACGGGTCCAGACGTACTCTTTGGTGGAGGCGCAGAGAACTTCATTGCCGGCGAAGACTCGTACAAGGGACAGGACTATTATAAGCTTTTTGCCGACAAAGGCTACAGCGTCAGCTGGAATAAGACTGCTCTCCTCGCAGCCCCCAATGACACCAAGGCTTTGGGGGTCTTCACAATGTCTACCATGTCCACCTGGCTCGACCGCAACGTCTACCAGTCGAATCTTCTTAATCAGAGCAATTACCCTGACGGCTCTGGTCGTGATGCTGAGGACCAGCCGGGCCTGAAGGAGATGACCCTGAAGGCTATTGACGTGCTTAATGCCCGCCACCGCAAGTCTGGTTGGTTCCTTATGTCTGAGGCCGCCAGCATTGACAAGCAGATGCACACTCTCGACTACGATCGCTCGCTAGGCGAATTGCTCGAGCTTGATGACACAGTCCGCGCCACAGTCGAGAAGCTTTCTGCCCTCGGTCAACTTGAAGACACTCTCATCATCGTCACTGCGGACCACGGGCACGGCTTTGATGTTACAGGTGCCGTCGACACCGAGTATCTCAACGCGCAGACTGATGACCGTGCCAAGCGAAACGCCATCGGTGTCTACGAATACTCCGGCCTGTCCCAGTACACTGTGGGCGGACCTTCCGCCCTGAGGTACTCCGAAGGAGTGCATTTCCCTGCACGTTGGGACCCGCGGTACACTCTGCACGCCGGTGTCGTTGCCAACCCGGACCGTCGCGAGAACTACCAGGTGCCCAAGGAGGGTCCTCGCAAGCCAGCTCTCGAACTCGTGGATGGCTCAGAGGACTACTACGCTTACTACAAGGATGCTGTCACGGGCTTTGTTGTCAACGGAACCCTTCCGGTCTCCGCAAACCAGGGCGTGCACTCGCTGACCGACGTACCTGTCTTCGCCATGGGTCCGTGCCAGGAGTTGTTCGGAGGTGAGTCTTCGTATGCTTTCCGAATTCCCTTTCCTGCACTTGCTGCTGTTCCCCCCCCCC
>JGI26058J51888_1000322_pt1 | contig 30669 bp, 23 predicted proteins | sample HigsolmetaSP110D_FD_51888 | JGI IMG/M metagenome (IMG submission 51888) | reverse complement strand
AAAAAAAATAAAAAATCGAAGGTACCAAAGGACGGTCATATGGTACAGTCCAAGGCGAATCAGATCCGATGTCGAGTGACGGTCCGTTGGAAGTTGCGGCAATCGCTTTTTTTTTTCCTGTTTTCACTTTTTTTTTAAGTTTTTCATTCCTTCCGATTTTTTTGCTGTTTTTTGTTCATTTTTTTCTCTTGAATATGATAGACAAAGGAAATAGAGGCGTGGCGCGGCAGATGTAGTAGAGAGTAATTCCATGCGAAGAGGTCGAATCTTAGTGAACTTCCGCAAAAGGAACGTGGTATCAAGGCGAAGCATGCTCAGAGACAAGGAAAAGAGATGCGGCGCGGCCAGACGATGAATGGATATCGTGATGAGTCGGTACGGTGTATGGTGCGGAGTTATCATGACTCCAGTCGAAAAGTGAGAGCGGTATAGTCAAAATATGTGTTCGCGAATTGCCGATTAGACGTCAATGGCGGATCTGTCGTAACTTGGAAAATATCAATTTCGCCGTCGCTGCTTGTGCGTCGACAAAGGTAGCAGCCCGTCCAGGGCTTAGCAATAATTTTCAAGGTCCAAAAGAAGTCGCACAAGTATGCCAGTCATTTTGCACCTTCGGATGCTTTCGAAATGAAAAACCTCGATGAAGATGTCAGACAAATGTCAATCGTCCAGAATATCGCAAACAAGCGCTAAGCTCCGGAAACAAACGTAACTCCGTCAAACCGTGGCGCCATGAAGGTGGAATCGTGGGGAATGAATGAGATCTAGTATGAGAGCATGCGACGGCCCGGGAACCGACCAGACTCATCGCCAAGAGGTGAATCCAGGCCCCGGTTGCGGTCGCCGTGGCCCCGACATCTTCCAGTAGGGCTCTCCTCCATCTGGGGGGACTGCTGACCAAAGGCAAAGGTCTGTGCCCGGATGAACTTCGACCTTTGCTTAACCTTCCCAAGCCCTCGTTCGCAGTCGTATTCGTGTTCCTTGGATGTCATTTCCACATAGTTCTGGGGGAAACAGAGTTCTCGATGCTCGGCAAAGAAAGCGCTGTATCCCCCGTCCAGAATATACATTTCCGGGTATGAGAGTTTGGGGTATTGGTCAACGTTGACCGCACGGTCCCTATGACGAATGTACTTCGCCCTACAGGACTATGAGTGGATTGCCGCTAGCTTGGGGGTTATAAAGGACAACTTACATTATGGGGGCGCGATGGGCAGAGTACTCGCAGTGGAAGATCAGAAGAGTGCCGGGTTTCGGCTCCTCGTTGAAGAGCTCCGCGGCAAGAGCTTCCTTGTCGGTATAGTTGACAGCACCTATGATGTGTCCGCCTTCGTATTCGTACTCGAAGCGGCAGTCGATGATCATGATCTTTTCGAATCGATCGTTGTACTTGCCGCCGAGTATATCCACAAGTGTGGCCTTGTCGATACGAGGCAGGCTATCAGATTTGTCGTCGGGGATGAAGTGAGGCAGCTGTAGACTAGGAGTAACTTCAATATCATTGATCGACTGAAGCGGTTCCTCCGAGTCTTTATGACGTATCACATCCTCAGCATTGTCGAACATGCTGAGAGACCTTCTGCACAGCTTTCGAGGACGCATGAACGGATTGGCACTCTTACGGATGGGACCAGGAACCGGGGAACCATTGCTACGGACATGTGCCGAACCTCCAAAAGGCTGCCTGAGCCGCGGAGGGGGCATTAGATTGCTTGACGAGCCATGTCTCGGCGGTGATTCATCAAACATATCGCCGAGGGACATCGAAGTGCTCGTCGAGAGCTTACTACCTCCGTTTCCAAACTTGAAAGGCGGGGATTGACTTTCTGGCGCTGGCCTGGGAAGGCCCCATTGAGCCTTAGCGCGAGCCAGGGACGGTCGAAGTATGTTAGGGCGCCTCCTTCTACACAGCACGCAGACAGTCAGACTCCACATTAAGCACCAGTTTAGTTAGAGATTCAATCTTACTCCTGTGCAGCCTTGGAGGCGTCCAGTGGTGACTCCTGCAGCGGACTAGATGCCACGGACATCATTGAAGTATCCGGTGTAGGAGATTGAACGTCAGCATCCATAGTCATCGAGAACGGGATCTTATGTGGCAAGGGGGACATGTCCATAACATCGGAGGCCCGAGCTGGCGATGAGGAAGGCAGGGGAGGAGTTGTCATCGTCTCTTCTGTTCATCCATCAGTATCTGGTTCTGCAAGAGAAAGAGATAGAGAGAGATGTTGGTTCTACTCACCACGTCCATCCCCTCCTCTAAACATGTTTGATGTGAACAAAGACCTGCGCGGTGTCGCCAGCTGAGGACTGTCACAGAGTAAGCACTTTCTTTGTCTGGCAATCAACCGGGTGCGGGCAACAAGGTTACAGACCTCTTGTCGATATGAAAGTTCTGCGACAGGTCCGCTGCAAGACTCGCTGTCGGTGAAGAGCCGCTAACAGGCTTCATGTTGAAGTAGTCCGAGTGCGACTTCTTCATGGACAGCTCTTTGAAGTTGAAGCTGTTTGGGCCAAAGCTCTTCACCGCACCAAAAGACGTGCAGGACGTCGGCGCATCAGAAAAGCAATGCCCGAAAAGAACAGAAGGAGGCTGCATGGCAGCCAGCGGCGATGAATGCTCCATTCTGGTGACCAGGGCCGTCTAGAAGTCGATTGCCTTCACAGCAGCCTCACAGCCGCAATATCCAGACTGCAGTGTCGAAAAGCACCAGCAGAGCAGTAAATCCAGTTGGGGCCAAACAACAGCTGCAGCACTATCTCCCTGTCATATAGTACAGTGGCAGATGTGATGTTGCAGCGCACTGCTTCCCAGTTCTTCCCTCTCCCTTCTTCCGATTGTAGTATTCAAGACCGTTATCGTACCAGACACAGACAGATGCAGACTTCGAGATCCAAGGATCCACCAATTTGCAGAGGCCTTGGATATCGAAGTCTGAATCAGAACGACATGGCCGGCATGCAGCAAAGGGTATCAGGTCTTCACGCAGGATACAATTGGCGGCGGGAACGGCTTGGAAGAAAAGTGCAGCGGAGGTGACCGTCGGGCGAGAAGTGCGGAGGGCAAAGAGATAACGGGCAGAGCGGTACGGGAAGAGAGATGAGGATTGAAGAAGCTCAAAGGGTGGAATGAAAAAGAAAAGAAGAAGAGAAGAAGAGAAGAGAAGAGCTGAAAAGGCCCTGGAGATGGTGAAGCTGGACGGGCTGACCTTGTTGCAATGGCAACGGAAGTGGGGAGGATCTCCAGGTCCTGAGAAGCTTAAGCGACGAGACAGCGCCAGAGCCAGCGCCGAACGGGCCTGTGTACCGGGTACAGAAGCTGCACGGCGGATTCTCTGCACAGCAAGGTACCGGTACCTGGTCCTGTTCGGGCGCTCTGCTTGCTTTCTCCGCGCTCGATTTTTGGGTGAGGAGCATCATCCATCCTCCAGGCCTCTCTCCGCGGGCGACCTCGTTACGGCCCTCCAGGGCATCTCTCTCCAAGCTCCCAGGATCTCGTCAAGCGGACAGCCCGAGCTCTCGCCATCTCCGTGCTCCCCTTGCCGCCATGAAGCGGACTACTCGGCTGCTTAGCAACGCGCTGCCTATCAGAAACGACCGTCCAGCGCCTGCGGCCGCACAGCGCCGGCGACATGCATGGATCATGCCTTTGTCTCCTGGAAATTGCTTCCGTGATTACTGTCTGCAGGGATCTAGAGCTGTATTATCGTCTCCCGGCTTCGTCCTTTGCACGGGGAACCCCGTGGTGAGCTTCTGGATGCCCGTTTCCGGCATTGTGTACCCTGGGGTATCTTGTTTGGGATACTTGTTTTCCACGGCCATCGCCCTGTGCAACGAGATCGAGCTAACGCACAGAGGCCAACGGAGCTCCACTCAGATCCACTCTTCTGGAAGGGAACGTCCGGCCGACATCCCAGCTGTGCAGACCTCGGACGACGCCGTCCACGCAGCGATGATATCGACAGAGTAAATGGAGGCCCACGGCCACCTGGTACATGGACTGCTCGCCTGGCCAGCGGACCGCAACCGCCCAACCAGAGCTGACAACACGTGCCAAGCCCCGGAACACCGTATCCAGATTGACACCGACTCTTTGTCCGTGCAGGGGCGAAGTATCTCGGTGAAGTCAGGGTCTGACGAGCAACATATTGCTGGCTCGATTGTAAATCCGGAATGCTTTACTCTGCTGGCAGCTTTAACGGTTTAACCTCTGTGAAATCCTGCAGGACTATTCGAACGGACTGTTCTACACTCGGACAGTTCCCGTCCTGCACGGGTTCCTGCAAGCATCATAACATTATTATTTTGCATTCTGGTTGCCTTTCAGAGATCTCAACCTACTGCTGCCCCTTTTCACGTCGTAAGGTTTTCTCCCTCTAGGTAATCCGTGCCCAAGTATCGGAAGTCTCAAATCTTCAGCTTCCTTCTCATCCGTTGCCTCTGAACCATGCTGCTCTCAGGCTGGCGAGCCTGGGTGCGCGAGGACTTGAGATGCCACTGTGAGCAACTGATGTCAAGCCGTTCATCTCGCGGAGTTCGGGATTCATGTCATGTCCAAAGAACAAACCTCCCGCTCCAGCTTCACTGTAGGTTGTTTTCGTGGAACTACCAGTGCGGTCAGTTCTTCCTCACAAAGGCAAGCCTGGCCCGAGAAATCCCTTGACCTCACTGAATTGACGATTTTCACAGTGAACCTGCTAGCCAAAACTACGTGGCGTCGTCGATCGCATATCACGAGAACTTTTGTACTTCCCGGGCCCTGCTTACTGAGCAGGCCAGAACCACACCTGCTATGCGGTCTACAGAGCACTTCGTAACCCGCGATGGTACCCCCTCCGGTTTCTTCTCGTGTGTTGATTCATTCCCCTTCACCTTCAAGTTACATGCTCCCAGCGATTCGGCCGTCTGAATTTCTCCGACGCCTGTCAGCTCTCTCATCAAAACATCGGAGAATTTCAGGCGACAGAGGGCCTCCGGAGCAACATTACGTCCAGAGGCTGTGCTTGAATCCCGCTTGGGGACTGCGGTCTGCAGATGAAAGTAGTATAGATTAGGTTTGTGACGGGTGTTGCAGAGAGTTCAGCGGTGCCTGGGGACAACACCATCTCTAACTGGACCACTGCCAGCACACGTCATACACTGGTTTCACCATTACTTTCCCTGTTTCTGACCGTCGATATCGCTGGAAGGCCCACTCACGGTCGAGAAAGCGATCCGACAATGCATGCCCCCCAAACCGGGAAATCTTACTAGGTGCATAGGTAACTCCGCACGGAGTAAACGCGTGCCAAAAGAAGCAACAGCCCGCAGCCACCTACTCGGTAGCCAGAATCCCTATGGGGCGATGGTGGAGGTTATTCGATCCTCGCGCCATGTGGTGGCCAGTCTCCTCCCGGAACGCGCTTGGCGATTGATCGCGATTCGCGTCAGTGAGACTACTGAGCGACGAGCCTGGTCAGCGCCAATCAGTGTCGACAAGCACCGTCAGACTGGAACAGAACCCCGCCACTCGTGGTCTGAAGCGGATCCCCGAAGGTTCTTCGTGCTTATCCAGTAGCTCGCATGCATGTGATGAGCCTCCATCCAGTCCAGAGTTGGGGGTTGTGTGCGCCAAGATCTATATGTAAACAAAAGGCGCGACACGAGACGCGAGATCTGATGCGCTGTCCCGTGACGAGTCGCGACACCACATGATATCAGCCTGATCTCCAAAGACCTGAAACAAGCCTCATCCAGGGCCTGATGCTGTCGCTCCCTTCAGCCTTGGAACCTTGGAGTCCTCCCCGCCAACCTTATCCCGAGGCCGTCGCTTATCAGCCTTTGGCCAACGCCAGGGCCCGCAGCTCATCCTCAAATCGAGATTCCCGCATACTCCATACATCCATTGGGATAAGATCTGCAAACTATTGGTAGTAATAGCCATCCATGTGGCTGTGCTGAATCTCCACGGCGTGCGATCGGGTGAGACCTTCAGATCTATCTTCGCGAAGATCACTCGCAGCCAAGGTTCCACGTGAGCTCCGCCCTCCGTGGAAACAATGGCCAGCCAGGTAAATCGATCAAGCTCTTGCCTCCATGCAGCCCGTGCCATGTGAACTCCACGATCTGGTCGGAAAATCGTGGCGTCGAAACTGGTCAGCCAATGGCTTTCCTCTTTCAGCTGTCGTGCCAGTCGCCCCGGGCGGCAGCGAAGTACGCGCAGCACAGCATTATTATGTAATACAGATTATGCAGATTGCACAATGAGAGGCGGAAGCGGCCCGGTGACTTGCAACGAACACATCGAGTGGACTTTGGAGCGCAAAAGAGAACCAATGCTCTCAATACAATCACCTGGAATGTTTATGTGGTGAGAGTCAGATGGTGAAATCAATAGCTATTGGTCTTGTTGTTTTCGATGGCCACTTGCGCAGACTGATGCGGCTGAGGCATTTCAATATCATTGCGTCCCTCAAGAATCGTTCATATGGAGACCACTAATTTGGCAAAGCAGGGGCATCCACTGTCGATATATGCATGTATCGCTGCTGTTTCACTAACTACAAACGTGACGAGATGTTTATCTTCAATGTTGACTCGTTTGCAGAACTACTTCCGTGTTCTTAATCTGACACGTGACTATGTCAGCGCTAGACAACTTCTTCCCACTAACACAGCTGCAGTGATCGGACGGCTGAGATGGGGAAGAAAAGAAAGAACTTTTTATCTGATGCGGTCCAACAATGGGGTGTCAACTCGTATACCGAGGACCGGGTGCGGGTAGACCGGCTGAACAATTAGGCGGGGAGCATCCCCTCAGTCCAATTCTCGAGCTTTGGATCCCCCCACTTGCCCGCATCCAGTCTGTCTAAGCGATGAAGCGGACAGGTTTAGCCGATACATTGAATGGATTGACGGGGTCCCGAAGGTCTGAACTTGACCTCAAAGCTTTCATACTGATGAATATAAATCTCCAGGAACTGTGAGGCAAGGCCAAATTGGCATTGCGGTTCTGGCAATACTTGTACGACACCGCATATCTGGAGGTCCCTAGCAGCACTGCATCGCATATTGGGAAATAACTTCCGAACCCCGCAACAGCCGTCGTCATGTCCCCAAGCAAGGTTGACACACGGCCATCTTACAAGATTGCTTCCATTCCAGGAGATGGGATCGGCCCAGAGGTGATATCTGCTGGTATCACAGTGCTGAAGAAGCTGGCGTCGGCGCTGAATACATTTGATCTTGAGTTTGAGCACTTTGACTGGAGTAGCGAGTACTACAAGAAGCACGGGAAATATCTCCCCGATGACGGACTCGAGACCCTGAAGAAGTTTGATGCTATTTTATTCGGAGCTGTGGGAGCGCCAGGTATGGGAACACAAAACATATATGCAGTAACTAAATGAATCATCAGCTAACATGCTTCTTCAGACGTGCCGGATCACATCTCCCTTTGGGGCCTGCGCCTGGCGATCTGCCAGCCTCTTCAGCAGTACGCCAATGTCAGGCCCACGAAGGTATTCAGGGGCACGCAATCCCCGCTGCGGAACTGTAACACAGGAGACCTGGACTGGGTCATTATCCGGGAAAACTCTGAAGGCGAGTATGCCGGCCAGGGTGGCCGTAGTCATGTTGGACAGCCGTGGGAGGTCTCAACGGAGGTCTCGATATTCACCCGACATGGGGTTGAGCGGATCATGAAGTTCGCCTTCGAAACCGCTCGGAGTCGACCCAAGAAACATTTAACTGTCGTGACCAAGAGTAACGCGCAAAGGAACGGTCTGGTGATGTGGGACGAGGTTGCTGCAGAGGTCGCGAAGGAATTTCCGGACGTGACATGGGACAAGATGCTTGTGGACGCAATGACCACGAGGATGGTCTTGAAGCCCGAGAGCTTGGATACCATCGTTGCGACGAACCTGGTAAGCCCGTCTAGAGGACCTTCATATGTACTGCTTGGGGGCAAGGGAATGTGCTAATTTAGTGATTTTTGCCTCTTGCAGCACGCCGACATTCTTTCCGACCTCGCTGCCGCCCTTGCAGGATCCATCGGGATAGCCCCGACCAGCAATCTGGATCCGACGCGGCAGAACCCGTCGATGTTCGAGCCAATTCACGGCTCCGCATTCGATATCACAGGAAAGGGGATAGGTGAGTTTCTACCCCGCGGGCTGAATTTCGCAAAGGGTTTGCTTGTCTGTGCTAACTTCACTCAGCGAATCCTGTGGCCACGTTCTGGACGGCATCCGAGATGCTGTCCTGGCTGGGTGAGAAGGAGGCAGCTAAGGAGTTGTTGGATTGCGTGGAGTCCGTTTGCGAGAGAGGGATCGTCACCCCGGATTTGGGTGGTAAGAGCACGACTCTCGAGGTCACGAATGCCGTCTGTGAGGAGATCGAAAGGCGGTTTGGAGGTGGAAAATCCTCCTAGAAAGACTAAAATAGAGGGTATATTGACGTACTTATTATGAAGAATGTGCTCTTCTATCAGCAATGTAGCAAAATAGCGGGATATGCTGGCCTAGATATATATGGAGATTTCTATTCTGGTAGTCCTGCAATATGTTATATCTTATTTTCCAATATATCTCGATACGATTTCAATCGAAATGGGGTCGTTGCTATAAGAACATGTATCATAGCAGGATAAATGGTACCGTGACCTGCAAGTTGCAGAGAGACACAGATATTCTAGTGCATCAAAGGACGATTTCAACACCATGGCGTTCGAAGCGTTGTGGCGATGTCTTATTGAACGATCTGTCAGATCTTTTCTGCGTAGCTTTTAGGCACACAAGGCGAGGGTACTTAAGTTATATATTGCATATATTCCCCGAAATATACCTCACACCCAGGATATCTTTCCATAGATTTGAAAGAGCTCTTAGAAATGGGAATTCTTTTTAATACAGACAGCCTTTGTGGTCTCAGCCCAGACAAGGCCACATCTGAGCGCTAGGAAGCGGGGGGGCTACGGACATGACATCTCTAGTTATGGCTCTGCAATGCAAGTCGAAAATACAAGGTCGATTCGACTATAAGAGGTTCGTCTTAGACGCCACATCCAGCCAGACGCTATGATAGCTCATAAATCTCCATCAAGGGCCAAACATTCTGAAAACATTGGTGCGACTATGTTATATCGATTCCATCCCGGATCTAAATTGCCAAGAACAGCAACGGCTAGACAGGGTATAAATACTGAAACATGTTTATGGATATGATGAGAGCTTCTCTGCCTGTTTAGACCATTCAAGAGAATCCATTTATCAGAATAAGACAAGGCGTAGGTACAGGACAGCACATACATGTGGCCCAAGCTCCATCCTCATGTCACATGGGCAAGCAGCCTCTCCACCCTCCCCTTTGCCCCTATCCCCCGGCGCCCCAGGAAACCAGGCGCCCTCCCGTTTCTGGGTTATGTCCTCCTATCGCCCTTCACCTGTCAACAGGAACCCGGGAATAGTGCAGTGGTTTAGACTGCTGGCCAATAATGGCTAGTGGCTTCCCTGTCACCGGACCCAAGTCTTGGGTTCGAGTCTCGCCTTGGTCGAGGTTGCAGCGGTTTGATATTAATCAATACCTACTAACACTCCGATGAAGCCTTGGTGGGGGTCCAGGTAATGAAAATTCCCTGCCCGCCAAAAGCATAGGCGGGGATTTTCGTAGCCCTGGGTCTAGCTGCCATCTGTTGGTGGTGGTGGACCTCGGCGTGAGCTTTTTTGTTATTTTTATTTACCCCCTACCTAGGTCGCTAGATGTTTTATTTAATTCGAGGTTATTATTAAATGGCAACAACCTTGGAGATGGAGCGAGGTGGTTAGGGATTTCTTGGCATCGCGGGTGTTGCTCTTATCAGATCGCGCTATTCCTTATCGGTCCGCGACCTCTTAAATTTTTGTTCCTGGATGAAAAATATCGGCAGATCGCCGCGACATTATCATCAAAGCAGCTGGCCACGGAACCTCGAATTCTCTTCTGTGGTCTTTTATCAGTTAAATATTTTCTAAGGAAGAGCTGGTTTGACTTCTGGTTGTGTAACATGGCCCAGAACCAACCCGCATCCAGGAAGCGGCGGCGCGAGCCGTACAACGTCGATGTCAAACTGGTCGAGATCTACGAGGATCTCGCCAATGAGAACGATGAGATCAGGTTGAAGGCGGCCAAAGAACTGGTGTCGAGGTTCACGCCAGACAAGAACCCGACGGATGAGCAGATCCAGAAGGCGCTGCAGAGGCTCTTTCGTGGACTCTGCAGCGGCCGAAAAGCCGCGCGGGTCGGGTTTTCCGTCGCTTTGACGGAAGTTCTAGCTCAGGTCTTCCTGTCGTCCAGAGATACTTCTTCGTCACAGATCACTATTCCAAAGACATTGGAGATTTGGGAGTCGCAGTCTAATTCTGCTGGCAGTGAATCGGGACAGGTCTGTATCATCCACTTGATCTAAGTTACTACTGAGGCTAATTTTTGGTTACAGGAAGAGCGGGATCGCCACTTTGGGCGTCTCTTTGGAGCAGAAGCGATCATCAAGTCTTCGATTCTGTTCCAGCCCAGTGTTCCATCCACGGAGTGGTCAAGGCTTCTGACGATAGTATTCGAGCTAGCGAACAGGAAGCCATGGCTCAGAGAAGAGTGTGGATGGATCATCTACCGCTGCATCTTCGATCTCGCTGCCCAGAAAGTCGATGTTAAATTTGTGGAGGCGGCTCTTGAACATCTGTGTTCTAGCGACCTCGCGCGGACGCCGGAGGGCGTTGCTATTTGGCTTGCTGCAAAGGACGCCTTTCCCAATGCGAACTTTCCCCAAAACATCTGGAAACATGATGACCCGCTTGATGCTCGCGAAAAGAGCACCCTCGCTAAGGTCATGAGGGAATCTTCTGCCAATAATAATAATAATAATAATAATGAGCCCGGCAAGGAAGTTAGCGGGGCGAAGCAATCTGGAGTGTGGAACTCCAAGCTTCATTTTGCATGGGATGCCGTTTTGACCAGGATCTATGACGTGACGACAAAGAAGGAAAAGTCAAAGGACAAACCTTCCAAGTCTTCCCGCATAAGTTTCGTTGACTTCTGGATTGAAGTCGTGGACAGTGAGTATCCTCCCATTCAGAAAGCTGAAATCTTGCCAAGCTGACTGTTCTCAACTACATAAAGATGGTCTATTTGCTGCTGCGTCATCCGACGAGCGCAAATTCTGGGGATTTCTCCTTTTCATCAAGGTTCTTAACGAGGCTCCTCAGAACTTCGCTTCCCTTGTGTTTACAAAGAATCTTGTAAGATGCCTTATGAACCAGCTCGCCGTCGAGGACAGATATCTGCACCGGATGGCCGTGAAGGCCGCGAAAACCATTCAGTCTCGAGTGTCGAAAGAGCCGGAATTTGCCGCTGCTGCAGTCAACGGCTTGATGGGACCAACAGGATCTGTTACGTTTGATCAGATCACTAAGAGCAAAACTGTGGAAAAGATCGTCACCGAAGCAGGCCCGGATGCTTTGAAACAGATCGTTTCCTTGTTCGAGCGTCTCATTGCCGTCCCAGGTTCAGACGACAGCAAAGCAGCAGCAGCGAGCCGCCAGCATCTTGCGGGCCTTCTAGTATCGATCGTCCGCTCACGAGCGTCCGCTGCAAATGCCACCAATGATGGCTTCGAGCCAATCATCGAGGACATACTGTCTGTCCTCGTGCGGTTCGCATACTTCGTGGACAAAGGCGACAAGAAACAGGACCGACCGGCACCCGAACCGGCTCTGATTCAAGCAACTCAGGAGCTCTTCCGGAACAGGATCAACTCCTGCCTGAGTACCCTGATCACTACTCGCAAAGAGCCGGCTGCTCTTCCTTATGCTATAGTCCGTAAAATTCGTGATGCAGCTAAATCTGGCGAGTTTGGCACATTTATCATTGAGACGGACGATGTTGTCCGTGAGTCCGTCGAGAGTGCTTACAAGACGCTGAAGAAGCTTTCGAAGGAGGTATGTACTGGTTTAAGAAAAGCTCCCTCCTGTCATTTTCTGGCATTGGTCTAACAGGAAGCAGGAAAAGCGCAGCGAGAAAGGTGGAAGTTCTGGAGTGCAAGCGTTCAAACTCCTTTACTCCATGACCATTCTGCAGGTATATAATGGAGATGCTGATGCGGTATCTATGCTGGACGAGCTTGGATTTTGCTATTCGAAGTTGTTTGGCGACAAGAAGTCTGAGAAAGAAGATACTTCTGATGCGTCTGACGCTTTGGTGGAAATCCTCCTCAGTTTCGCGTCGAAACCTTCGCAACTGTTCCGCCGTATGAGCGAGCAGGTTTTTAGCGTCTTCGCGGAGCAAGTGACCGCAGATGGGCTTGAATCGTTGATATCTGTAGGTTCTGCCGCCATTCTGTTTCAATTCCGAGGCTAACCGGGCTTGCTCATTTTAGGTGTTGGAGGCAAAGGAGAACCTTGCTGGCCAACAAGAGATGTTTGAGCAGAAGGACGATGACGAGGATGAAGAGATGGTGGACGCCGATGATGTGGACGAAGAAGACAGTGATGTCGAGGTTGTCGACGCGGATGGTTCGGGAACTGGCTCTTCGGAAGAAGACAGCGACGGCGATGAGGAAAGCAGTTCCGACGATGAACAGGAAGATGAGAACGATGAGGACCTCGCTGCATTCGATGCCAAGCTTGCTGAAGCTCTCGGCACCCACCGAGCAGACCAGGATCTAAACGAAGAAAGCGAGGCTGACTCAGATGCTGATATGAATGACGAGCAGATGGAAGCCTTGGACGACCAAATAGCGAAGGTGTTCCGTGCTCGGAAGCAAGCTATGTCAAAAAAGAAAGAAAACAAGAACGCCAAAGAGACCATGGTCAACTTCAAGAACAGGGTGCTGGACATCCTCGAAATCTACGTGAAGAAGTGCCATTCAAGCGTTCTCGCACTCGACCTCATCCTCCCGCTGCTGCGGTTGACCCGCAGATCGACGGTCAAGCAGATCTCCGGGAAGGCCAACGCTGTGCTCCGCGAATACACCAGGCTCTGCAAAGGTTCGGCTGTCCCGAAGATCGAGTCTGCAGAACCCGTCTGGGAGCTGCTCAAGGCCGTCCACAAAGAGGCCACCCTCAGCGGCCCGCCTACCCATGCCTCGTCCTGCAGCCAGGCCAGTCTCTTGCTGGCTAAGGTCCTGGTGGCGCATGACAAGAGTGCCATATCTGGCATCGTCGACATATATGCTGCGACGCGCAAGGAACAGCTTCTCAACAACAAGTGCCACGTCCAGCCGTCTTTCTTCACCGATTGGAACAACTGGTGTGTCACGACGAGCAAGCAGTTGAAGAATTAGGTGCATGACATGCATTCGAAAGGTCTTGAGCGTTGCTACTTGCTAATGCCAAGCTGCATCATGTCCCTATTATCATGATATCGTGGTAATATTATTAATGTTTTGATTGCTTCTCGTTGGTCGCCATGTTTCTGCTGATGCTTTCGAAGCTTAAGCTCAGCATTGGATGTACGGAGTATGAATTTTCTCGAATTTAAAACCTTTTGTGAATTAGACGAAAATAGATCAGGGAAAAGCAGAGGTCACTAGTCTTTGCCCAGGTCCATTGTCTCCGGGGGTTCCAAAGCCCCTTCTATAATATAAACGGTCCTGACTTCCGAGCTTGTCTGAAATATCCAGAGGACTCTCCTCAGGCCACCATTTACGAAACCGAAGAGAAAGAATTGCATATATCCAATTCAAGATTGGTATTTTATGAGTTATGGTAAACACGCGTGTTGCTATTCCTACTTACCAAATGACGCTGACAGGATGCGATCATACGAACATCGATATACCATTAAGAAACATGGATCTTTGATCCTCCAGAAACACGACCTAAGCCTCTGGCTCATAGATTAATTAAACTAAAACCAAATTCAAAACATGGCCTTCAAGACCGTCTCTCTTCGGCGCCAGCGGCCAGATCGGCAGCTCCAAAGCGACGGTCGTCATTCCCCATCATCGCATTCGTCTCCCCGAACACAAAATCCCAGATGTTGAGCCCGATCATCTACGTGGGCGGGAAGGGGAGCAGCTGCCTCATCCTGTTCGTGTTCAAGCCCACGGCTTTCATGAAGTACTCGCACGTGCTGCTGAAGGTCAAGCAGGCCGTCTGCCAGTCGGGGACCGAGGCCAGGACCGCGTTCTTGAGCGCCATCGCGTCGCTGAGGGCGTCATGCCGCACGTGGATGTACCAGGGCGCGTAGACCTCTGCGAGCGTGGCGAGGGTGCAGTCCTCGTCAGGCCTCATGACGAGCTTGAAGATCGGGAGGGAGTCAGCGAACCTCCACTTGGGCGGCGAGATGCTCCACCTCATCATGGTCTTGATCAAGACGACGTGGTCGTGGCACATCCCGTTGTGGGCGACCATCACCACGTCCCTCTCCGTGGCCCCCCCCCCGCCGGTCATGCCGCCGGCCGTGTTCGAGACCCAGCGGACGAAGCTCTCGATCGCGTCCCTGGGCTCCATCGAGATGATCATGTAGGTCAGGGGCGGGAGCCTGCTCACGTAGGGGCTCCTGTTCTCCCTCACGGTCGTCCTTAGGATCAGGCACGTGGTTCCCCGTGCTCGAGACGGCGGAGAGCTGCGCGATCTCGCCGGTCCTGGTGATGTCGATGTCGTAGAAGATGAAGACCGTGTCCGGGTTCATGCTGATGGAGGAGACCGTCTCCGCGACGCTCTCGACGGTGCGGGTCTTCAGGCCGGCCCTGAGGGTCATGGCGTGGTCCTGGGAGAAGGCGGACGTGTTGGTGCACCCGGGCTCGGAGCACATGGCGAACTCGAAGTCCTCCGGCCTCATGTCCATGGATGACATGTCGTCGGCGCTGAGCCTGAGCCTGCGCGTGGTCCTGGTCCTGTTGGTCCTCTCGGACCCGGGGCTGCTCGGGGGCCTAGGCGGGCTCTTGCTGAGCTCCAGGCAGAAACGAGACGAAGAGTTTCGACTTCACGTCGGTACGGCGGGAGGAGTTGGCCGCTGTGCTCGGGGGAGTGGATGTCGTGGTGAGCGCTCTGAACGGGAGGGCCCTGGAGGCGCAGGGCTTGGTCCAGGATGCGGGCGTCAAGAGGTTCTTTCTACCCAAGCGAGGATGGGATGCATCGTGTCTACAGGAAGCCGGGAGATCCTCGGGGGTACGTTCATCCTCTAAGTCTCTCTACCGTGGGATTCATCGACTTCCCTAGGGGGAACTGCACATTGCCTGGCAACCTGCCTGATCACCTACAAAAGGCAACTGGATAACCCAATTCCTCTTCTTCATGCGGTTGTGGAACATCAAAGACCAATGCAACGAGCGAGCCCTCCGCCATCCGGCCGTCAACTCCGGCAAGATGACATACACCCTCATCGGCTGCGGGGACTTCTACAACCAGGACCGTGAGAAAGTCTGGTGTCCCTGGACACAGACGGACGTCGACAGCTACACGTTCCACGTCATCGGCGACCTGGATGCAAAGGCCGACTACTCGCACCTGGACGACTTTGCGGCGTACCTCGTCGCGTCGCTCTGCGAGCCGGAGAAACCAGCGAACGCGATTCTGAACTTCCCCAGCGACCACATCAGCCTCAACGAGATTGCGGCGCTGCTCGAGAAGTATTCGGGCAAGCCGGTCCAGAGGAAGATCATCCCGCATGAGGACATGCATCGAGTCGTGGCGGACCCCTCGCAGGCACCTGCGGAATTTCAGGGCGCCAGCGTGTTCCCTGTGGACTTCTGGTTCCTCGTCAAGGGCATACAGGGAGAAGGCAGATTCTACCGGCCCAGGTGCCAGAATCACAATCACTTGTTTCCCGAGGTGCAGAGGACCACGTTCGAGCAGCACCTCAAGCAGAAGTTTGCATAGTCGAGTTTATTTCACCGAGCACGCATGTCTGGCCATGAAAATGCAATGAGCAATGGATTTGAGTTTCCCAGTTGAGCTGGCTTGTGGTGAACAATGGGCGTGGAGGCCGCCAAGTCACTCTACGGGCTGCCTAGTTGAGAATTCACCCAGCTAGGCGCTTGTGGCTGTGCCAATTGTTTAATGTCAACCTTTACAAGTTCCTGCCTCAGGCGTGGTATGCTTCGCCAATGTTGGATAACATTGCCATTTCATACGTCGCTGTGAGCTTTGATTGGCATGGCGTATCATGCACTACACTCAGAATGCGGCACCACTCTTCACCCATGACCCTGGGCCGGAGATATCAGCCGCTGCGTTCACCATGTGAGGCTGGGATGAAGCCCTAGGCACTACTACTATACCGCGCCTGTACTATGTATACCCGTGGACTCCATTGGTAGAAGGTACGTGTACTACCCAGGCATCAACGGTGAGCCATAAGCTTGGGACAACCGATTGACGCCGCTGTATGCATTCAGAAAATTTCATAGCCGCCGCGCATGATACAACTCCCTCGCTCAGCCTCATCAAGCGTCTCTTCCTGCGGAAGAAGGCAGGTACGAGAGGTGTTTACGGCACAAGAAGCTTCCCTGCCGACGGTACTATATAAGAGCCGTACCAGTGTCACCGCGAAGTGTCTGGTAATCGTTTAAGAAGACAGCTTCGTCCCCTGCAAGACTGATTGTCTATCCGTCTTACACATCTTTGTCTATCATTATATTCTATCCTGGTTTTGTTGCTTTATCAGACCATACATCCATCATGTCTTCGACGCAACCGCAGCCAGCCATCAACGCGATCCCATACTCCCCGGAGTACTGGGAACGGCTGAAATCCCTGGTCCATTCGGTGGAGGAGCTGAAAAAGGACGGCTACAAGCTGGAGCCTCTAGACTCTAAAGCTATACAGAGGTTGAGGAGATGCAGGAACTGCCACTGTGAGCCTTCGATGCCCACTTCGTTTCTCTTCCCAGCTACTGCATACCCGAGTCTCTGTCATGTGGTCTCAATTTAACACTGCCATTTCAGTGCGCATGCAGAAGAGAACCCGTAAACCCAAATCCGACGACCTCGAAACTCGACTCGCGAATGTCTCCCTTGACCAAGAAGGCGGGGATCCGGCGGACGCCGCTAGTATTGATGATGACGTCGAAGAGCCAGAAACTACCGCTGCTGTCGAGGAAGATCCCACACAAGAAAAGAAGGCACAGAAGCCGAAATACGTGTGCAGATTCCACCCGGGTACTGTTGTGTCCAAGGTAACTAGAACGAACCCTTTCCCCAGAGAGCAAAATTGAATACAAACTTCATTTTGTATATATTATTGACAACTGACCTATGTATACAGCACTTCACATGCTGCCAGAGCTACGTCACCCAGCCCGGCTGCACCTTCGCCGAGCAGCATGAGTCCGTAGACTACGCTCTCGGCGAGCTGGAGGCGTACTGGGCACTGTACAAGACACCCCAAAGCCGAAACAAGCACAAGCGCTACCGCAAAGCCGTCGCCCTCGACTGCGAGATGGGAACCTCCACGCGCGGCGAGAAGGAGCTCATCCGTCTCACGGCCGTCGACTTCTTCACGGGTGAAGTCCTCGTCGACTCGCTGGTCTACCCGTCCGTGCCGATGCAGCACTTCAACACGCGCTACTCGGGCGTCACCCGGGGCATGCTCGAGGCCGCGCGCCGCAAGAAGACCTGTATCATGGGCCGCGACGCCGCGCGGCAGCGGCTCTGGCGGTACGTGGGGCCCGAGACGATCGTCGTCGTGCACGGCGGGCACAACGACTTCCTGGCGCTGCGCTGGATCCATCTGCGGGTCGTCGACACGTTTCTTGTCGCGAGGGCGGCCCGGGAGAAGAAGAAGAAGAAGCAGCAACAGCAGCAGGAGCAGCAGCCCGACGCTGACGGCGTGGCCGAGAAGAGGGGACTGTCTTTGAAGGATCTCGCGGATGCCATTCTGGGGTGGCAGATCCAGCGCGGGAAGCAGGGGCACTGTAGCCTCGAGGATGCGCTGGCTTGCAGGGCGCTGGCGGATTGGTATGTGTGGAATCTGGCTGAAGATGTGCAGGATTGATATATGCTTCATGTCATCGTCTATACGCAGATCTCGACGTTTGCAATAGGGAGGTGGATGCTACGTTTGGACCATAATGCATATATATATATATATATATATATATATCTTTGAGCGGCTTTTGGCATATATATATAACACTGTGGATGAGAGATAACGCAGACTAAATTGAATATGAGTTATATATGGACGTGACTCTCCCGAACTATTATCTTTAGAGATACCTACTAGGTAGGATTCCAAGAGCTACACACCTGTATCCGGTTCAGTTCCGCATAGATCCACCCTATTATAGCACAGCACCCATATCCCATTAATATCTGGAATTTTTTTTTACAATCTCCCTAGGTCCTCCCTAAATCATCTTCCAGGATAAAGGTCCTGGAACCATAAGAACCCTTAAGATGGGACTGGTCATGATCATCGGGACCTGCCGGTCAGGAATCATGGATAGTGCAATCTTGATGACCTTGGAACTCCTCAAAAATGACGCGACGTGTCGAGTATGTACAGTACGTACGTTCCTGATATACAGTACAGTCCAGTACAAATCAATCATCCATCATAAAACCCAGCTCAGTTTTTCATCTGTCTTCATTCAATTTCATCTCAAATAATAAGTAGCCCCGAAACCCCCGTCCCAAAAAGAAAGAAAGAAGAACACATTCATCATCACTTCGATCCGATTCGATCCGACTTTTGAGAATTTTTTTTTAGAACCCCTTGATATACCAATGCTGATCCGTCACGTCCAACGCCTCCATCCTCATCCCCACCGCGATCTCCCCCTCGGCCCGCGGCACGCCCAGCATGCCGAAGCACGGCTTGAACCGGATCCCCGCGTCGACGCGGCGGTACGACATGAGCGTGTCCCACGGCTCGTGCCGGTGCTTGTGCGCCGTGGCCGGGTCGACGTTGGGCACCTGGCAGCGCGCGCAGCGCGCGACGATGTCGACGTCTAGTGGCTGCTTTTTGGACTTGGGCTTGGAGGAAGAAGATGCATCGTCGCTGTCAGAGGATGGAGGAGATGACGAGGTGAAACGGACCAGCTTCCACCGGTCCTCCGCCCACGGCTGCGTGCCCCGGACGACGATGTTGGGCCGGAACCGCTCGATGGTGATGAGGTCCGCGCCCTTGCGCTCCAGCCGGGCGTTGAGCTCCGCCAGGGAGGCCTCGGAGGCGATCAGCAGAGGCAGCACGTCCGGGAAGAAGGTGTGCTGCGTGCGCCCGAGGAGTCGTGGATCCGCGTTGCCGCGGAGCACGCGCGGCGTTGGGCCCTTGTACACGAGGCGCACGGCGCGGCGGAGGAAAGCAGAGAAGAACTCGTTCACCTCTACCTCGGGGCCGTCATTGTACAGGTACCCGTCCGTCTCGATGTCCCAGATCTTGACCCGCTCCAGGGTCGTGTGCGCTGCGAGCCAGTCCGGGGTCGGGTACGCGGGGATTCGGATCACTTTCTTCTTGTCGATGTCGACGTTGTCGTCGACGACAGCAGCATCCGCGATGCTGATCTCAAGAAACTCCCCATCCGGGCTCAACCCCGTGTTGATCAGCGTCATCTCGGGGATCTGGCGGATGGTGAGGAACCCGTTCGTCTCCGCGTCGACGAACATCCAGCGCCGGTCGAGGTCCAGGCCGTGCATGCGCAACGTGGTCCGGGACACCTCGAACCCGCGGCACGATTTGATGGGGTAGACGCGCAGGGAGACGACCTCGGTCGTTTTGCTTTTATTATCGTTGTCATTATCATCTTCGCGGTTCTTCCGGATCAATCGCACAAGGCTGGATCTTGTGATATTGATATTATCGAGATTGACCCCAAGCCGCGGGAGGAATAATGTCACAACCACGGGCGCCAGGGCCAGCACGGCCAGCAGGGCTATCGAGGACGGGGACGTCGTCGGGGAAGGCAACTTGAACCGGTCCATGGTCGTCGATGCAATCGACGTTGATGTTGATGGAGGCGAAGATAAAGAGGCAAAAGAAAGAAGAATGCAATCGTGTGGGGCTTCTATAATCTAGACCGCTAATCTAGAGATGTGCAATCACTGGACGGCCGTGGCCGACGGGCACAGAAGGTGAAGCGGGGATAGCCCGCCGATCCCGCCCGAGGTCTATCTATCGACATCTTCTACTATCTTATCTATCGGGGGAAAAAAGCGGCAGCATATTCAATATTTGAATTGTGAATCTCTAAGATAAGAGTCAAAGTGCATAGTACTGTACAGTACTTGAGTACCATACATCTTACCTGCACATCACCAACAAAAAAAACCTCAGAACTCTGCATATGTATTTCCTTTGGCATTGCTAGCTGGAACTAGGTAGAAGAACCTGCTTATCAACAATATCGAAAAAAAAACAAGCTAGAGATGAAAAAAAAAAGATAAAAAACCAATCTAGAATGAAAGGCAAAACACACAGAATTTCTTTACACACTAGGACTTGCTTATCTAAAGTTGTTTTGGCAGCACACATAGTTAACTGATTTTAAACCTCAAAAAATTGACAGCCCTCTCCTTACATACTCAATTACCCTTTCCGCGTTAGGGTTTAGGTACGTAATGTACTTACCTACAGGTTCTATTTATTTACTTCCCGGCAACTCTTTACCACTAGTAGTAGTAGTAGTAGTACCTGATATTCATTGGTAAGTAATCTCATGAATGGCCCAATTATTATGTAGGTAAGATTGGCGCGAGAAGGCCAGCTCGATTACTAGATAGATCCCTCTGGGTTAAGGAGGTAGATTAGATAGGTAAATTCCTGTCTTTGGAATTCAAAAAAAACCCCTATGCCATCATACTACTTCCAGCATAGACATGTCATGATTACAAAGATAGCAGATATATTATTATACTTCTAGACACTATAGATTCTGCAAGTTGCTTGTTTGTCTCTGTCCGAACAATCTTGTCAAAGTATACTATCTATCAGATCCATTACATGCATTTTTTTTCCTGTATACTTCCGTTCTTCTTCTTCTTGGGCTCAGCCGTAGGTCTGTCCCTCATTCATTCACCTCATTTATTTCCCACATCCATTCCACTGGAAGTAAGGTTACTATTTACCAAAGCCAGTCTAGCTCTGGAAGTTCGATACTGGCACTGCACTGCATTGATGGCAGCAATAGTGGGCGGATAGGATAGTACTGCGCTACATAGTACGCGACTCCAGTGCCCTGCCCCACCCAGTGAGTGGCCACGTCAGATTGCATAGAGTCCAGTCGATCGTGATCAACATGAGTAGCAGAACCGCGTCGCGTCGCATCCTTCGTTCGTTGCTGCGGTAGCTAGGTGGGTAGGTTTAGATAGGTTGGGTAGGTAGCTTGCAGCTCCACCGATGGCTTCGACAGAAACAAAACAAAACAAGAACAGGATAGAAGATGTTGGATCAGGCTTTCTAAAATAATCAATCCAAAAATGCAATGGCAGATGGCGGTAAAGTCGTCAGTTGAATAGCATAGAGGAATACCATATGTACTACATGATCCATCCATATATGGTATCAGAAATGTCGGGGTCTATGTCTATGGCTGTGCCCATTAAATGCTAATCGACGCAAGCAGGATCGAGCCACCAGTCGATCGATTGATCGACCGATCATACTCCCTCCTTCTCCCTCTCACCCCTCTCCTCAACCCAACACCGCACCAGCGTCTTGATCAGCGCGACCGCCACCTCCATCCCGACCCTAACGTTCTCCTCGTCGTGCCACGCGGGGACGTGGAAGAAGATGACGCTCCGGTCCCGCCCCTCCCGCAGCGCCTGCGCCAGGCTCGTGTAGAAGATGAACTCGCACAGATAGCGGCCCGCGTCCTCGGAGATGCGGAGGTCCGTCCCCGCGGGGGCGAAGGAGCGCCAGGTCTGCAGGAAGTGCGCGTCGGCGGGGGAGGGGTGGGAGCGGTTTTGGGGTTTTGGTGCAGCTTCAGCAGATGTAGATGAGACGGAAGGATCTGTTTCTGTGTCATTTGCAGGCCCCGGCTTCAACACAGCCGGTAGCCCCAGCTCCTTCCACACCTTCTCGCCATCGTCGTAGCCTAGCTGCCCGTATATGTCCGCCATGCGGTAGCCGTCGCGGCGCGCGAACGTCTCGACCGAGTAGTAGCTGCGCGTCGGGGCGATGCCCATGTGGACGATCACATCGGGGCGTCTGCCGCTGTGGGTGCGCGCAAAGTCGTCGAGGATGGCTGGGATGGTGGTGCGCACGGTTGCGTAGGAGACGGGGATCGGGGAGGGGTGGGCGTGGATGTGGATTCGGCGGGGGGCAACGTGAGGGACGTTGCCATCAGGGGAGGTTGATGATGATGATCCCTTTGGTGGGAGAGTTACTGTCGATGGGAGAGAGGAGGCGATTAGGAACGAGGCGTTGATGGGGTTGGTTTTGAAGGGCTGGCTTTTGTCAGTACTATCCAGGTACATATGTTGCTTTTTGTCGCTCTGGAAGCAAAGGGGATAAATTCGCACATACCCCAAAACCCGTCACCAGCACCGAGACATCCTCCAGCGCTGGAGGCGTCTCGAGCGTGTTCTCAGAGGTCGACTGCACAGCCGGTCCGTAGTCTCCCATGACGTCTGTCTTGTCTGTGCGGGGTGATGATACCGGGACTGATAAGCTGCGATAAGCGCGTTCAGAAACTCCGTCGACGGGAGGTTTGGGATGTTCTGATTCAATCAGGTATATATATATAGAATATCAGGACGTCTATCACGGAATCCGACAAAGAGCAATTAAAAAGAGAGGGAGGGGAATCGGAAGAAGGGGAGGTTGATGGACTGACATGATAGACGGAGCGGGATCCCCATCCCCGCTTCCAAGGCCGTGGCGTCGAGCGCGCTGATTGGCGCTCGGGGGATCGACGCAGATGCTGCGACAAGATAAGACGCCGCAGTTTCATGCTTTGCATCAGGCATTCCTTGCAACCCCTCTGTTCCCCCATCTGATCACGCGCACCGAATCCGGTAGGACGCAATCACGCGCTGGAAATCTTCTGTCGTTCGATCCATTGCTAGTCTGCAGGTACCCGGTTCTCCATTCGTGCTTCCTTTTGGGGAAATACTTATGTCTGAAGCTAGCAACACCAGAGCTATTCATAGACAGCAAGTGCATATGTGCCATTATGTGTAGCATATGGCTAGTTTCGGTTGATACAAATAGGTAGATATCCTGCTATATTAATGGTAAATATTTGCTAGTACATACCTAGGTATGGCGATTCTAGGTGCATCACTTGTAGGTACCTACCCATCTAGCATGTCTTTCTAAGGTACTCCGCGCAGTCTTGGCTATCTGGAGCAAAGAGATATATACATACACTCTTGCCGCAGCAGGCTACCGGTTAGGAATCTGGACTAATTTGAGCATTGAGTGCTATAGGTAAACGGATCAGGAGAGGTGAGTCCCAAAAGGCGAGAGGTGAGCGGTATACATGTACAGGGGTATACATACCCAGTTGAAACGATAGGTCTGATGCGACAAACTCGTAATTCTCAACCCTTGTTTAAGCTGGTAGAACCCATGACAAGGATACAGCATCCAGAAAGATCCCCATAAGAGGTGCAGACGCGTCCCCGTTTGCAGGCCGGGCGGCTGCCAAATTGCCAACAGGTCACATGTGGACAGGCCCGACAGGGTTTCTGAGAAACTTAATGCCTGGACTCAAACTCTCCGCATGATCGGTTGGAACGTGCTGGAGAACAGTCAGTCACCTGGTTCTGCAGTCGCCACTCGCTAAATTAGGTAAAGTTGCCGAATTCGTCTTGCAGCAGTTCGAGGAACGATCCAATAATGAAACGACAGCGTCATCTTCGGAGTTTTGCAGCCTCTGCGAAGGCCGTTCATCACACACTTAGGGCCACCGTCAAGTGTGGATGGAATGATTCTGCGTGACAGACACGCTCCGTGCGGGGTGACAAGGGTTGGACCAGTGAGAATATTGTGCGTGCCGGACATACAGACGCACAGTGCGTCACCCGCCGTAGCACGTCGTCCAGGACCAATCTCGAGCGGGGAAGAGGTGGTAAAAAAAATCTCAACGGCCGGAAGGAAAGGCTCTAGGTAGAGATCCAGACAGGGAAGTGCAGCCTGGCGCGATCCTCGTGCGTCGAGCATGTCGAGGAGCCCAGTCGGATGAACCACCGGGGTAAGCCCTGTCAGCTGGGTCGTGTACGCAGACGATGTACGACCGGTTCGCGAGGTGAAGGCTGGAGCAGTGGACATGCTTGGTCATCCAGGGTTCAGTTTGATGGATTGACTGAAAATACCAGAGGGGAAAATACTGGAAGTGGCAGTCTGAGGGCTTCCGCAACGGTCAGAGCATGCTCTCCTCTACTTGTATGCAGATATCAACTGCTGCCTAGGAGCATGCCCTGAAATTAACAAAGTCGACATCCAGGTATCTGTATGTAGATGACGACCCTGGAGCGTCGAATGGTCCGAAAATTTCCGGCTATTGTTACTCAGGCAGGATCCGCGCTACTCGAGATGCCTGGGACGTTGCAGGTGACGATGCAGGCTGCATCCAGAGACGAATGCTCGAGGACAGCCAGGTCGAGTGCGTGGGATGTGCGCGCAGCAGACAGTTGGCAAGTCCGCCCCGCTGGCCGCACGCAGCCGTATAGAGGGCGAGTCGTTGCCATGGCAAGACTGTTGGGCATCGAGTCTGCCACGAGGCGACGCCTCATCCGCTCGACGAGCCAGCGCTGTCCACGATGCAGGTGCCACTCAGTCTGTGAATCACTGTGATTTGGGGGGAAACAAAGGGGAAAACAAGGTCATTGACGGATGCCATGCGACGTCCAAGAGCGCAGCAGGCCCGCGAGCAGGTCCTGGAAGCGCCTCGACAGAACAGGATATATTGTGTGCGATGCCAGACGCGTCTCGACGCGTGCCGCGGGGAGGCGCGTCGGGCGGGCCGTGCGCCCCCGGGCCCGCTGCGGCTCCACCGCTCCACCCGCAGGGCGAGATAGACATCAGAGAGGACTGAAGAACAACAGGGAAAGAAAAAAAATGTAAAAAAAAAAGACAGAAATAGAACAGCACCTCCAGGCCAGATCCCATTGGCCTGCTCCTCTCCCAGCCTCCTCGACGCGTCGGCAGACCCGACGCTGAAGACCTGCGTCCTGTCACTTGTGCCTGGCGCCCGGCGCTGCGGAAGGAGCCGATCGCCGCGAGTCGCGCGGGCCACCCGCTGCCCCTCGCTACAGCCCAAGATCGCTGCCCCAGCCTCCTCAGCACCCTCGTCATCGCATATCTCGTTTCCAGCGGCCAGACAGCACAGAGGCGCTGTAGCAACAGCGGCAGTGACAACAACCGCTCCCAAGATCATAACAGAGCGGTTGCTGCGGCATCGAGCGCGCGCAACAACCGCAGGCGTCCAGACACGCGCGACGTATCACGCAGCCGGCCCGCCAACGTCACTGCAGCGCCCAACCCTTGCGGCGCGCGTCCAGCAGCCTGCAGCGCTCGTCCTCGAGGTCGCGGCTGCGGAGACTCGAGCCTGTCGCTGTTCTCCGTGCTTCTGCGGTCTCCCTGCTCTCGGGAGGAGCGGACGTCGTTCCCCTTCGTATGTCGCTGGTACGGCGGTGCGGCAGGCCTGTCGTCTCTTCTCGTCCGCTTCACCAGCCTCCAGGATTATTCACCGTCCACAATCGACTCCTCAAAAGTCGTCGAGTCCTCCTTGCCCGGGCCTGCTGGCTGGCCCGACGGATCCCAACAGCGTGCTCCACGTAGGAACTTCTCGGGCTGTGGTGACATCCGTCGGTACCCGGTCCATCAACCTGATATCACGGCCTCCGCGCGCGGCGTCCCTGCTTTGGGGGCGCAGACCAGGTCCTCCTGGCCAACCGCGCTCCCCCAGGGAGGCTCACGGCGGGCACCATTGCCCTATCGCTCTAGCATCTAGTCCCAGGGTATTGACGTGGTGCAGGGTCGCTGATTCGGGCGGTGAGTGGAGCCCCCGAGAGGGACACCGCACAGCGCCCGATATCTCCTCTGGCGGCCCCAGGTGACCGCCGGCCAACCCTCCTCACCGGCCATCCTCGCGGCGAGGGACGTGCTCGCCCATCAATTCGCCTTCTCCTGCCACTGCACCGTCTCCCATCTCCTTTCTTTTGTGTTGACCTGGCATTTTTTTTTCTTGTGTGTATGACGGGAACCCCTTCTCACTTCCACTGGCAGCAGCGCGGAGCAATGGGAGCGGAAGGCCTGTCGATGTGATCCATGACACACTCAGCACGGATCCGTTCAGCAGCTTCCTTCTGACCCTACGATCGATTACGTGACGACAGACTTTCGACACTTTGTTGCTCTCCTGGTTTTTGACACGTCTAAAACCATCTTTCTTTATCGGTTTCCTTTTTGTCCTCTCTCCTAGTTACGACCAGTGTTACGATCACGAAGTTACGACTTACGACATCTCCGGAATTATCCAAGTAGGCTATCCTGCAAGCAGAATTCAACTTGCGCGTGGATCGATTCGCACAGTCACGAGTTGAGGCTTCGTATATCCTTGTTGACACTTCTTCATACGCGTTATGATTCTTGGACCGCGGTGAGCCCATTGGAGCCGCAACCCCTTGCTGGAGAGTGTTGAGAGCGAGATGATTTTTGCATAGCTCTGGCAATCCGGAAGAATAAACAAAGCATCGACAACGTCCCCGTTCCGCTTGAGATCGACCACATCTTGCACATAAAAGCCAACGGGCTCTGCGTGTCTCACCATGGCCTACCGACAGCAGGGCCTGTCTCGCACCCTGCCCAAGAATTTCACCTTCCCGTCGATCAGCTCGGACGAACCGAGGACTCCTGAACACCCTACGGCCGAGCTGAAGAGTCCCACTTCTCCTCGTCATGCCAGCTTTCGTTTGCCACGGTGTCGAGTCCGCTCGGGAACCGACATCTTCGCCAATGTAAATCGTGACTTCGACTTCTTGCGCCCAAACCCTGCCGATATCCCTCTGCCGTCCATTGAATTTCCACCTGAAGCGGACTCCCAGCCGCTGCGTTCGCCTCCAAACGAGCCCGACACCAGCAACCACTTGCAAGTACCTCCCCGGAGGCGGATGGAGGTGAAGACACCGCCAGCCCAGATCCGCACCACGCCTCTCGGCTTCAAGGGACTGGCGAATTGGACGCCTGGGGATCCACTGGGTTTGGGTGATTCCATTCAACGACCTGCCTCCGCGTGCTCCAACGCCTCCGACTCTTCGATTTCGTCCATTGAAACTGCCACGTCCCAACCTTCTCTGGGTGGAAGCTGCACCAGTCCCGAAAGCGAGATCCAGGATCCTTTCTTAGATTATGAAACGGAAAGGAAGCAGGTCCTGGAATCGCCGCCGCGGCCGACGGACGCGCGAGCAAAGTCTGCCAAACTGCCACGGAAAAAAGAGAGGTGGACCGCAGAAATGGACAATCATCTGTGGAATACCTACCAGATCTATCTCCAAGACCCAACCATTACTCCGTTCAAGATGACTCCGGGAAGTATCCCTCCTCTCGGTGTGTCCCATCGAGTTGCTCGAGAAGCCAAGAGAACATGGCCCAAGGTGAAGGCTAGAGCCAATCGACGTTTGGCTGAGGGAACGGCAGTGTCTTCGGACAGCAGGAGTCGCAGCGCCACACCCACAGCCAAGGCCGTGTGGCCCATGTCGGAAGCGTCCACAAGGCGGAGGCTCAAGATGCTATGCAGGCGAAAGTTTTCGATCACGCCGCATTACCAGCGACTGATGCAGTCGCGCAGCCCGTCGCCATTCCCTGACCTCTTGTCACAATCTTCCTCTCGAGAATCCGAGCAACTCGGTCCTTCGTCCAGCAGTGCAACATCATTTGCTACCCGAGATCTCGGTGTTTCCCTCGTCTCGAGTTCTCTTCCCGCAACGCTTTCGCAGCTCGCTTCGCAGGATCACCCTTCGCGGCAAACCGACAACCGGTCCGGTAACCCCGTGGGACAGCCCGTCCAACATGACAGCAGCAACAACGCTTCCTCTGCAGGAACCGTTGGCCTCAACGGCTCTGGCCCCGTCCGGCGCCTTGGTTCCCCGTTTGTGTACAACACCTGGGGTCCCGATAAGTCAAGCGGTCATGTTCGTCCCGCCACTGCTGGGAAGCGACGCGGCACAATACATGTCACTGGCCCAAGACTTCGGTCCCCTCCGCCACTTGAATCAGTGTCGCCCGTGCACAAACGTCGTGCATCGTATCAGCCTGAGCAAGACACCAGCGCGGGTACGAGCGGCGTCAATCATGATCTGCAGGAGCTGATTCGTCGAGGCAGGTTGAAAGACATCAGCCAGCAGCGCCGCGTACGCATTCGCAATCGTGGCCTCACGACCGGAGCAGTTGACTCGAGGGTACCCATCGATCAGTTGTTCTTACCCCCTTCCCAACGGGAGGCTTCTGGGAGCAATGACCGCATTGGGACGGAGAGAGGAGGCACGGATGATCGTCTCCATCCAGGTGCCGGCACTATCAAGCGACTAGGCTCTCCGTTCAAACTCGATGCATGTCCTCGGCATGCTCCCTCTCTTTCCGAGCAATCCGTGGGCAGTTCGACTGCCGCCCAGGAGAGACTGACCGACCAAACGTTTGAACCGCATGCGCAGGGGGTCTCGACTAGACTACCCTATGATCCTACCGAAGAAGGCATTTCCGATGCGGAACGGATCCGAAGACAGATCCTGAACATGCCTTTCACGCGGAAGTAGCTGTGAATTTGCCTCGTTCAGTGAGCCTGGATCACAGATATGTCGGCCACTCCAGCGCAATCATTCTTGATATTCAGGACCACACCCATCACGAAATCTCACCCGACTCTACTTCGATGTTGCCATTTGAACCATTTAACGTGCACGGCATATTTTGTTTCTGGCCAAAAGTTCTTCGAGTAGATCCGCTACAATTTTGGTCGGCACCTGACACATCACACCGCAGTTGCTCGGATACTTGGAGGCTTTTTTTGCGACCAATTTCTTTCAACTGGCAACGCGTGGCAGAGTGATATCAGTTGGTGGCCGGTTCCACTACACTTCTTGATGGTTTGAAGGATAATGAGACCAACGACCTATTATGACCCGCTTGTCTGATCCTTTTTGCAATCTCCATATGATCTTGTACGGCGAGATGTCGCAGGTTATCGAGTGGAACAGGAACGACGATATGAACGAAACGAAATGAATTGAGATGACCGTCATGATCGCGTTTTCCCCTTCTCGAGCCCTATTCAGTGATTTATCTATGCCGTTATGACATTACCATTGAGTTGAACAAACGACTTTCACTCCCTTTAGGATTTCCTTGTGTTATTTACTTAGCTCCAATTGCGCTGGTCCAGTCGGTGAATCCACGACGACGCCAGAACCCCACCTCTCTTTCTTTATTTCCTTATCTCTCTCCTTTTCCTCCTCTTTGTCCACTCAACACCTCTCTCACATCATTTCTTTCATGTGTTTTCTTTTCTTTTTCATTTTTTTCCACAAACAGCCACATCATGTCTTTTTTTCCTTATCTTCTCATGAATGACTGCTATGTTTGCACGCTTGATGATGATTGGACATGACATGAAACGCTGGATGAATGACCATGACCCATACATACATAGATAACGATGAACAAAAAATGACCGCCGGGCGCCTGGTTTGGAAGGTTTTCTGCTGCTGCTGTTGATATTTTGACTTTTGGTTGGCTTTTTTTTTCTTCAAGCCCATCTCGACAGACTGACCGACTGACACATTTCTGACTGGACATTTCTGATTTCCATTTCCTTTTTTTCCTTGTCTTTTCCTCCTGATATCTGTTTCATATGCTTGCTTTCCATCTCTCTTTTTATCTCTCTCTCTCTTTCCTTTTTCTTTTTCTTTTTCGTTTCAGTCTTGTTCCTTTCCTTTTTTTTCATGCTGACGACCAAATTAATGAATGAATGACCACATCTGATCTGCTCAATGATGATGACGATGACTAATCAATTGATTTACGGATGAATTGATGGATTGACTGATGATGCCTCGCCTCTTGAAGAAACGAAACAAATGGTATGAAACGGCATGAAACAAACCCGAGAGAGAGAGGGCTTCTCTATCCCTGATTAGCTTAGCTTAGGTTAACGAACGAACTGCCTAGGTAGTCAAGTCAGTCTAGAGTAACGAACAATGATATTATCTTTCTTTTCCTCCTTATATGATCTTATCTTAAACTCTTTTTTGCCGCTAAACAGATAGATGTCAGTGAGGCAACGTCAGACGGAAAGTTAGAAAGTAGGAAGAGACTTTTTTCGTTTTTGTCAAAAAATCATGCATTACCCTAACCTAACCTGACCTAACCTAACCTAATTAATGACCCATCTCATTTCATTTAAATTCAACGTTACCCCACCCAACTCCAAAAAGAAGAAATAAAGAAAAAGGGCATAACAGGCTGGGTTGAATCATCAAAGACAACCAAAGCCAAGCCACGTCAAGTCAAGAAGAGCCATGGAAGTTCGACATGAGAATAAGACGAGTTCGTTTCGTCTCTTACCAGTCTAGTTGCGCCAGAAAACACCATCGCGCCTGAAGAGACCAAATTGATGGCCAGGAAAAAAAAAAGCGAAACGCATCATCATCAAGAGTAATTAGATAGACAGATAGGGGACATCCATCATAGTTAAGGGGGAAATAAATAAATAAAAAAAAAGAGTACAGCGGGGGTATAATAAGACCGTGAGAGGTCAGATCGGAGACGGGGG
>JGI26058J51888_1000321_pt1 | contig 30702 bp, 41 predicted proteins | sample HigsolmetaSP110D_FD_51888 | JGI IMG/M metagenome (IMG submission 51888) | reverse complement strand
CTAAACCCTAAAACCCTAAACCCTAAACCCTAAACCCTAAACCCTAAACCCTAAACCCTAAAACCCTAAACCCTAAACCCTAAACCCTAAACCCTAATAGAAGACAGTCTTCAGAACCTGTCTAAAATATTTTAAATACATAGTTATGCCATTTGGGCTTACTAACATGCCTGCTACATTTCAGAGCCTAGTCAACAACACATTACAGAACTATCTGGACATCTTTTGTATAGCCTATTTTAATAACATTCTCATTTATTTGGAAACCCTGAAAGAGTATAAGAAACATGTAAAGAAAGTTCTGAAAGCTTTACAGAATAAAAAGCTCTCTGTGGCCTCAGAGAAATACAAATAGCACACTTAAAAAGTAAAGTTTCTAGAATTTATTATTACCTCAGAGCATGTGAAGATGGATAAAAGAAAACTGGCCACTATTAAAAAATAGCCTACTTCTACTTCAGTTAAAGAAGTGCAATTCTTTCTTGAATTTGCCAACTTTTACCAAAAATTTATCTGAAACTACTTTAAGGTTGCAGAACCCTTGATACAGCTCACTAAAAAGAAGCAGAGCTTTAAATAGAGGAAAAAACAGCAAGCAGTATTTAAAAAATTAAAGCAGAAGTTCTGTGAAGAACCTGTTTTAAAAATCTATAACTCTGAGAAACCAGCTATATTAGAAATAAATGCTTTAAATTATGCTATTAGAGTAGGTCTCAGCCAGCCAAATAAAAAAAACAGGCTATACTTTATTGTCTATTACTCCAGAAAAATAATGCTCTCAGAGCTAAACTATAACATTTATAATAAAGAATTACTGGCCATTGTTGCAGCCCTGAAGAAATGAAGGCATTACTTAAAAGAAGCCAAGTATCAGACTTTAATATATTGTGACCATAAGAACTTGATTCACTTTACTACCACCAAGAAGCTGACTTAAAGACAAGCTAAGTGAGCTGAGAAGTTAGTGCAGTATAATATTTAAATCACCTACAAAAAGAGAAGGGAGAATACTAAAGCTAATACTTTTAGCTAGAAACCAGACTATAAGACAAGAAAACCCAGAATTCAGCTAGCAATCTTCAGAATCAAGGCAGATAGCACACTTGTTCTAGCTAAGCAGCTAGTACTAATTTTCCAAATCACCAGTTTATAGAAGAAGGAAATCAAGAAGGCCTATAAAAATAACTCTATAGCCCAGAAATTAATGAAGATTCTAGAAAAATCTGAAACACAGAAACCTGCAGAAAGAAACCCCAACATAATTATAAAAAAAAAAACATTATTCTATACTAAGAACTAGTTTATATACCTGTTAAACTTCAAGAATAGCTGATCAAAGATATCCATAAAGCCCCAGCACATGGCCATCAAGGAATGGATAAAATTATTGAATAAATCACCAGGAATTTCTACTTTCTGAGGCTCAGGAAGACAGTACAAAAAGTGGTCTTTTAATACAATCTTTATATAAGGAGTAAGGCTGCTAAGCACACTCTATATAGATATCTACAACTCTTAGAAGCATCTAAAAGATCTTGGCAGTTTATATCTCTAGACTTTATTATAGATCTGCCAGAATCAGAGAAACCCCTGACCAAGGTGAAATATAATTTAATTCTGGTTATTGTAGATAAACTTACCAAATATGCCTACTTCCTACTCTACCAGAAAACAGCCAATACAGATGATTTGGTATATACTTTCTTACAGGTAATTGTGGGGAACCATAGTCTACCAGATAAAATTGTGTTAGACAGGGACAAGCTGGTCACATCCAAGTTTTAGCAATTTTTGACACAGCAATTGAGCTCTAAACACAAGCTGTCAACAACAGCACATCTACAGATAAATGAACAGACTGAGTAAATTAATTAGACTCTAAAACAATACCTTTGCTGCTATATTAATTATCAACAGAATAACTGGGTTGAATTATTATCTTTAGCCCAGTTTGCATACAATAGCATGAAGACTGAAGCTACCCAGAAATCACTATTTTATATCAATTATAGGTTTGAGTCTACAGCATATCAAGAGCCTATCTCTGGCAAGGTTCTAGCTCAGAAAGAAATTCTCAAAGCAGATCAGTTGAAAGAGCTACACTGACAGCTAAGCCTGAATATTCAATTCATTTCTTACTGGGCAGCTATATACTACAATTAGCAGCACCAGAAGGCATCTAAGTTTAAGAAGGAGAATAAAGTATACCTTCTTAAAAAAAACATCAAAACACAGAGGTCTAGTAATAAACTAGATTTCAAAAAGATTGAATCTTTCAAAATTGAAGAACAGATTGGGAAAGTAAACTATAAACTCAGATTATCAGAAAACATACAAATATACTCTGTTTTTCATATCTTTCTGTTGGAACTAGCACTGACCCATGCAACAGTCATTACCAAAAATGAAGAAATACTGCCTGAGAACTCAGAAGCAGACCAAGAATATAAAGTTAAGAAAATACTGAACAATAAATATGTAAATAATCAGTTTAGATATCTGATAAAATAAGCAGAATATAATAATTCAGAAAACACCTAAGAACTTCCTGAAAACTGTAAAAAATGTAAAGATCTTATTAAAGAGTTCCATCTCTAGAATCTAAATTGTCTGAAGCCAGAGGACCTACCACCTCAAAGAAAAAGAGGTTGGCCAAGAAAAAATCCCAGAAAAAGAGGCAGGATAAATCAGACAAATCAACCCCATTTAAGACATTAAGTAAATTAGCATTGATGACTGAGTTAAAAGCTACTGTCTGAGTATTTGAAGAAGAAAAATTGGCATCTGAACTCTTATAATGCAGTCTCTTAAAATGAGAACCCTCAGAACCCTTAATTTCAGCCTCTAAACACTTTAATTTTTCAAGATTTTTAACTGTCTTTGCTTTCCTCTGGAGTATTAAGGAACTTCAGTAACAAAGAAAATCTCACTGTTTTCAGGCTTAATAAAGGCAACTCAGGCTTTTCTGTAATAAATTAAGAGCTATTTGCTCCTCCTTCTCTGCCTTATCAATGGCTTATTTTAACCAATCAACTAACTACATCAGCAAGGGGACAAATAGAGAAACAAAAAACCTTATAATTAGCTCCAGAAAAACTACTGCTATTATAAGTACTCAACCCTCACTGGACACACTCCTCACAGCAGAAATACCTGAGATTTATTTTGCAAACAATCTTGAGATCCCCATTCTTTTAATAGGCTTGAAGAAGAAGACACAAACTGCAGAAAATAGATATTTTATCATCTAGCAAATCAATTTTATCAGCTAGAATCAAGCATTCCTGGTGTTTAACAGACTGAAGATCAGAATGCTTGCATTTAGAAGATATAATAATAACAGACTTACATAAAGGAAAAGCTAAAAGCACAAACAGATCTTCAGGCCAAAGATTCTTAAGAAAAGAGGTAGTGTTACAGACTAGAAAAAAGGTCATATAATAGATTATCTACAATTTATTTCCATAATTCAACACTATAATTCAATTTTACAATTCAAACCTATAATCTAAATTTATAATCCAAAACTATGATCCCATTCTATAATCTTCAAGAACTTAGGACAGGCAGCATGTATATAATAATACTTCTTTTAAACAGAATCTGACTCTTATAGTTAACTTATATAGCAACCTGTTATATAGGCATTGCTAGTAACACAGGTTTATTCTTGCTCTTATATTGCTCACCCCCTTGTTTCTTGTCTTCAAGATAAATCAATGACCCCTTTAGGTCTAGTTATCTAGGCCTGTTGTTACACTAGACTATAGTCTCTTGTACAAGCAATCTGCTAAGAAACTGGAAGCTATTAAGAAATACCTGATAAAGAATCTAGACAAGGATTTTATAGTTTTTAATAAAGCTTTCTTTGCTTCCTCAATTCTCTTTGTCTACAAGACTAATGGGGGGTTGTGCCTCTATATAAACTATCAGAAGCTAAATACTATCTTAAAAAAAATCACTACTCTCTGCTATTGATTAATGAGACTCTAGAACATCTAAGTTGAGTAAGAATCTTCACTAAACTTGATATTCAGCAGGCATTTTATAAGATCCAGATAAATTCTAAGTTAGAAGATTTAACAATATTCCAGACTTACTATAAAGCCTACAAATATCAGGTAATGCTCTTTAGGCTCACTAATAGACTAGCTACTTTTCAGAGATATATAAACAACCTCTTCTTGAATTATCTGAACCAGTTTATGACCATCTTTATTAATAATATACTAGTCTATTCCCAGAATGAACTAGAGCACCAGGAGTATGTTATCAGAGTGCTAAATCAACTTTAAGAAATAGAGCTTTAAGCAGATATCAAGAAATATAAATTCTATATTACTTAGATCAAGTATTTAGGCTTCATTGTTGGCACTAATAAAATAGAGGTTAACTTAGAAAAGGTGGCAGTGATCTAAAACTAAGAGCCCTCAACTATAGTTAAGAGAATATAATTTTTTTTAGGCTTTTGCAATTTCTACTAGTAGTTTATTAAAAACTATAGCTGCATTGTAAGACTTCTGTTTAATCTTACAAAAAAGAACATGCTCTTTAACTTCAACTCCCAGTGTTTTCAGGTCTTTAAGTTGCTTAAAAAACAACTAATATCTGTCTTAGTACTGATCTATTATGACCTCTATTAACCAATCAAGCTAGAGACTAATGCTTTAGATGGGGTAGTTGCTGGAGTACTCTCTCAGTTAAATATAGATAGAGATAGACAATAGCACTCAATAATTTATTTCTTAAAAACTATAGCACTGGCAGAGTGCAATTATGCAATCTATAATAAAAAGCTCTTAGCTATTATACAGGTCTTAAAAAAATGGCAATCAGAGTTAAAAGGCTTGCAGCAGGAGAACCTCTTTAATATTCTAATTAATTATTAAGCTTTAAAATATTTTATAACAACTAAGGTTCTGACCTTGCAGCAGGCAAAGTAGGCTAAGTATTTTATCTGGTTTTACTTCATAATTTAATATTACTCAGGGAAACAGAATCTATTAGCAGATGCTTTATCTTAGTAGCTAGCAATAGTGAAAGCTTAGAATAGCTTGAAAAAGAAATACTAAACTCAACAGCTTTTAAAGACAGAATAGCTTAACCCTTATATTATACAAGAGATGAAAAACCCCTATGCAGAGCTAATACTAATTCAGGAGGAGTTGCATCTAGCAGACTGTCTACTACAGATTAACTATATTTATAAATTCCTGACAAACCTCTGGGCAGCAGCTGCTGAAGGAAAGGCTTTATAATCCCTAGAGAAAAATCTATTATTGTATAGCCAAAGTCAGCTGATAGTGCTAAATAAGGGAAATCTTTAAATACAGCTTTTAAATAAAATACATCACCAGGCTTCTACTGCCCACCCTAAAAGAAATAAGATAAGGAAACTGCTAGCAGAAAGATATTACTGACCAGGCATAACCCAAAATATTAATTAGTATGTTGCCAACTGCTACATATGCTGATGAATTCAGAATCTGTATAATAAACCCCTCAGACTGTTGCAGTCACTGCCCATATCAGATCAGCTATAGAAACATATTTTAATAGACTTCTGAAGCTTTTCTAAGAACTGACATAATTATAATGCTGTCTTTACAGTGGTAGACTGCTTAAAGAAAAGGCTAATATCTATTCTATACTACAAGACCACCACAGTCTGAAATATAGCAAGGCTTTTTATAATATATGTCTACTAATAAACCAAATCCCTGAACACCATTGTATTAGACTAAAGACCCCAATTTATCTCAGACTTCTGGAATAAATTCTGTTGGATTTTAGGTGTGAAGCTGAGGCTCTCCACTGCAAATCATGCCCAGACAGATGGCCAAACAGAGATAATAAATCAGTATATAACACAGCACCTTAGACTCTTTATTAATTACTACTAGAATGACTGATTAGATTAACTACTGATAATGGACTTTACAGTGGCAGTTCTGCCTCATAAGTTAACTAAGATCCTACTATTCTTAATTGACTAAGGTGTGACACTGCAGACCTTCTTTAACTGGCAACAGCTCTAACTTCCAGACCAATTTGTCATAAAGTGTTTAAACTAGAATAATGCCTGAAAATAGGTTCAGTGCCTAGAAGCCACCTGAAACTATATCTGGAAGCTTATTGAGAAGGCTCAGGACTCTCAGCAGCAACAGGCAGATCAGCATTAGAGAGTTATTGATTTTAAGGTAGAAGATATAGTATGAGTGTTAGCCTGTATCTGAAAGACAGACTGTTCTAGCTGCAAGCTAGACTACTAGATGGCAGGCCTCTACTGCATTGTTGAACAGATTAATAATGCCTATAAGCTGGATTTATTAGCCTCAATCCACATGCATTCAGTGTTCTCATCAGACAAGCTCTGAAAGGCAGCTACTAATTTTCTTTTAGACCAGATTGAGGATCCTCCCCCAGCTATAAAGATTAATAAAGAATATAAATAAGAGGTAGAAAAAATTTTAGCAGTCTGTCTGCATTAAGAAAAGCTGCAGTATAAGATTAAGTGGGTAGGCTATAACAATAACCCAATATAATACCTGACAGCAAATTTTATAGGCTCACTGCATTGCCTACTGTTATAGACCTTGCCATACAAAGGCCGGATAATTATAGGACCAAGGGTAGTAACTGATCAGCATGTAACTGACCACAATCACCTTGATCACCTTGATCACCTTGATCACCACAATCACCATGATCACTATGATCACCAAGACTCAGGGAAAAGGCATGTATATAATAACACTTCTTTCAGACAGAATTAAACCCTTGTAGTCAACTCCCATAGCAACCTGTTATATAGATATTGCTAGTAACACAGGTCTATTCTTGCTTCCATATTGCTCACCCCCTTGTTTCTTGTTTTCAAGATAAACCAACAACCCCTTTAGGTCTAGTTATCTAGGCCTGTTGTTACACTTCAACCACCTTTCTTGCAGGAAGCAAGGCATGTTGTGGGCACTTGAGAGACTGCAGGCATGAAGAGGCATATCTCCACTCAGGAACTGGCCCAAGTAGTAAGGGCCCTACAAGAACAGATTCAGCAGTTACAGAAGCAGTTACAGGGACAGGTCAATAAAAATATGCAGCTGTAAGAACAAATAGAATACCTTGAGCATCAGACACACTTAAATGGGAGCAACACAAAACAGACAATTGAAGCAAGCCCTAACCAGGATCCAACCCAACAGACTAAGGTAGCTAAACCAGACCTCTTTTATGGAGAAAGGAAGAAACTCCAGATGTTTATTTCCCAGTTAAAACTCTACTTCTTCTTCAATGCACCAGATTTTCCAGATGAAGACAGAAAGGTCATGTTTGCAGCAACTTATTTTTAAGGCATGGCAGCTCAATGGTTCAAACCCTATCTTTGAGACTGAATGCAAAGAACACCAGAGGAACATCAACCAAAAACTAATAAAGTGTTTAATAGATTCTCTACTTTTGTGGCTAAGATGAAGCAGAACTTTGGAGACCTCAATGAAGTCAGAAAGGCCACTTATACTGTTATGACAATCCACCAAAGAACCTCTGTTGCTGCCTACACCACTGAATTCCAGCAAGCTGCAGCATATCTGGGTGACTGGTCAGACAGATCACTTATAGAGCACTACCATCAGGAATTGAAGGATGAAATCAAGAACAGACTAATAATCTATAAGAACTCTAAGGATCTAAATGCACTTATTAATCTGGCTATTAAGATCAACAACTGCCTTTTTGAATGTTGCTATCAAGACAGTACCCTGCGGCAGAGCAACCAGCAGCATACTGGGACTGGAGGTGATGCCATAAAACTGGACAGCACCAACTGGAAAAACTCTCAGAAGTTCAAACAGCCCAACAAGAAGCCTCAAGAACCCAATCCTAATTGAACTGAGGAGCAAAAGAAATGCTATAAACAGAAACTATGCATTCACTGTGGGAAGAATAACTATATGGGATAAAAGTGCCTCAACAAGCTCAAGAAAAAAGAAAAGAAGCAAGCTGCCTCTACTCAGAAAAAGAAGGAAGATCATGCTGTCTACCACTGAACTGCCTGTTACAATGACAACTGCAGTATCCATTGATCAGAAAAGAATGCCACAGACTGGTATCTAAAGCCACTCAAGTCAAAAAACTAATCAGCCCTGCCAGAAAGAGACACTTGTAGGGAGCACAGCTAAAGTCCCTACATCTTGATACAAGCACCACTAGAGGAGATCTATGTCAGCAGCTTATTATTAATGGCAAGATCAACAGGCAGAAAGCAAGAATCATAATTGACAGTGGAGCAACTGGAAACTTTATCAGCAACACTTTTATCACCAAGAATTATATCCCCTATCAGGTGAAGGAGAAACCCTATAAATTGGCTATAGCAGATGAATCACCTAGCAACTATGGAGATAAATAAGTGCAAATAAAAACCAAGGAATCCACCCTGGCAATTGAACAGCATTCTGAACAGATCAACCTGGATATCACTCAGATCTCAAGGCACAACATCATTCTAGGAATACTCTGGCTGAAGACACATAACCCCTATATAGACTGGAGGACCAAAGAGATACAGTTTGCAGAGACTCTCAAAAGTGGTGTAAGGCTCAAGAAGCAGCCTAAGGGACAATCAGAGACTATTAAGGTCCAAGAAATATTGGGAGAAGCACTAAAGTACATGTGGTGTCAGAGAGAGCAAGTTGACATCTTATATATTTGCTCTAGAGAGGTCAGGGAAGTGGGAACTCTGACAAAAGAGAAGAAAACAGCTAAACCCCCTATCTAGAAGATGGAGAACATGCCACAGAAATATTGGGACTTCCAGAATGTTTTCCAGGAAAAAGGCAAGAAACAATTGCCAGAACACCAACTATAGAACTATAAGATATCATTAAAACTAGGGATATAGCTAGCATTCAAACTGATCTACCCCCTCTCAGAAAAGGAGCATGAGGCACTACAGGAATATATTGACAAAAACCTGAAGTAAGAATATATTAGGTCATCAACTTCACCTGCAGGATATTCTATACTCTTTGTCCCTAAGAAGAATGAGAAGTTATGGCTCTGCATGGATTATTGCCAGCTTAATAACATCACCATCAAAAACTGCTATCTGCTGCCGCTCATTTCAGAGCTTCAGGATAGACTTAGGAAGGCCAGATATTTCACTAAGCTAGATCTACATAAAGGCTACTACCTGGTCCAAATAAAGGAAGGAGAGGAATAGAAGACAGTCTTCAGAACTTGTCTAAAATATTTTGAATACACAGTTATGCCATTTGGGCTTATCAATGTGCCTGCTACATTCCAGAGCCTAGTCAACAACACATTGTGGGACTATCTGGACATCTTTTGCATGGCCTACCTTGATGACATCCTCATCTATTTGGAAACCCTGGAAGAGCATAAGGAACATGTGAAGAAGGTCCTAAGAGCTCTGCAGAATAGAAAGCTCTCTGTGGCCCCAGAAAAATGCAAATGGCACACCTAGAAAGTGGAGTTCTTAGAATTTGTTATTACCCCAGGGCATATGAAGATGGATGAGAGGAAACTAACTACTATTAGAGAATAGCCTACTTCTACTTCAGTCAAAGAAGTGCAATCCTTTCTTGAATTTGCCAACTTTTACCAGAAATTCATCTGGAACTACTCCAAGATTGCAGAACCCTTGATACAGCTTACTAGAAAGAAGCAAAGCTTTGAATGGGGGAAAAAACAGCAAGCAGCATTTAAAAAATTGAAGCAGAAGTTCTGTGAAGAACCTGTTTTGAAGATCTATAACCCTGAGAAATCAGCTATATTGGAAACAGATGCATCAGACTATGCCATTGAAGCATGTCTCAGCCAGCCAAATGAGAAAGGCAGGCTACATTCTGTTACCTACTACTTCAGAAAGATGACACCTCCAGAGCTAAACTACAACATCCATGATAAAGAATTATTGGCCATTGTTGCAGCCCTGAAGAAATGGAGGCATTACCTAGAAGAAGCCAAGCATCAAACCCTAATATATTGTGACCACAAGAACTTGGTTCACTTTACTACCATCAAGGAGCTGACCTGAAGGCAAGCTAAGTGGGCTGAGGAGTTGGTGTAGTATAACATTCAGATCACCTACAGAAAGGGGAAGGAGAATGCCAGAGCCAATATCCTTAGCCAAAGACCAGACTATAAGACAGGAAAGCCAGGAATTCAGCCAGCAATCTTCAGAACCAAGGCAGATGGCACACTTGTTTTAGCCAGGCAGCTAGCACTGGTTTTCTAAATTACTGGCTCATAGAAAGAAGAAATCAAGAAAGCCTATAAGAATAACTCTATAGCCCAGGAGTTAATGAAGATCCTAGAAAAGTCTGAAACACAGAAATCTGCAGAAAGGGACCCCAACATAACCATAAGAGAAGAAGGCATTATTTTATACTAGGGATTGGTCTATATGTCTACCAAACTCTGAGAATAACTGATTAAGAACATTCATGAAGCCTCAGCATATGGCCACCAAGAAATGGACAAAATTATTGAATAAATCACCAGGAATTTCTATTTCTCAGGGCTCAGGAAGATGATACAAAAAGTGGTCTCCCAATACAATTTTTATATAAGGAGTAAGGCTGCTAGGCATGTTCTATATAGACATCTACAACCCTTAGAAGCATCTAAAAGACCTTGACAGTCTATATTCCTGGACTTTATTACAGATCTGCCAGAATCAGAGAAACCCCTGACCAAGATGAAATATAATTTAATCCTGGTTATTATGGATAGACTTATCAAATATGTCTACTTCCTACCCTATCAGAAAATAGCTAATACAGATGATTTGGTATATACTTTCCTACAGATAATTGTGGGGAACCATGGTCTACCAGATAAAATTGTGTCAGACAGGGACAAACTGGTCACATCTAAGTTTTAGCAATTCTTGACTTGATAATTGGGCTCTAAGCATAAGCTGTCTACAACAGCACACCCACAGACAGATGGGCAGACTAAGCAGATTAATCAAACCCTGAAGCAATACCTTTGCTGCTATATCAATTATCAACAGAATAACTGGGTTGAATTGTTGCCTTTAGCCCAGTTCACATACAACAGCATAAAGACTGAAGCCACCCAGGAATCACCATTCTATGCCAACTATAGGTTTGAGCTCACAGTATATTAGGAGCTTATTTCTGGCAAGGTTTTGGCCCAGAAAGATATTCTCAAGGCAGACCAATTAAAGGAGCTACATCAACAGCTAAGCCTGGATGTTCAATTTATCACCTATCAAGCAGCCATGTATTACAATCAGTGGCACCAGGAGGCACCAGAATTTAAGAAGAGGGATAAAGTATACTTCTTCAGAAAGAATATCAAAACACAGAGGCCTAGTGACAAACTGGATTTCAAAAAGATTGGACCTTTCAAAATTGAAGAACAGATTGGGAAAGTGAACTATAAACTTAGATTGCCAGAAAACATATAAATATACCCTGTTTTTTATATCTTTCTGTTGGAACCAGCGCCGACCCATGCAACAGTCATTACTGAAACTGAAGAAATACTACCTGAAAACCCAGAAGCAGACCAAGAATATGAAGTTGAGAAGATACTGAACAGTGGATATATAAATAGTCAGTTCAGATATCTGATCAAGTAGGCAGGGTATGATAATTCAGAAAATATTTAGGAACCTTCTAAGAACTATGAAGGCTGCAAGAACCTCATTAAGAAATTCCATCTTCAGAACCCAGATTGTCCAAAACCAGAGGATCTATCACCCTGGAGGAAAAGAGATCAGCTAAGGAAGAATCCCAGAAAGAGAAACAGAAAAAATCCACAGGCAAATTAATCCTGAAAGTGCTAGATAATCCAGCACTGACAGCTAAATTGAAAGCTACTGCCTGATCATTAATTGAAGATCCCTCACAGCAAGGTTCATCTCTAGAAGACTGATTTTCTTGTTGCTGTTCAGCCTTCTCCAAAGCCTCAATCTCAGCCAACTCCCATTCAAATAAATCCCAACTACAGTTGTCCAGAAAAGAAAGTAAGCAAAGCAAGCAAATCACCTTAGCCCAGGAACTGGCAGCTCTATAGGTAAGAAGTTGAGCTTGCTGGGTAAGAAGTTGAGCTTGCTGGGTGAGACATTGAATCTGTTGAGTGAGACTCTAGATTTCAGTCTTATCCTGCTCAATACTCTGCTGTGCTTTCTCTAGCTGGGATCAAATGCGATCTCACACCTGGTCTACTCACCAGAACTCAGCAGATGAAGGTATCTCCTCAGGAAATCAACAGTGATTCCTGCAGTGAACACACTTGTAGCAACATTTGGAGTCAGAAGAAACCCAACAGTGATAGCAGGAATGAGGTTGACAACTCAGACACCAGATTGATGCCTCAGAACTGCCACAAGGTATACAGGCAGCCAAAGCATAACAACAGGCAGTGGCACTAGACATGATGAGTATTAGGAAGGATTGAAGAAACAAGGGAGAAGGGGGAAAAACCTACCTTATAGGCTTTTGAGATGAAAGCTGCCTAGGGGAGGGGTAGTGTTATGGACCTTGCCATACAAAGACTGGATAATTATAGAACTGAGGGTAGTAACTGATCAGCATGTGACTGACCACAATCACCTTGATCACCTTGATCACCTTGATCACCACAATCACCATGATCACCATGATCACCATGATCACTATGATCACCAAGACTCAGGGAAAAGGCATGTATATAATGATGCTCCTTTCAGACAGAATTGGACCCTTGTGGTCGACTCCCATAGCAACCTGTCATATAGGCATTGTTAGTAACACAGGTCTATTCTTGCTTCCATATTGCTCACCCCCTTGTTTCTTGTCTTCAAGATAAACCAACAACCCCTTTAGGTCTAGTTATCTAGGCCTGTCGTTACACCTACAAAGCTTTTATAAGTGCTACCCAGACCTGCCTGGACCCCTGAAGCAGCTAAAAGAGTGGTTAAGATGCTGAGAGGATGGTGAGGACCTGGAGGAGCATAGAGATAACAACAAGCCAGTTACTTAGGCCCTGAACACCTGCGGGCAGGTGTTTTTGAAGGGGGGGGTGATGTGACAGTGTGGCAGACAAGTAAGCAGTGAGAGATACTGCTGGGACTACTTGGTGATATCAACCACCCCATGATGCCATGATTTCTCTCTTTTTCTTCTCCATGCTTTTGATTCTGTATGACAAGCTACCATAGTTTTAGCTAATAATACTATGACTGGGCGCCGTCACAGGCTTGTTCTTACTATTATATTGCTCACCCCCTTGTTTTCTGTCTTCAAGATAAACCCAACAACTCTTTAGTCTAGTCGCTTAAGCCTGTCGTTACAATCTACAATGGCGAATTCAATGGAAAACATGGTACATTGTTGTTGTAGGAGTAGAAAGCCATCCCATTTTTTAAACACCTCTTGCTTACTGAATACATATTTCTCAGAACATCCACTGAGAAAATAACAAGGATGTAATACTCTGTCCACCGCGATATGCTATGATTGAAGCTATACAACAATCTCAGAGAGACACCTGCTTGTTAGCCCTGAGACGCAAGGGGTATCAATAATTGGAATCAACGGCCAGAACATGCGCTCTGAAGCAGACCGGGATCGACCTTCGGACATGTAACAGTCTTGCGGGGAAACATCCCCAGAGAAGATGTTTGAGTATGTATGAGATGATGCTGGAAGATTTTCCTGTGTTCTTGGGGGCTGATACAACACTCTGTTCTTCTGGCCCCGCAGTCTTTATCAGCGATGTTTCGGCCATATCCACAACAGTCATCCTCAGGATGCGCCCGTTAACCAGCCGATCTGCCAGGGCTGCTGCAGCGAGCGTCTGGGCAGATCGGCTCTATCTAGTTTGCAATCGATATCAGCCGCTTGACCAGTGCATGGAGGACGTTCATCCTTTGCCGTGCATGAGTGCTGACGCGCACCGAGACGGCTGGTGTTCTTGGCGACTTGGCTCGTAACACACACGGCAGAGAACCCTCGAAGTCGAGACTCCGCATCTTGAGACCTGATGCCCGGTGAATACGTGACTGCAGGCATCTCAATATTCATGGACAAGTTCAGGAACCTCAGGACGTTACTGTGGGGAGGTGGGGAAGCAGAAGGCCGCAGGTTTCTACGGAGCAACCTCGTCGTGCGCGCTGGAAAACATCCCAATCAGCGCGATCGCCAGCCCGCCCTCACAATAGGCGATCTGCAGGGGTGATCTCAAGAAATTCAAACTACAACACTCTGCACTGTAAACCGTACATATTTCTGTTCACAGCCTCCTCCCATCATGGCCATGGTCCCAGTGTCATTCAACTACACCGTCGCCCCGCATCTGGACGAATTCAACGCACCGCGCTCCGCCTTCGCCGCGTCTCGCCCCGAATTCACGGACTTTGTCGTGGGCGCATTCATCTTCTCCCGCGGGGACGAGAAGAACTCAGCCGTCCCCCGCGTCCTGCTTCTGCAACGCGCCCTGTCCGACTCGTTCGGTGGTTTCTGGGACTTCCCCGGCGGTCTATCCGACAAAACCGACTCAACGTTGCTGGAGAGTGTCGCGCGGGAGGTATACGAGGAGACAGGCTTCCATGTCTCGCGCGTGGTCGAGCTGGTCGCCGTGGACAGCTGGGTGCGCGTGAAATCCGACTGCGTCAGGAAAGTGGCCAAGTTCTCGTTTATCGTCGAGGTCGAAGAGGCGGGCTCTCACGTTGGCCGCTCTTCGAGAGACGCTGGGCAGGCGGACGTGGTCCTGCAATCCACAGTCTGGGAGGATGGCGTCAAGTTGGCAGAGGATGAGCATCAAGCCTACGTCTGGGCGACCGAGGAGGAGGTCCGGGAGAGCGTCGAAGGAGGCGCCGGTAAATACCAGTTTATGGGCGGCCAGGGGCAGAATGTCCTGAAGGCGTTCTGCAAACTGAGAGAGCTGGCGTAGGCTTGTTCTTTTATACCCAATGCTTCTTCTGATCGCGAGATTGATGGGGCGGACAAGATAGATACCAGAAGTCTTTGTGCACAGCATAAACATTGTTTACGTTTTCTAATTCTTCTAACTCGATTTCGACGCTATCAATCGACTACTTTGAAATCGGCATACGATCTTCTTGAGACCTGCTGTCGCCGCATCACACAACAATCCTATCTTCCACAGGCAGAACGCCCTCCGCCTGCATTTGGAGAGCGACAGCGTCAACATCCTTCCACACCCGTAGCAGGTTGCCTCCAGCAACCTTGGCAGCATCCTCGTCGCTGACACCCCGCCGGAGCAACTCCGCGATCAGATCGGGGAACTTGGAGACGTCCTCAAGTCCCTTTGGGGTGGACGGGATCCCGTCAAAGTCGCTGCCCAGTCCGACGTGGTCATAACCAATCAGTTCCCCAATGTGAATGATGTGATCGGCAACGTGCTCGAGGGTCGAATTGGCGGGGATGAAGTCTGGAAGACCGTCTGGTCGATCGGCCGCAGTGCAGGAGACAAAGTCGGGAGCAAAGTTAACCATAACCAGCGAGTTCCTCTTCTTCACTAGCTGCAGCACATCGTCAGGCACATTGCGGGGATGCGGGCAGACGGCGTACGCCGAGCTGTGGCTGAAGATGACCGGAGCTCTGCTTCCGCTCCAGTCGTCTTTCCCGGCACCCAGCACATCCCGCATGGTGTCCTGGCTCACATGGGACAGATCGACGATCATGCCTATACGATTCATCTCGAAGACCAGATCCTTCCCAGCAGGGCTGATGCCATGCCAGAGAGGCTCTGACTTGCGGGTACCGCCTTCGGGGAGCTCCAGAAGCGCGGCATCCGCGAAACGGTTGTGGCAGTTGTGAGTGAGGGTCGCGTAGGCGACTCCTAGATCATGGAACTTGCGAAGGTAGGCGAGAGAGTTGCCAATCTGGTGAAGCCCTTCGATCCCGAGAGGAGAGATGATCTTCCCAGCACGAAAAGCCTGCAGGGCCGTCGTACCGTTTGGAGGTTCCGAGAACACGTTGGGATAGGCCTTCTGCAAGCGTGACACAACATCCACTTGCTCCATAGTCTGACGTACACCTGCAGAACATCAGTAACTGTCTCCACTGAAGCGGTAGATGGACGTACTTGCAGCATAGTTTTCATGAGAAAAGTCCATGCCATCCTTGGGGCAGGGCACGTAGACACTCCAGAAGGTGCCGCCCACCTTGCCCGACGAGAGTCGGGGCAGGTCGACATGGCCGGTCAAGTTGCCGTGGACAAACGGCTCCGTGAAGTTCTGCCCGTAGATGCGATTGCCGTACAGGTAGCGGATCAAGAAGGGAAGATCGTTGTGACCATCTCCGAAAGATGTCAACATTTCGATACTTGTCGGGATAGAAGACAGTACTCACCTATCAAAGGCGTCTGCGACAGGATCTTGTCCACCCTCTCCTCAATCGTCAATGGACGGTCTCCGCCGCGTCTTCTTACGAGGAGAGCGTGAGTCACGAATATCGAGACAAAGACGAATAGAACTAGGGACGCGATGATGACTTTTCTGAGTGGCAGCCATGCCGTCTTTGTTTTTGCGCCCTCTGCGGGCTGCTTATCGGCACCCAGCAGAGGTTGTGTTTCTCCGGCCCGCCTGCCCATGCTGCAAGAGGTTCGATGCGAGACCTCGAGGAGATGTATCAGGAGCCTGCAGTGCGCTCTGGGAATATCCCGGTCCACGATGGCCGCGAGGGAGGACGACCACCGTGTCGCGCGTTTTCGATATCGCAAGCAGCCGAGGCGGCGGGGGATATCGCGGACCGATGCGCGCTCGACAATCAAGCCGTTCCCGCGTTAGACCCGCTACGGCATGCCAGCGTCTAGGTAGTCGATCTTTTTTTTTTGTCACAGAGTGGACCTTAAGTCTTCATGTTTTTGCATTTGCTTATCAGGCCCTTCTGTATAGGTGATCTGATCTGTGGTCCCGTGCGGCCAAGAGCAGTTCTCATGTGATAAGCCTGTCGGAGATGGCGGAGATAACGATCGACCTCCTGGAGACCGCCCCGGATTCTCCTCCACAAAACCCTCTACTCTCTTCTCAGGAACACGCTAACCCCGCGCTCGGGAGATTCGGCAGTATCCGTGACCCGAAAAAAGAGAATGTCGCTGGACTGCCGGCCTGGTACCTTTTTTTCCGGCGTAACGTCGGTGTCGCGTCATCCTATGTTATCCCGTTGGAGGACTTCACGAAATAGCTGCATCTCAGAAATGCTATTTGCCAGGCTCCAGCGGAAGGATAGTTCCTGAAGCGGGGTAGAGGGATAGTATCAAACTCCCTGAAGGGTACAAAGTACTATATAAGTGGAGAGGAACTGATCCGTGGACACCGTGAGAATATGCCCGTCTGTTGCTTTTTGCTACAAGATCCTTGTGGAACGCTACTCTCTCGTCCTACAGACTGATTGCTGACCGACTGACGGCGTCATGTACGGCAAGATCGCGCTCGAGGAATGTTGGGCCATTCCCGAGAACTTCAAGGCCTACGACCTGTCGACGCTGGCGCCCAAGGGCGTCATCGGGGGCGACCTGATCGCCAACTTGCTTGACGTCCACGGGCAACGACTGCAACAGATGGACGAAAACGGCGTCGACATGATGATCTTATCTCTCAGCTCCCCGGGCGTGCCACGGATCCCGCTGAGGCCGCGAGCCTGGCCCGGCTGGCCAACGACCGGCTCGAGGCAGAGGTGCTCAAAAACCCGTCGCGGTTCGCGGCCTTCGCGGCGCTGAGCATGCACGATCCCAAGGAGACCGCAGACGAACTGCGGCGGTGCATGGTCGAGAAGAAAGGCTTCGTTGGCGCCCTGCTGAACGACTTCCAGAGCGCGGGCGAGAACGGAAACACGATGCTGTTCTTCGACCAGCCCGAGTACGACGCCTTCTGGGCTGTGGCAGCGGAATTGGATGCTCCGATCTATATGCATCCCCGAGCGGCTACCCCCCTGATCCACGAGCAGATGTGGAAGGGAAGACCCTGGCTGGAGTTCTCCGCCCTGGGATACGCCAACCGGGTCGACATGCACGTCCTGGGCATCATCACGGCCGGCGTGCTGGACCGGTTCCCAGGGCTGAAGCCGATTATCGGGCATATGGGCGAGCATATGCAAGTCCCTTCATCACTATAATTATTATGTATATCGTTGCTGACAAAAGAAACAGCCCATTCGACCTCTACCGCATCGACCACAAGCTCAACCGAGCGCGCTTCCCCAACATGCCCATGCGCAAGGACCGCCTGATCCGCGACTACTTCGGCACGCTGCTCATGATCACGACGTCGGGCCACTTCTCAACGCCCGCCCTGCTGTGCGCCATCACCGAGTGCGGCATCGAAGCGATCATGTTCTCCATCGACTACCCGTTCGAGAGCATCCCGAACGGGTGTACCTGGTTCGACGAGTATGTCCCGCTCAATCCGCGGGATCTGGTCGACATCGGGAGAAACAACTGTCTGCGCGTGTTCCGAAGGCTGCAGAGGGGCATTCACTGCCTCCCGCTGAAGACGCCTGCGGAGTGTGGCGTGGGCGGGTTGGGCTTGCGGAAGGGTGATGAAGGGGAGGTTGAGCACGGGCTGTACAACAAGCACTAGAGCAGGCGGTTGGTTAAGCAATAGACGCTGGCTGCGAGCGCAGAACGTTCGACAATGAGACATGCAGATGCGTTGTGCGCGCTTCCAAGTATCTTAGTCTCAGAAGATCTGCATTGACCTTATGTATTGCTCTCAGGAGTTGCAGCTTTATGTTCGACTGCACTGGAAATCTTCCGCCTAAGATGAACTAAACAGATTATGTGGAAGGCCTCTCTGACTGGAGATAAATCGACAGCTTTCATTGGGGTTTACGCCAACTTAGGAGTTAAATTGTGGGAGCATCGAGGTTGGGAAAAGAACAAGAGAGCGAGGAAGCCGTTCACGGTGCATTGTATGAGGATCTTGGTTAGACGTGATTATTTATCACATGCCAAAATTGCGAAATTAGAGGATTTGGTCATTATTGTTGTAACTGATCTAGGTGAATCCTGACACCTATACGAGCATCCATCAGTCTCCCTTCCGATATATATAACCGGCGCAACCAAGCAATCATCAACACCCATGACACCCAACTACAAAATTATACCAGTCCCTCATACCAGAATGACAAAAAAATAAGAAAACCATGATTCAAGAAACATAGCTGCAGTGGTGAAGTAAAGACAGTCATCACTCCATCCCAAGCTCTGAATATGATTACGTAATCAAGGGCATGAACAAGGAAAGGAACGGCGATGAGAAATGGCAGACTTGATTATTTAATCCAGCATTATGATATTGTATCATATTATTTATCTGCTTATTTGCCCGTGCAGACCAGGAGTGACGCATGAAAATGGAATGAGTATGGGGTATGGTACCTAGAGTAGAGCGGTTTGAGAGCTTCGGGAAGACTCCTGCGTCGGTTTTTAAACTTGATGAGACTGTCCTTTGTGCCCGTTTTGGGGGAGAGAGGTTTGTCGAGTTCTTCATGAGAAGAAGCTTGTACTGTACTCCTTTTCCTTTTGTCCTGACTCCTGACCTAGTCATATAGGGTCATACTGCCCGCTTCTTTTGTTTGCTTCTGCAATGCAGAAGCATTTTCTACAGGACTCTGCCTATCCTCTTAAAGCACAAACTGAGACCACTACAACTTCCTCCTTTTTAGGAATGGAAGGCTGTCCCAGATACATTTAGTGGTAATAAGTGCTACAATCTAGGATTATCATCTGGAGGGCTCCTTAGTAGTGTTTGAGCAAGAGGGAAGAGGTCAACCACACATAGGCAAGATGTAGGGGGGCTTCTGAACTAGTCTTCATTAAATTGTTACAGTATACTGATAGTCACGCAATTAACCTACAAGAGGTAGCAGCTTGAACTTCGAGGAAATACGCTTTCCGTAAGACCGGAATTTCGAAAGAGCCCATCCAAGAACCTAAGAATAAGTGGTACGTGTCAATGGTAATATATTAAAAAATTCGATAATTATTCTTCATTCAAAGAGTGATATATATATATACACCAAGATTCATATCAGAAGGGTTCATGCGACATGGCGGGATCCGGTCATTAGGTGAGGTATGTATGTATGCTCCGAGACGAGCTGTACTGCATAGCGGCCAGCGAGCGTGAGTACACATGGCATCAAAGACAATAGTAAGGAATGGAAGGGTAAACATAGACATCTCGACACATTATGTATCATCCACAATGGGGTTTATTATTATTATTATTATTATTATTGTCGTTCTTTGCAGAGGGTCTCCCTCGTCCATGGTTGCGTTTACTGTCGGAAGTCGGCACGAACGAAGGACCTAGTTGGAAGCGGGCGCCGCAGTCGTCTCCGCGGCAGTCTTCTCGGAGACGTTGACATCGCTGTCGCTGCTGCTGCTGCTGGACTCGTCGATGGCCAGTTTCCCCGAGTAGAGCTCGTTCATGTGCTCGAGGCTCTTGCCCTTGGTTTCGTAGATGAAGAAGTAGACTATTATCGCCGTCAGCTTGGACATTTTATCTGGGGGACATCATAGAAAAGGACTGAGGCATACCATAGGGAAAGCCAATGACGTTAAACACGGCGAACCAGATCCACGTCTTCCATCCGACGTTTGCGATCCCGATGGGCCCCGCGTACACGGTCAGAAAGGCCATCAGCCATTGCGACGAGATGCTCAGCCCGACGCCGGTGTGACGGTGGCGCAGGGGCATGGTCTCACTGACGTAGATGTACTGTTGTCATTTAATTGTTAGCTGTGTTTCAAATAACTATATAGTAAAACGGTCGATAGTAACTACGAAGGCCACTTACAGGAAGAGGAGCCCAGGTGGGACTAAAGACCAGAATCCATCCAAACAGCATCGCCGCCGCGGCCGACGACGTCCTCTTGTTGGGCACAGCCAGAAGCGCCGTAAAAGCAATGATAAAGACCGACTGAGCGGCCGCACCCCAGAGAAGCCACTTCCTGCGGCTCTCACAGACGTACGAACCGAAGAAGACACCGATCGCGAGCAGCGTCGTCGCGGCGCCGGAGCAGATGGAGGCAGCATGCGCTTCCAGGCCGATGTAGCTCTGGAAGATGGTGGTCATGTAGTAGAAGATCATGTTGATGCCCATGAGGTACGCGACGCCGACGAGGACGACACCGTCTCTGATGCGCCGCACAGACTGCGTCTCGGACTTGTCGACGATGATGTCTGACCACCTCAGCTTCTCGTTGTTCTCCTGGCGCAGTTCGGCCATGATCTCCTTGCGGACTTGGTTCGCAGACTGCTCGTCGGGGTATATCTGTTTCAAGACGGCATCGCCGTCTGCTTCTCTGCCGCGGAGGAAGTACCAACGAGGGGAGTCTGTACACATCCAATTCGTATTAGCAGGTATTCAAATAAGACGTAGGTCGAACTCACCGGCGTTGGGCCACAGCAGGGCAATGCTGAGGAGAGACCAAACGATCTGTAGCGCCACAGGCAGGCGCCAGACCACCTGTCCGCTGGCGAAGGTGAATCCGAAGTCCCTAGATAGGACATAGAATTGAGCTTTCGTTCAAACAGTGCCAGACACGGGGATCCTACACCCAGTACGCGATGGCCGTTCCGGTACAGGCGAATCCCATCAAGACTCCGACGAGCGCCCCACGGAGCTTGGCCGCAGGAGTTATCTCAGCGATATACGACGGCGCAGAGGACACGACCATCCCGTTCCCGATTCCCTAGTTGTCAATGTCAGAAGATCTGGAATGAAATCCAAATTGACGTTACAGTTTTCCAAAGAGATGGGAAACCGAGGACTTACAATAATGACACGGCCCGCGATCAATTGACCGTACGAGTAACTGGTGACCGAGACGACAGTGCCAATGATCTGGACGAGCGATCCCAGCATGATCCAGTGCCGGCGGCCTAGCCTGCTACTCCACGGCATCGCGACGATGCAGCAGCCCAGCCACGAGGCGAGCAGGAACGAGGCCACGATCATCGCGAGGATCGTGGTATTCGGGTACTAAGCCAGTCAGCGCATTTTTCTCCATGAACTTTGAATTCCGAATTGTTATCATGATCATTACCTTCATCGCGCTCTGGAACGACGTCGTCTCCAGCACGCCTCCCAGAACACCCGCATCCCAGCCGTAGGACATGAAGCCGAATCGCGCGCCCCATAGAGCCAGCGTCGGCCTGATCTTTGCTGTTGCAACGCCCATGATTGCGAGAGTTGACTGCGAGCTCTGAAATGTATGATGTTACTCAAAAGTCAGGGCAAATGCACCGCGGGTTATGTTGAACGGGAGTGCGGTCGGCATATATTGACCAGAGTCGATGGCAGAAAAGACTTTGCCCGTCCCTACTTCCTGGGAAGGAAGCGTGTCTGCCCCGGGTGTAGTCTAGAAGAAGCTACCTGCGGTGAAGGGATCATCTTTGGAGACCCCAGGAATCAAGCCAGGTCGTAGGACTAGAGAAACTATGAATTCTCGGCCGGACGCTGGACAGGATCGACTGAAGGCCGGAGCAGCCACCCTCCCCAGAAAGGAAATCGCTAGGCTAGAATGTGGGATATCTCAAAAGCATATTTTCAAGAAAACAACCAATGAAGAGGAACTCCATCCTCGTCCGCCTCTCAGGGGGTGCAAATTTTCTCAACCGGCTAATCTCGAGCAAAGCATTCTGAAGACGACGAGACGTCATGAGAAACACGAGCCAGCGGGTCAGTGGCGTTGAACGTCTCGCGCTAGCTTTACCATAATTTTGAGAGACGAAAAGCAATCATCTGGCTGTCTGCGATTAGCGATACGAAATACCTGAAATGGTTGTATACACCGTACACCGCAGTTGTCTATCATTCTGCCATGGGAGCTAGGTCCAACGGCATCTATATGCCGCGTCGAGAGTTCGTAGCGGCTGAGCTAGATAAGATATCCTGTCGAGTTCAGGGTTTGAAAGAAGCTAAGATGCTTGATTGGATGTGCGTGTCGCTCAAACGCTTGCAATAGCCGCTAGCCGCGAACCGAGGCACTGGAAACGACATGGGATGGCAAGCTTTTAACCGGGTAGAATTGCAGGGATGTCCTGGATCCACGACCTGGCAAGCTACATACCTAATGTAGAAAACAATTGCGCAGCAGCTGCTTTAACAGGGTCCAAGACTCTGGTATCGTGTCAGATCAGCGTCTCAAAGTTTTGGGTTTTCGATCGTGCGAAAAGCATAACGCGTGGTAAATTCCAAACAAAAAAACTGGTTCCGGTAAATATCAACAGCCAACCACACCGCGCGGTCATTGTCCATTCTCAAAGTTTGTGTGACGTGTCCACCGAGGAGGCCAGTCGCACCATGTCTGGAAGTATACGGCGTTGCTCGTATTGGCTGGAGGCCAAGCTTCGGACGGGCCAATGGGATAGCGTTCCGTAAACCTTGTTTAAACTGCCGGGCCGCCAGCCGCCCGGGCGCCGCGCTAGCCCAATCGGGCATGGCGTGCACGGGTGCCAACGCCGACGACACACATCCCGAACGCCCTCGTCGACCTCCCTGTCTTCTCGCGGCCAGGGTCCTGCTGGAGATCAGCATCAGATGAAGCCGGCTGGAACCGTTCGGCTGTTGGCACCCCAGGATCGCGCGTTGTCCCGTGTCCACCAACAGCTCCCCACTCCTCCTGGTGCCAATCACCCTGCATCGAGTGCCTTTGCCGTTCACTAACAGAGCGTGGAGTCGCCCTTGAACGCACCATCCATACTGGGAGCAGTATGGGGTGGGATGCATGGCGGCCCCGGCTGTCATCCTATATGGTTCCTCAGCATCAGACCAGCGTCGGTCGAGTGCGCTTGCATGTCCAGCGCTGCTAGTGTTCACCGAAGGTGCTATGAAACGGGGCCGAAAAAGCAAAGAAAAATGCTCGACCGCAATGCTGACCCGCTCCTCGAGCGCCGAGGACTCCGTCGACAGCCGTGGGGGCCAGTGGGTGCTGCACAAGGGCTCTCTCCGCACCTGGCAGCACGAGCTTCCCTATCTGGCACTGTCCCATGAGGAGGGAAAGGGGGGTAAAATCGTCTGCTTTTCTGGGGACGGCTTGGCTCCTTATCTGCTTCGGATCCCAGGACTGCGGATTTGAAACTGGTCCGAAACTTTCTTTCTGCCCTCAGTCTGGATCCTCTGGTCTTTCTGTCTGAACAAAGTCCTTGTTACCTTTCTTGCATCCGCATTGTGCTGAAAGAGGTCGGACAAGACCCTTTTCTCTACGGCCATGTTGGTCTCCGACACCATGTTTGGGTCCATGCCTGCCTCGCTCGTTCTCCTCGGCACCGTGGTTGTCGGGGCCGTGATCTTTCGCGTCGTCTACAACCTCTTCTTCCATCCTTTGGCCCGATTCCCTGGCCCTTGGTACTGTGCCGTCTCTTCCCTGCCGAATTCTATCATCTCTGTTCTCCGGGTCGAGCCCCAGTGGCTTCAGTCCTTGGTGAAGAAATATGGAAGTACGTAACCGGTGTTGATGGTGGTGAAAGTTTCTGGAGCTGATTATTTGTGTAGCCAACAAACCCATTCGTATCTCTCCTACGATGCTGTTATTCCCTAAGCCGTCGACTCTCAAGGAGATCTACTGGGAGCCTGCGCTGAATCGCAAGGCGGGCCTTTATGGAACTGGAATCCTGGGCCCCCCTCATCTGTTCACCACGCTCGATGGAGACACGCACCGGGCCCTGAGGAAGGCCCTCGGTGGTCCCCACTGGTCCATCGGGTCGTTGAAGAACAACTGGGAATCGAGGATCGATGACCAGGTGCAGCTGTTTGTCGAGAAGATGACAGAACGCGCCGAGAAGCGCGAGGAGGTCGTTCTGTGCGACAAAGTAGCGTACGGTGACCCCCTCGGATCGGTTAATCCCCTCTGAAACTTGTGCTAATAGCTTTCCCAGAGAGTTTGCGGCGGACATCATGACGATGCTTTCCTTCACCGAGCCTTGGGGATTCGTCAAGAACAGCCGCGACGAGCGAGGCATCCTCGAGAGCTGGCGCAAGGGTCTTGACTTCTTCGGTTTTGCAGGACGCTGCAAGTTCTTCCAGAACTACATCATCCATCTTCCTGGTCTTTCATACTTCATCCTACCCAAGATCACAGATGAAAGCGGGATGGGATGGCTCATGAGGCAGGCAATCAACCAGGTCACTGACCGGGAGAAACTGATCAAGGAAAATGGTTTCCACGGGAAGCCGGATTTCATGCAGCAGTACGTTCAACCGGCCGTTGTCACAGTATGAAAGCTGACGGTTCTGTAGCTGTCTCGAGGCTCGCATGAACGGGGAGCCGCTCAACCATGTGCAGAAGGTGGCCCATGTGACCTTGCTCATCCAAGCTGGCGCTGACACCACCGGGACGGGCCTGGGATCGACGTTGCGCTTCCTGGTCCTCCACGAGGAGAAGCGGAAGAAGGCACTGGCAGAGATCGAAGCCGCAGACCGCGCTGGGAAGCTGTCCACCCCCGTAAAATACGAAGAGGTCCGCGAGCACCTCCCGTACTTCGTCGCCTGCATCAAGGAATCCCTGAGACTGAACCCGCCGGCCACGAACCTGTTTGCCCGTGTGACGCCCAAGGACGGTATCCGTGTCGACGGACACTATATCCCCGGAGGCATGGACATCACCAGCAATGCCTATGTCGTCCAGCGGGATCCGGAGCTCTACGCGCCTGACCCCGATGCGTTCCGGCCCGAGAGATGGCTCGAGGACAAGGAGCTGGCGAACACGATGGAGGCGGCAAGCTTCGTCTTTGGCATGGGACCTCGAGTCTGCCTGGGCAAGGACATTGCCATCATGGAGATGTATAAGCTGCTCCCAGAGGTAAGCGTTCCCCTCGAAGTTTTCGAGTGGTAGATCAAAGAGCTAAGACGGTCAGATCATCCGCCGCTTCGACATCGAGCTGATCGAAGAAGGTCGCTTTGTGGTGGCCGGTGGTGTCGGGTACAACAGAGGCTTTAAGGTCAGGCTTACCCGGCGGGCGTGAAGACCACGCAGCAAACGCTGGGTAACCGGTCTGTAGACTGCAACTTCAGCCGCAGATATATTCTTCTGTATTTGTTTCGGGCATGCCTCGGTTCTTTTACATGTCCAATTGTCTGTAGTCACATTGTGGAATATGCTTCTATTCTGTATCTATATTTATTCCCCCCCTTAGCCTCGTAATTTTGACTTATCCATCTTCACAAGCTATTGCACGAAGACGACTTGAACAGGTCCCTTCTGTCCCGCTGTGGCTTCTGCGTTTCTCGGCACGGTGGGCCGCGGACGGGACAGTTGAAATTAACCGTGAACAAGGTTCTCGGGGAACCACACACGAAAATCCCGTACGGCCCTTTTTGGACGTCAGCTTGACGGGTTCTAGACAACAGCTCTCCAAGTGAAACGGCGCGCGCCGAGCTGTCAGCGCAAAGTCTAATTCACTGCTGACATCGAAGAAAAAGAAAAAACTGTGCTCTCTTCTCTTTTTACCTACCCCCCGAGATGGGACCGCGCGTCATGGTCTAGTGTATAGATGGCCGAACACGGACCATCAACAAGAAGAACTGCTGCTCCGTCAGCGCGTCCTCACTGCTCGGGCCCCAGAGGAGGTGCTCGTGCGCAAAGCTCCTGATGATCGACTCCGAGGTACTCCGTCCGGAGGATCACTGAAAAGTACGGAGTCTCCTCCCTCCCGCTCCGCGACCGCGCCACAGCCTCCTGATCCAGGTCTAGACACTTGTTGGGTAATTAATGATCTTAGATCAGCGGACGGCCCCGCTTTGTCTCCGCGGACATGAGCTTCCTCCCGCCCAGGGGCGGACAGCGCGGATGTTATTGGCCTCGGCCCCAGCAAAGGGTCACGGACGGGGCCGATGGGGCGGAAAAATACTCCGTGGTTCACCAGAGGCGGAGGACTCTGCTGTAGAGCCGCGGCTCATCTCAGTCACGCCCGGTGAGCGCTCCAAGTGACATGTCAGACGGTGTGGTTCGCAGGCGCCGTGTCGTGTTAGCTCTGTTGGGTAAGTAGAGTCGAGATGGCAGTTGAGTTCGTTGCAAGTCTTCCATTCTAAGTCGTTTCTGGGTGATATAGTTGAAAACTCAAAGATGAAACGGACGCTGATGAAGAGTCCCGTTCTACGTATCTCTGATTGCTGAATTGCTGCTTCGCCTCGTATTCGGCACCCTGTCCGGCTCGCGGGAAGAACAGGCCAGGATCCGCTCTGTTTGGCCTGGCCAATTCTTCATTCTATCTTCAGAGCAACATCTCATCACGTTGTATGATATTAGGATGACCTCATTGTTTCCTGATTTTCAGAAGACAACTGTAGTCATTGCCTTTTTTTGTCTTCCATGGTACGGGGCGCAGTAAACAAGATCCCGCATACCCATGTCGATGCTCTCTGTCGGCGGCGCTTGACTAACCCGATTACCAGGATCCTGGCGACGGCGTTCCTGCATTCCTCTCTTGGGGCCGCTGGGTGTCTCAGTTCTCCTTGACCATGTCCATCTCCACCTATCTTACAGCTCGGGGTCTGGGCTGGCGCCGCGGCAGCGATCCGCGGGGACGGTCTGTCCGTCCGCCACAACCTTGTTCCTCTGTACGGAGCATACGGAGCAGTTAGAGATGGCGTACGTCTACGAGAGCTTATGCCGTATCAAGCATAACGGGAACGGCGTTATGCTTGATCTCCCAGTCCACCAGTCACAAGCATCTGTCAGGCCGCTTTTGATGTTACGCAGTATTCTGCTGTATGAGCTCGGACACTCTCGACCCTGGTTGTCCAGGTCTTCAACGCTCTCTGACATTCAAACTGGTGTCCAGGGGGGTAACAGTGCTCTCTCTGTGCGTGATACCAGGCCCGCGGATGCTGCAGATCATCTGTCGTAGATTGGTCAACAGGATTCATCACGAGAGGCCTGTACCATATACGCCTCTTCTGCAGTGACCTTATATACAATACTCCGTATAATGTATACAAAGGTCACGAAGCCGCTGGACCCCGGTTCACGTCTTGAACGCCGTCAAGATTGTTCCCTTCTTTTCTTTGTCAAGCCCTACCTTTCTCCAGTCAGAGGAGTTTGTCGATTTGCTGAGCCGGTAAATATTCATTCCTTATTGTTTGTTTGATACTGTTAGCAATGTCGTCGTTCCAGTCCGGTCCTCCTCCGCCAAACGCGCATGAGTCGCAGCAGGCGACGGAGAGAGCTCTTACGATCGCCTGCTGCTGTATGGTGGGAATGACTCTGATCCTGCGCACAACAGGACGGTTGGCCTTGATGCGGAGGATGGACGTCAAGAGAATGGATAAACGCCACTCCTTTGGGCTGGATGATGGTAAATACGTTGTCCTGAACGGCTGAGAATGTCTACTAATCTGCTTCTCCAGTTTTCAACTTCTGTGCCGTGGTAACGATGCCTAGGACGGTCCTCGGACTGAGTGCAAATCAGGGCTAATGACCCGCCTACAGCTGAGCTTCGGTGCTCTGGCTACGGCAGAACTTATCGGTGAGTATGTCTAATCCTGTTTGTCGTTGAAGAGCGCGCTGACGATGTCTGCGCCAGCCATCGAGCGCGGGATGGGAACGCACGTCGAGGCGGTACTCTACTATAAGGGGCAGAAAGGACTTGATAGGTACAATCTTGTATGAACTATTTCTATACCCATATCCTCTGTCTGTCTGTCTGGCATTGTGGTTAACGGCTCCAGGCCATCTACGTCTGCGCCATTTTCTACAATCTTGTCCTCGGACTGGTCAAGCTGTCGGTTCTCTGTCTCTACTTCCGTATCCTCCGAGGAGTCCAGTCCCCGACGCTTTGGAAGATCAACTGGATCGCAACCGCAATCGTAGGCATGAACACGACAGCAAACGTCGTCGTCGCCGCGTTCCAGTGTACCCCGATCAAGGCGGCCTTTGACTCGGCGGTCAAGGGGAAATGCATCAATGCCAACGCTTTCTACCTGGGCAACGCAATCACCGGCATCATCACCGATACCATTGTCTATAGTCTCTCGATCCCGATCGTGAAGCCACTGCAGATGGATAGGAAGCGGAAGGCTGTCACGTTCGTCACTCTGCTCGTTGGTGCTTTGTGAGTCCTCTCTTTTGACCCTCGATGTTAGCCCTTTCTAGATGCTTACTGATAGCACAGCGCCGTCGTAACCTCCTGCGTCCGCCTCGGCTTTATCCCCGCCCTCCTCACCGACCCCGACATCACCTGGGCGATGGGCGTCCCCATGGACTGGTCCATGGTCGAGCCCACCGTTGGCATCATCGTCAGCTCCGTCCCCGCGATCACCGGCATCCGCCACCTCTTCCGCAAACCCGGCGAGCACAGCACGACCGACAAGAGCCTCAAGTCCGGCAGGCACATCAAGCTGCACGATATCCACGGAAACGACGCGGATCTGCACCGGACGTCGGTCAGCAGGGCCGCGCCGTGGAAGCAGGGCCGCGCGGACGACGACGATAATGTCATGCACAACGACGCCGGGAGCGAAGAGCAGCTTGTCCACGGTAATGGCAAGGATCATGTCATTTCGCAGACGACCGAGTTTCAGATCTCGTATGAGAACAATAAGCAGATCTGATCGGTTCCCCTCTACCTGCCCACCTAGGTAGCCAACGGGCGTTGAGTCCACTGCGCGTCATATATGCATACATGAACTCAGCTTGGGCTCCGAGCCCCGATCTAACGAGAAGTACGCAGCGTGAGAGCTTGTTGAGCACGAAATGCGGAGCGAATATGGGACGGATCGTGAGCCCTGGCAATTGCCAAACGAAGGGGTGACCGAGGACCGACTTCTTTCCTGTCGTACGTCAACGTCTCCCCCTTAAAACTACTTAAATATATACACCTTTATAATTCCCTTCTCGACTTTCCTTAATCCATGTACTTACGTTATAATCTTTAACAACAGAGAAAAAAAGTCTAGATATATGGCGAAGGACTTTCTTCGCGTCTGCCGACGGCGACTTTCCTTTGTATGTATATAAATACTACCTTCATAATTTTCAGAATCCTTTCTTCCCAAGTCTTACTTCACGCATACAGAGAAAAAGCCGAGCGCTCCATATATTTAATTGTTTAGGTAGTCTTACTCTTTTTCTAACTTGGCTTTGTTAACTGTTGTACGCAGTGTACAGTACATATATTCGCATTGTCCTGATGAATATGGTGAACTGAACTGCGCGATGTGTGCGCGGTGTAATGTACGTATTTTCCCCGAGCGGAGTAACTGACCATACAGTCTCCAGATGGATGAAAGAATCGGGAATGTAAGAGACTTCTTTAAACATCCGGTATTCCCCAGACGATAGGAAAGACGAGATTGATGGGTATTGAAGGTCGGATGCTACTTTGTTCGGAAATGGGGTGCTCCCCAGTACTCTGCACTCCCAAACTCCACATGATTCAAAACTCCGAGGCACCGCAAAACTCCGCAAATGGCCTGAGGACGATTCACCCCAACTTTTCTCGCGCTCGAGTTGGACAAACCGTCTCCTCTCATATTTGGCATCAGGAGTCCGCCGCATACAAACGCTTCGGGGAAGAAAAGATAGCACGTCGCATGTCGCCGAACGTTTGTTATGGACTAGGAAGGAGGTCACGTGATGGATCGTCTACGATCCAATTCCACGATCCAATTCCACGATCCAACCCCATGATCCAAACCCATGATCCAAGACTATGATCCCATTCTATGATCCAGGAACCCAGGAAGACAG
>JGI26058J51888_1000304_pt1 | contig 32576 bp, 16 predicted proteins | sample HigsolmetaSP110D_FD_51888 | JGI IMG/M metagenome (IMG submission 51888) | reverse complement strand
TGGCCCCCTTTATTTTTTTTTTTTTTTAATTATTGACATTATTATTATTATTTTTGCTACCGTACTGCACTAAATCTAAAAGACAAGACAACACATCCTGCAGAGTGGTATCTCCCAAGCAAGAGGAATACAGATACAATACCATGGAATACAATGCAAACAATCGCGCGCGGAGATAGGTGTACAGGATCGGATCGGATAGGAGGGATAGGATAGCTACCTGACGGGACGGGAGGGAGAAGGAGGAACAGTGGATCGGGGGGTTTCAGCCGGACATAGACCGACCGCTGGATGAAAGGACGAGGGTCGATTGATATACGACGGATTCCGACGCAGCTCACGACCGGTGATCCCGCCGGCCGCCTGAACCGTCCGCACGCCACCCCATCTCGAGATCGCCCATCATCGCCTCGAGCTCCCTGACGCTGGCGTCGTCCGAGCCCGACGCGCAGCTGCCCCGCCGGCCGGGGCCATGGTGTCGGTCGTGGTGGTGATCATCCCGGTCGTGGTTCTGATCCTGCACGCTGTCCCAGCTGTCCGGTCTCGGAGCGCCGGTGTTCGGTCGACTGAGGCTGGCCCCCCTTCCACGCTCACGACGCCCGGACGACATCTCGTCGGGCGCCAGCCCGCCGAGAAGCGGGTTCGCGGACGGCGGCGCCGACGTCGTCGGCGAGGCGGAGGACATGAGGGACGGGGTGGGCAGGCCGCTGCGCACGCAGTCGGCGTCGTAGGTGACGCCCATGTCGAGGGCCGCGAGCAGGGCCGCCTGGAGCATCTTGTTCTGGCGCTCGAGCACCGCGATGCGCGCCTCCAGCGGGTGCAGCGAGTTGTGTTTGTCGTGTCCGTGGTGCGACTGGCTGGCGCGCGAGTCGTGCGAGTGCGCCGTGTGCTGCGAGCACTGGGACCGCGGCGAGCACTCGTGCTCCTGGCTCTGCGGCGTCTGGACCCGGGGCGTCCGCGGAGCGATGCAATCCGACGCGGACGATGGCTTCCGCCCCGTCACCGCCGCGGCGGTTGCGGCCGCCGCGGGGTCGATGCCGTCGGGGAAGAGGACGGTGCTGCCGCGGTGACGGCCGCCGTCGTTGGACTGCCGGCTCCCATGGCGCTCGTCGCCGTCCGACGAGGGCCGCGGGGACTCGGAGCGCGGCCGCGACAGGTGGCCGGAACCGCGGTCGATGTCGTGGGATTCTCCCCCGCGGCGCAGACTGCCGCTGCGGACGCTGCGCGGCGTGCCCGGCTGGTCGGCGGAGACGGACGAGGACGAGCCCGTCCGGCGCAGGCTGGCGGAGGAGCGGTTGGAGCGGGCGACGGGGGGGTCGGCGGGCAGCGGGACGGCGGGCGGCGGGGAGGGATGGGCGGCGACGGGGCTCCTCGGGGGGCGGAGCGCGTGGTCGACGGGCCGGAGGTGGTTGCTGGAGGCGTCGACGGCGGTGTCGAGGGTGCTGCCGCTGCTGCTGGCCGCGTTCGTATCCCGGTGCCGGGCGCGCGAGGCGGACAGGTCTCGCAGGCGCAGCGCACGCACCCGCTCGGCCCTGTCCCTGCAGATGCGCTCGAGGTTCTTGAGGGCGCTGTCTCGGGTCATCCTGGGCGACCGGGGCACGAGCACCCGTCTCGTCGGGTCCGTCTGGTTCGCTGACGAAGCGGCCGTCGTGTCCATCGCGTCGTCGTCCGACGGTCGAGCCCTTCGCTGCGAGCTGGTCCGGTCCGGGGCAGCATGGGGAGAAGCTGGAGCAGGCGAAGTCGACGGCAGCGGTTTCGGGGGACGCGAGTCGGTGAATGGCGGGTTGACATCGGTGGCCGTGGCATGGGCGCTCATGAGGGCCTGCGTCTGCGGACGAGGAAAACAGGCGACAACGGACGCGCTGCGAAGTGGAGCAGGAAGAGAGCCTGAAGCCCGTCGCACGCTGAGGGCGCTCCGGCTCGACGTGCGCGGCGGCAGACATGCGGGCGCCAGCTGCAAGTCGGAGCGTGTTGGGATCCTGGAGAGGAGATCGGACGAGGTGCGTCCCCCTGGCAGCGTCGCCGTCCCCTGATCGCGTCGCTCCTGGTGATCGCCGCTGTCACCGCGGAGCTTATCCCCGTCGCGCGACGGCGGCGTGGAGGGCGCAACGGCCGCAACGGTCGGGCGTCGATCGCCGTCGCGCCACGACGCCAGCGCGGGGGGCTCCAGAGGCCGCTCCATCTGCTCCCGCACCAGGCTCTCGTCGTCGCTGCTGCTGCTCGTCTTCGCCCGGGCTTTGGCCTGCGCGAGCCGCCGCAGACGCCGCTGTCCCGCGCGCAGCATCTCGCGCGCGCTCGTCGTCGCCGTGGACGCGGCCGACGACGACGACGACCACGAGAACGTCGACGACGTGGGCGAGTACAGCGGCATGTCCCTGTCCCTGCCCTGGTTCGGGCTCTGCGGGAAGAAGCGCATCAGCTCCCGCACGCCCTCGGTCTTGGTCGGATGGCGCTCGTCCTGTTTCTGTTCTTTTGGCCGCTTCTTGTGTCCCGGCCGGATCGACTGCGGGCGCCGCTTCAGCGGCAGCTTCGAGGGCCGGCTCGTCGGGACCGCCGCGCTGGGCGCGACGGGGGGCTGCATCGGCTGTCTGGTCCTCGTCGACGGATGTCGATGCGGATAGATATCGAGATCGGGGTATGGATGTATGTGATCAGACAGGATCGACAGGAAGATCCAAAAGCACACCACCGATCGGTATACGTGGACAGATGCACCGTATGTACGGGACAGCTGAACCCCAAGACGAGACGGCAGACAGGACAACGAAGGAGAAACTGCTCCTGGTGAAAGTGCTGCTGCTGCTGCCGGTCGAGGATCTCCTGCCTTCTTTATATGCACGCCACCGCCCCTGTCCCGACATCTACAGTATATACATCCACGGATGCGGATCGTCTGACTGCATGGATGGAATGTGGGAGATCAGGTTGGAGTTGGCGGCACATGCTTTCCATCCCCATGCCAATAATCTTTGGGGAGTTGGATAGGTAGACAAGACGGGCGGGACCAAGTTGACCGGCATCCATCCATCCATTATAATGGAATATGATATGCCAAGCCAAGACAAGGGAAAGAAAAGGCCAAGCCTGGTGCCGCATTATTGACTGCGTCCCAACGGACCGAACGAACCGTCTGGCCGGCGCTGGTGTTACAGTGCATGTGCATGTGCATGTGCATGCATACACCATGATCCAGTAGACGGGTTCGATCCGAGTTGGTCCTTGGCAGAGTTTGCAAGGATCAAGACGGAGAACAAAAAAAAATCCCGGTCGGAGGATGATCGTGATCCGCAGCTAGCTGCAGTAGTAGCTGCAGTGGTTGGATATCTAGCTATGTACGCAGCATTAGGTTAGGTAGGTAGATGGTCTACTGGTTTGATTTGATCTGGCTGCGCCGTGTCGAACTATCATTTTTTTTAAAAAAAAAAGGGTTTTTTTCTCATTCGTCTATCTCGTCGACGATGAGCGATAGAATTCTATCCTTTCCTATGCTATGCTATGCTATGCTATGCTATGCTATGCTTTACTACACTTTAGTATACAATAAGAAATACCATACCTAGGTCATGGCCAAGGGACGAAACTCGAATCTTAAATCAGACAAGTTCGAGGTGCATATATATACCTGGAGTACGGAGCATGGGAGGAACCCCCGTTCGTTCTCCGTAGAGGATTAATCAGGATGACAGATAGGAATGAATAGAGAAAGGATGGATAATAACAAGCGACTGTTTCCCGCGTCCGCCAGTCCGGGTCGCTCGTTCGTCGAGTTGGCCTTGGGTAGTCGGGGCAAATCATTAGTTACCTAACCCATGTACTGTAGCCCTGCTACATGCATTATACACACAGTAGACAGTAGTAGTGGTCTAGCGGCCCAAAGCCCCCGCGCAAGCAGGGGGCGTCCCGGCATCAAAGAACAACTTAACAAGCGCCCTTATGGTCCAGGTCCAAGGACGGCAGCAGACATTGGAGAAATTGGGGGCGGATATAAATAAGTAAAGACTAAAAAAGAAGAAAAAAAAAGTTAGGCCTTGGCACCGGATAGGATAGGATAACTCCGTAGACACATTATTCGATAGATCGATTAGGTAGATAGATAGATAGAACTCGTGGGGGCGACGTCGGGTCCAGAACTCCAGACGGACCCGCCGCAAGGGGGCCAACTGCCAGGGGCGGAGTCGGCCTGCCGGATCGACACGTCACAAAAGGGCGGCGATAGTCGAGCCGGGAGATCGTAGGTACATGTACATGTACATGGACTACTGAAGAGAGAGTGCATAGTGCGGAGGTAGTCTGTATGTAGTCTGGATAGGTCTAGAGGATATACTGGGCTACGTACTGCCATAGCGCTGCGCTGGACATGGAGAGCCTCGGGAAAGGGGTCGGATGGATGGCAGGATGGATGATGGGAGAACAGACGGCGTTCAACAGGATCAGGATCAGGAACGGGATCATCGCGGGCGGGGCGATCCGGATCGTCTGTCTCTTTTAACTCAAAATCTCAAATACTTTTCTCAGGCATCCCCTGCGCGATGGCAAGACCAAGATCCGATCACCGCCGAGACCCTTCTGGAGAAAATCCCCGAACGCAAGCGTCGCCATGCCATGCCATGCCATGTTTTCTACGTCTACGCGAGGCCCACAAACACATGGACGGCGTCTCGAGTTTCGACAGACGCTGCAGCTCGCATCGCATCGGTCCCAATTCCCGCTGCATTCGAGCATTGTACATCTGTATCCAGATTATCTACTGCAAGCAGACTCCGGCCCGGCCTGTTCCTGCGCCTCCGACAGGACCTGCCGACCCAGCCTCTGTATGTATGTATAGGCCTCCCACGCCGTGCCTGGGCAACGGACCCGCAGGATGCAGCTGCGTGGAGTCCGGCGGACATCCTGCAGACACAAAGATGCAGCGTCGGGGGAAGCATCAGGGGCGAAAACTAAAGCTGTAAAACTCCATGCGAACCGCCCCCAGGACACTGTCTGCGGAGGAACAAGACCTTCCTCACATAGGATCTCCCGATCCGCATCGGTCCCTACGTAGTCGCAACCCTAATTACCCCATATTACAACCTAGCAGAAAAGAGAAACATCGAAAAAGAAAACGCCTCACAAACGCCTGCCATGTCAGCGTGGGGATCCAACCCAGGAACCCCCCGATCAAAACTTAAAAACAAAACTGCCCCAATAAGACCGCGGGGCATCAAAACGCCGTCGCAAATGCAATTCGCTAATACACAGCAAGAAAAAAAAGTAGAAAAAGCGGGTGGGTACGACATGCACCCCGGAGTAAAAAAAGGGGACAAAAATCAAGTCGGATAAAATGTCCCCGAGCGCAGCCTGGCTGCTGCAGCGGCAACACATCTCTGAGACCCGGCGGAAACAGGAACAGGAGAAGGACCTCACCTCCTCTTGGGCCGGATGAAGGGATCGACCTCCTTCTTCTTACGCGGGGGCGGCGGGGGCCGAACCCCGTTCCCGGGGCGTGGTGGAGGCCGCGGGGGAGCCTAGCGAGCAGTCAGCTTCCGATCGCCACTCCATCGTCCAGAATAGGCCAGACGTACGTTACTATTATTATTATGATTGTCCGACGCGGGCCCAGGCGCGGAACCCTCAGCCGGCAGAGGCGAGTGCGCGGGCTTGTCCCGCGACGGCTTGACCAGATCCTGCGACAAAGTTAGATCTCGATCACGGACTGATCTGATGCACACTCACCTTGGGCGGGGGAGCGCTGGCGTCGAGCTTCTTTCCGGCACCCTTCGGGCCCTGCGGCGCCCCGGGCTGCTCCGGCTTCCGCGCTTTGGGTCCCTTGGAGCCATCGTGGGGAGGCGACTCGGTTCGTTTTCGCTTGCCGGGGACATTGCTGTCGGCACCCGGCAGCTCCGACTTCTTTCGTCCCTCGGGCGACGGCGACTTGGTCGTCACCTGGATGACGGGCACCTTGGGATCGTGGCCTCCCAGCTGGCGCTGGCGCTGCCGTTCGAGCCTCTGCTTCTGGAGCTGCGCGTGATGGTACTCGTCGCGGGCGATCCGGTCCTTCTCCTTCTTCGACAGAACCTTGGTCGACTTGCACTCGCGGGAGACGTGCCCGATCTCGCCGCACTCGATGCAGCGCTCCGCTGTACAGTTGATCCTCGTGTGGCCGGAGCTGCCGCAGCGGTAGCAGGTGCCCCGCGTGGCTTCCATGGCCTCCATGTTGTCGCAGTGGTGCGTCATGTGGGCAAAGCTGCCACAGATCCCGCACATCCGCGTCTCGTCGAGACCGGTCGGTCCTCCAGACGGTCCATCGGGCAGTGCCGGCGGCGGAGTTGCCCTCGCAGACGCAGAGACGGATGGAGCCACTGAAGAGTCGAGCCCATTCGACGAGCGACGCACAGCGGACTCACTGCTGGATGCCGACGGTGCCCTCGAAGGGGGCGCCGACTCCATGGAGACATCAGCGTCCGCGTCCACCATCTCGACATTCTTGTAGCCGGTGAACTGGGGCCGCTGAAGCATCTGAAGCACGTCACCGTCGGTGTAGACATTTCTCTCGCGCGCATCATTGATGAGACGTCTCCAGAATTCGCCCTGGACCAGCGACTGCGAGTTCCCAAGAACCCAAAGCGACGACTTGGCACGGGTCAATCCGACGTTCATACGACGGATGTCCGCCAAGAAACCGATACCCTTGTTGGAAGCCCGTACGCAGGAGAAGATGATGACCTCGCTCTCCCTGCCCTGAAACGCGTCGGTGGTGTTGAACTCGACGGTGCTGAAGATGGCATTCCCGTACTTGGCGGCGAACTGCGCCTTGAGCTCCTTCAGCTGCCCCTTGTAAGGCGTGATAATACCGATCTTCCCGGTGAAATCGTAATCCCGGAAGTCCGTCGTCAGGCGTTCGTACAGCTGCATGGCCACGCGCAGTTCCGCAAGGTTGACCAGCGAGTGGCCCTTTGTTGCGCTCTGGTGCATCCCTTGGACATCGAAAAAGCGATACGGAGTAAGAAGCTGGCTCTGATGCCAGGGTCGGGTGCGGAGCCGTTCCATATTCGGCCCATCCTGCAGCCTGCCGTCGTAGAAGGCGGCACTGGGGAAGCGACTGATCTCCGGGTGCATTCGGTACTGGGTATCCAGCAGATGTACATCGTTGGGATGGTTGGCCTGCATTCGGACGAACAAGCTCTGCTCGTACTGGAAGCGCGCTGCCTCCTTCGACAGGACCGTCGGCGGCAGCTGTTTCGGGTCACCGACCAGAATACACTTGGAGCAGCCATACTTGAGAGGGATGAGAGCACTCAATTCGATAGACTGAGCAGCCTCATCGATGATGACTGTTTCAAACTCGATGCTCAAGTTTTGGAACATTTCATGACCGCTTCCGCTGAGTGTCGCACAGATAACGTGGGCACCGTCGATGATCTCCTGTTGGATGCGACGTCGGGTCAGGTCGGCATCACGCGCCGCGGCATGGTTCCTGTCTCTGGCGTTATCGATCTCCTGGCTGAGCTGCGTCTTCTTCTTTTTCAGGAGATCGAATTCCCGCTCGAGCTCAGGGGGAACAGGCTGTCCTTGCGCCCTGCACTGATCGATCTTCGCACGCGTCTCCTTGAATGCCGTATCCGCGGCCTTGTGCTCCATGTAGATCTTCTGAAGGTCTTTGTCTGCCCCGTCCTTGCGAGCCGTCTGACCAAGCCTCGCATTGACCAGCTCGTCCAGGGTGACGTCCAGAACATTGGTATTGATGGCATCACTGCGCCCGAGACGGATCACCGACAGCTTCTCGTGCTTGCCCTGCAGCGTTTTCACCCCTTCTTTGAATCGCATGACCAATTCGTCAACTGCAGCATTGCTGGGAGCGCAAACAAGGAGCTTCTTGGATGTCGTACTCCGCGTGGCAGGTTTGAAGTTGCCCGAGTCGGTCGGCCGGGATATGGCCACGCCCTGGTCAGTAAATGAATTGCTCAGGAGAGCTCCTACGAGGGCCACGATCGTCTTTGTCTTTCCAGATCCCGGAGGGCCCTGGATCAGGGTGAAAGCATCATTGTCCAGCGCTGATTTCACTGCTTTCGCCTGGGCAGGGTTAAGTTTGTAGTTATCTGCGATCGGCTTCAGAGCGGCCTCGGTGTAATTAAGTATAGGCGACGGCTTGGCTTTGATCACCTCCTCGCAGAGGTCATAATACTGTAGAGCCATAAGGGCACCATACTCTCGCTCCAGAGGGGTCAGAGATGTAATCCTCGCGCCCCATATTGTAACACCAGGCGCAAGAGTAGAGACTATCGGTGTACCGGGAACGATACGGTATGTCACCTCCACGTTGGCCTTTTTCTTGTTGATACCAGAAACCCGGGCAAGACAATGGGGTGCCTTGGAATCATTCACAGGGTCCTTCGATTTCGACAGCAGAACCAGGTCCGCCTCTCCCAAGCCGAAGTCTCTCACATCTGGGATCTGCATCACAGTGCTGACTTCCACGAACGAGTCCACAGATAGACGGTTAGCAACTTTGACCTCGAAGGGTCTAAAATTGCCCTCTTCCTTTGACGCCTGGAAACCCTGCCAGGCTTCCAAGATCAGGAGCGGTTCAAAAGTCCTCTGGTACTCTATGGGATCTCTGAAAGTATTCGAGACCAACGTGTAATCCGTGCGGTCCGAATTTGGCGGCAGGTCACCGCTCGCGAAAAAGTCCCAGCTCAACAGCGTCCGATGCAACGGTGAAAGATCGGGAGCCAATCTGGCCCGCATATCCTTGGCGGACCGCACCTGCTTGATTTTTTTGACAGGACCGCGATGCAGGAGGGATTGTCTTCTGCTTTCTTCATACTCCCGAACTGCATCTGGCTTGGCTTTTGGTTTCGACCCAAACAGTTCTTTGTCGAGTTCATCTTCTTCGCTTTCTGACTCGGACTCCGAACCTGATGAAACCATCATGCTCTCAGCAGGCGTGTGGTCTTTGCCCTTTACCCCGATGCCATTGAGTCCAGATCCTTGTCCCGCGGTCTGTTCTGCGACACCGCGCAGAGGGATGTTCTTCTTCAACCGTGCAAGCTCGGCGAGATCGCGCTTTCGCTTGGCCTCCTTCTCCTTTTCGCGCTTCTCGCGGAATGATTCAATGCTGGCTGTACTCATGGGAGCCTTAACAGGCTTGGGGATCGCGGGAAGCGCTGAAGCAGCCTTGGTCGCGGCTTTCTCAGCGGCTTTCTTCTGAGCTTGGGCGGCGAGTCGGGCCTTGTTGAGTTCGACCGACTTGGAGAGTTGCATCAAGACATCGTCAGGTACGCTACCGTCCTCAAATTCATCATCGCTAGTGGCCCTGGATGGGCTAGACGTGCCGGAATCGACAGGTTTAGTGAACGCCGTGATGGTGCTTTGTTTCTTAAGAGAAGCGGTTGAAGCTGTAACAACTGGCTTCTTGTAGTAAGCCTCTAGGGCCCTGACAAGTTCTGCCTTGTCCCGTGGTGTTAGGATGGTCTTGACAGTTGACTTCACAGCAACACCTTCAATGAAGTTCAGAGCATCTTCCTTGACAGTAGTAACACTCAGCTCGCCAAGGCGACGAAGAAGTTTAGCCACCAGTCCAACCAGTGTGGTTGCCAGGTATTCATCTTTGAGTCTCAACCATTTGACCATGGCACTCATGGTTGCCGTCGGCGACTTGAGCAGGTTCTCACGAGCAGACTTTTCCTGACTAGGATCCGCGTCAACAATGGCACTTGCAAAGACACCATACTGGCCAAAGAGCAGATCTGCAAACTGTATCGTGTCACGGCAAAACTCCAGCATCACGCTCTTATCATTGCCCCTAAGATGCCACGACTCAGTCTCATCAAATATTGTTGTCAACGCTTGCCACAGATACTCCCACAGCTTCTGAAGCGCCAAAGTCTCTTTACGGTCAGCAAGCTTACGAGTCCTGAGCATACCGGTCTGGCTATCGCAGAGGATATCCACGATATCTGTGCCCGTGTGGATCATCCTAGGTGCAGATGCAAAAGTCTTCATGTTGGATATTCGACGGAACGACCAGCTGAGACCGTACATAGTGGTCAAAAAGAACGCCTGTAGAAGGTGAGAGATGGCATCTCTCCGGGCTGACTGTCCGCTGACATTCTTGATAAGGTCTACAGCAGCCTGGTAGGTATTTAGATCGGCCGAGAAGAGGGCGGAGATCAAGGCGCTACTTGTGTCCTGGCTCTTGAATAGATCATCAAGATGCTCCGGTTTAAAGTCTGCCAACCGCTCGATAATTTGGCACGAAAGGTGAGTCAAATGTCCGTATATGATGTTGAAGTGAGTCTTTTCTTTGTTGTCCTCTCCCCTCTCGCCTTTCATGGGGAACTTTTCTAGGCCAACGAGAGGCAGTATGCCCAGAAGCGCCGCCACCGACAAGGCTTTGTTGTCCTCGTGTAAGTGCTGGACAACTGCGTCCCAAATAGTGGCCGAGTATGTGCTCACGCCATGCTGAAGAGTCCTCTGTCGGAGGATGACTTCATAATCGGTCTTGAGGGACTGACACTCGAGCGCTAGACTGTTTCGGATCACATCCATACATAACGATGAGATCTCTTGCTGTCGTCCTTGCTCAATCGAGAACTTCGGAGGTTCAAGGATTTTATTGATATTTTCGCTCACGACCTCGAGCGTGTCGGACAAGACGACCCGCGCGACAGACCCTCTTGACGCTTCATTGTCGGTGAAACTGCGAAGAGTGTGAAGCATCACTGTAAGACCGGTTCGGAAGCAGTGGTATCTGCTGAGGTTCGGGAAGCGCGCATCCTGAAGCCGGTTAAGAAGCTGAAAGACCAGGAACCTGCAAGCTCCAGGTTGGTGGGCGCCTTTCAGCGACGACATAAAAGGAGTGATCCATGACAGCATATCCTTCAAGGCGGATTTCTCAAAGGGCTCGCCATCAGCAACTTGCATGAGGAAGGCGTCCAGCTGTGGGTTATAGAAGACCTGTTCGATGATGGCCTGAGGGGATATCGTCTGCATTGCGTCCCAGAAGTCTCCGGGGGCCTTCTCTAGTAGAATCTGGATGGTATTCAATAGAAAACGCAACCCCGGTGTGGGAATGTTGAGATGTTCCACTGAAAGCCGGCAAGGATCTATCTCCAGAGCACGGAGGTTGTGAGTAATCTGCTCCTTATCCAGCCTCCTCACGATGAGCTGTAGACCACGCCAGAGTCTCTGGACCATGGCAACCTGAGGCGGCTGCTGCATCGACACCTCTCTTAGGACGTCCAGAAGCCCCTCCTTGATAGCCCAGTCGAACTCCGCAGCGGTTGGCGGCCGGGGATATCGCGTCCAGGCATGGATCGCCCAGAAGCTGCGGCTTTGGTTCGAGTCAAACAGGAAACGCGTGACCGCGGGTATGTAGTCCGAGACCTTCAAGGTGCGCTTTGTCTGGATGAGCCTAAAAGGCTCATCGAAGTACTGCTGCAGCAGGGCTTCATTGCGCAGCATCGCCTCACAGCTCAAGCTCTCGAATATGGAGAGCAAAGAAGCCCGATCCAGGACATGCAACCCGATCTCCTGCGGCGGAACCGCCCTCAGCTTCTGCGTTGCGACCGTCAAGTTTCTCGTAATCCGCTTAATATCCCAGTCGTCCAGCATCCGGGCGAACTTTTCGATATCCTCGTCATCGTAGTTCTCCTTGAGCTTTTCCATCAGCTCGATTTTCCCCGTATAGTACTCCTTGATGCAGAGGTCGCATTTTTCCAGCGTGTCGTCGAGCTTGCGCCAGATCCAGTCCTGCAGCTGCTCGACGCCATCCTGGTTGAACGCCAGTATCTGCATGCACGAGAGAAACTTCTGCTTACGGTCCGCTGCTTCTGCGATGAGCTTCGCGGCGGTCGGGTCCGATTCATCCGCTATGGAGGCATCATCGTAACGCGCGTGGTCGTCATCGTGCTGTCGAGGACAAAGGAGGTGGACGTTGTCGGGGAGGGCTTGCAGCTCCCTGCAAAACAAAATCACAACAGGTCAGCCACAGACTTGTAACAATAGAACAGTAGAATAAAAAATAGATACGGCACAAAAAGCCTTCTTTCAGAAGGTGAGATTTTATCTAGCTTACCCAACAATATCCATAAACTCCATGGCCTGAGTCTGAGGCCCTGGCCTCCTTGTGTCAGAGCGAGGGGCGCACCGGCTCCCTCTCTAGTGAGTAAAGGACGAGATTCACTGTGCAGTATAGCAGGCAGATGTGTCCATAGCAACTCTGAGAATGCTCACGGAATTTTTCCTCATAGTCTACAAGCTCATGGTTTACGTGAGCTTAAGTTCAAGTGTGGCGGTTAGGCGGCGTGAGGCCCGTCAGTGAGAGACGTGTGCTTCACAATTCGAGCCGCACTTTTGAGCCAGGTCAAAGCGCACCCGGGACAGGGCCTGAGGACACCAAATATGCGAATATGCTATGGAGGGAGACCTGCCTTGTGTCCCAGAGGACCACGAGACAAACGAAGGGTGGATGATGTGAAAAGATGGCGGCCTCCGCCGCAATACAACAAAGAGAGAGCTTGGCCCCGAACACCGCGCTGATTGGTCAGACAACCCGGCAGGAGGCGCCAACATCCACTTTACGCGTGGGAGACACGCGACGCAGCAGAACGGGTCAAGGAAGACTTCTACAAAATCCGTGCTGCTCTGGTATTATTACTGAACCACACATCATGTTTCAACTGATGCTACACTCACCGACTAGAAGATATTCAAAGATGCTAAGGAGCATTTGCACTTAAAGACATTATATAATCTTCATTAAGATTGAGCTCATTGTCTCACTAGGACACAGGTACCATACTTCCCTCCATAGCCTCCTATATTTTGTAATCCACTCACCCCGGCCTCCAGGTGGCGAAGACAAACAAAACACAGAGCAAATGGAAAAAAAAGGAGAGCCAAGTGTACAAAGAGAACAATTCGCCATCGCGACTTCAGTCCGTAAACGAGTTTTATACAGAGAGAAAGGAAAATCAAAATGCCAGTCTGGCATTATGTGACGGAAGAAAACTGTACAGGACCGAGAAAAGAAAGTGTAGGCCTCAAAGAGCAAGAAAAAAAAACCCTGCGCCGACCGATCCGTTGAGCCAGCACACATACCGAACGCCTTCTATGGGGAATTGCAATGATATCGAATATATATATCGTTCAGAGATTTTCCAAATCGAAACTGTCGAGAAACGAACCGACGAAGGTCATCAAGGGCATCTGAGCAGATAACGACATGTTAGGACGATGGAAATGACTATACAGGATTCGAACGAGGATCTCGGGGACTCTTGAGCGGGCTGTGCGGACTCTCTGGCGCGGCGTTTATCGATTCCACCTTCGTCAACGCTGCACCTGACGTGTAGTCACTCATTCCTTCCATGCTGGATCGGAATTTGTCCACGGAAGGACGGGTTCGGTCGAACGACGACCTAACCTGGTCAAGTGAGTGTTGATGTTGGTGGTGAGACTCAAGGCTCGATGTGTAGTTCGTACCATTGCTACCATTTTGGCTCCGATTGTGAGTGTGCGCAGTCGGTGCAACTGACGGCGGGTAGATTGGCCGCTCATCTTCGGGCAGGTTCGGATCTCGCTTCATGGTCGGTTGGATCGGCTTTCCCAAATCTGAAGACGTCGCGGGCCCAACGCCTGCAAGAGCGGCAGCCGACGCCGACGGTGGCACGTACGCCTCAAACTGGTCCAGATATTTGAATTTACCCATGCTGACTTGCTCGCGGATGATATCCACATCACGAGGGAAGAAGAGTTTCTGACAGGACTTGACGGTGAAGCGCGGAAGGAGGCACATCGTGACCGTCATAAGAAGGACGGCCCAGAATGACAAGGCGCCGTAAACCTCGGCGGCCGCTTTGTAGAATTGTCCTGAAGCAGTAAAGGAAGTGTAAATGCCCGTCCAGAAGAACACCAGAAGCGAGCTGATGATATTGATAAGAACTGTTAACCAGTCCCAACGGTAGGTATTCAGCAAGATATAGGTGTTGCTGGAGATGACCGCAGCCGCCGCCACTAGCACACCCATCCGCATACGATCGTTGATGTTCAAACCGCTAGGGTGCTCGAATGTCGCCGGCTGGTAGAGGCAGTATGGCATGAAGAAACACATTATAGACTGGTAGAACCCGTCCAACATGTAGAGCCTATGAATCGTCAGCAGCATCGTGGGAAGTAGAAGAAAAGGGAAGCATACCAAAACTTGCGCTGCGACCACTCTTTCCGTTCAATGCCTCTCATGTAGAGCTGAGGAACGGCGAGAGAAACTTTGTCGTCGACATCCTGATCGAGAATTCCCATCAGAATGACTGGTAGCGACGTGAACGCCACGTTGACCAGGATAATGTAGGTGTAGTCAAAGAGATAGGAGCCGTCGAAGTCATTGAAAATCGAGTACCAGAAGAGTGCAAACGTCCAGACGAGGTTCTATAAGTATGAAATCAGTTTATCTTCCCTTTTTTTTCGCGCATAGTCGTTACGATTCAACATACCTTGTAGAAGAAGTTTGCGATGGTCTCTCCAAGACGGCGGTAAGACCATCTTCCGTGTACAAGAACAAGCCGTTGGAGGAAGCGGAATTGACCAATGGCATAGTCAGACGACATAACCGCCTGTCTACCTTCTTCTCCGGCGATACCGACACCAACATCGGCTTCCTGGATCATGGCAACATCGTTTGCACCATCTCCGATTGAAAGAGCCATGACGTTGAGCCCACTCCTGACCATGTGGACGACCGCAGCTTTCTGGGCGGGACTGACTCGACAGCACAGAACGGACTTGCACTGCTTGCACAGTAACAAAAACTTCTGCTTCAATTCGTCCTCCAGCATCAGCTTGAGGGTATCCCCATCGATGACCACAGCATGCGTGGGAGGTGGCGGCCTATGGTCCTGACGAGCGGCAATAAGCTCCTCGTCAGATCCGGTCAGACCGAACATTTGGAGCTTTTTGTCCAGTTCCGCAGCCGCCTTTTCCGGCTCGTTCGCCGGAATATTGAAAACAATGAGCTCCATATCGTTGTTAAGGAGGTTACAAGAGAAGCCAATGTTGATCGCGGTCTCAACTTTGTCACCGGTCAAGACCCACAGCTTGATTCCAGCGTCAGCGAGCAGAGAGATCGTGTCTGGTACGCCATCTTGCAGTCTGTCTTCGATAGCGGTTCCACCCAAAAGCATGAGATCTTGCTCAATGGCACTGGCAACTTCCTCCAGCTTTTGCTCCCGATCTGTGAGAGCTGCAGCCGCAAGATCATGCATCTTATTCCAGGCTTGATACTCTTCCTCGCTGAGAACTCTCTCTGCGACGCACAGGGTCCGCAGGCCCTCTCGGGCGAACATCTCGAGATGCTCTGCAGTGGTCTTTCGAAGCTCCTGCTGCTTCCCACGGGCCAGGCGGGAGTAGATAATACTATCAGCACCTTTGCAGAAAAGTCTGATAGTGCCGTCAGGCATTCTGACAATAGTACTCATCCGTTTCCTGGACGAATTGAACTCGAGGGTATTGAGCACCGTGTATGTCCGCTCCTCACCCATGACGTTCAGAAGAAGGTCGTCACCAGACCTTCCAAGGACAGTGAAACCGCAGTCCCGAGCGGTGGCAACCAAAGCCGCCTCATCGGGCGACTGAGCCTTGAACTCAATCTGAGGCGGATCACCAGGGGTGTGTTCTGTAATGACACTATGGCACACCGCAAGAGCAAGCATGAAGTGTGCTGTGGCTTGTTTCTGCTCCTCGCCAGACCGACCCTCGAGATCGGCCACGAAGTCCGGCGAAACGAATGTCAATCTTTCATCCCGCAAATAAGGGTTGTTGTGGATTTTTCGGAGCATCTCGAGCATTCTAACACGGTCGGCTGCGATCTGTTCACGAGCTCTTGCAGCCTCTTCATCCGCATTGATGCCTTCGCGCCGCTTCATACCAAGTTGAGCCTCCGTGTATGCTTCACCATATGCCACTCCGTTGATAGTACATTTCTTGAACTCCATCACATTCTGCGTCAGCGTACCAGTCTTATCGGAAAAGATGTATTCGATCTGTCCGACATCATCTGAGATGTTCCACGATTTCGGAACGCATGAGATACCCAGTTTCTCGTAATACATAAAGCTGTCACTGTGGATGAAGATTGCCTGGGCGGTTCGAACGATTTCAAGGGAAATATAGAGCGAGATAGGAACCAAGTTCTGGAACAGAATCACAGCAACCCAAAATGTGATGATACCATCCACAGGAGGCGAGCCACCGTAGGAACCGAAATCGAAGTAGTTCAATGACCTATGTCCATGGCCCCATGCGAAGCCGTTGACGATGCCGGAGACGAGACACATGAGGAATAGGATGATGAAGTTGTAAATCACGTTCCAATTTAGCTCCTTCGCAAGTCTTGCTCTCTTGCTCGGTGTTTCTCCTGAATTGAGCATGATCTTTGTCTCAGCTCCAGTGAAAATCACGACACCGAGAGCCCATTCAGTATTACGGAGATTGCAACCACGGAGCAGCACGTTGTTGATCGAAATGGGTTCGACCATTTCTTGCGGGGGAGCTTCGGGATTCTTCTCATCCCGCTGCTCCCAACGGACTGCACCGTTGTAGGAGTACAAATTTGGATGCGGGGGCTCGCTTTCGATGACGAATTCCGCCTTTTCGCAGTCTCTGGCATGCTTGACCTTCCGTCCACAGTGGAGAGCTTGACGGACCTTGAGATTTGTCTCTCCATCCAAGTTCTTCGTTTCCACATAGCACGCACCATCTGGATCAGAGGTGGACAGAATTACGATATCAGCGGGGATCTGCTCGTCGTTGTAGATTCGGACAAAATCCCCGACCTGGATGTTTTTCCAGTAATCACGCTTGAACCTCGCCTTTCCAGGTGTTTGCTTGCTCCTATTGACAACACTACCGGTTTTCCTTGGAGCTGCCGCAATACTCTCTCGGACTGATTTGCCGGGCTGGAGGTGCATGCCATCCTCCTCATTCGAATCAACAGGCCAATCTGGTCGCTGTGAGAGCGAATCGGGATTCGGCGAAGGCACCGGCGTCATCTGGATGGCGCCTTCTTCGCCTCCCTCGTCGCCGTAATAGGTTGATGCGCGTTGGGAGTACATTGACGCCCGGTTGGTGACGAAAGATGCTCGTCTCTCGTCCTCTATGGTCCTGGGAAGCGCACTCTCCCCGCGCTTTAATGATACGGCCTTCCGGTACAGGAAGATGATCCCGCGGGTGCATGCCTTCTTGATTCGACGCCATAGAGAGACATTGTCCTCGGTAGAATTGACATTATTCCAGTCAACCAACCGATAAACAGGTGAGTTGTTCAGCTCGTTATCCAAAACAGTACGTCGCCAATCCTCGATCGCATCTTTGAAAGCAGTGACGACGACGATGACGATCAAAGGAACCGCATTCATACCAGGGTTGTCGGCACCAAATATGGGAAAGAACTGAGATGGTCCCTTAGTTATGCAACCAGCCTGGTCTGGTCAGGGGTGTAACTCACTCCGAGTATGATAATAAAAAGGAAGTAGATGTTGGCTATGTTGTGGAACTGGAGCCAGAGGTTCTTCGGGACAAAAGTCAACGGCGTGTACTTCGCGGTGCGGATCTTGTTCCTGGGGTAACTTCTCTTGAGCCGGCCATCTTCATCCCTCTCCGACTCGGGGATTGGGATATTGAAGTATATCCGCCTAGTTTCGCCGTCGTCATGTCCCCCGCCTTCGTGTGACGGTTCATTAGCGGTGGGCAGCGTGCTCGCACCCAATTTCCCTTTCTCATCTTTGGAACCCGTGCCCTTATGAAAACGATCTACGACTGAGACGCGTTTCCGCGCGCCCCCACCGCCGCTAATCCGCATTGTCGCCCATCGTTGTCGGTTAGTCGGCTTCGAAATGTTGCTGATGTCACCGTTCCCGCTGCCAGTCTCATTGCTCTCTGCCCCAACGTTTGTCAAAGCCATCTGCGGCTACTGATGGTCCCAGGAGGGCATGTACGAAATGATAATGGCGATCGTGTCGAAAAGTCTGCGGAGAGCATCCGCGCCGATATGGCGGACCCCGACAGTGCAGCCAGTCCGCGAGAATCCGTCGTCGAATCGATCAGGGTAGAGTCTGTAGGATATAAGAATAATTCGTGCAGTAAATCGCAGAGATATCTCGAGGAACGACCTAGGCCCGGCGCAGGCGCAGGCACTAACCGGTCACGGACGGCGCGAAATCCAAAGGGTTGACACGAACAGGGCCAGATCGAGGGAACGGATGTACCGGCCTGGGAAAGGGGGGGAGGGGAGGGGCTGGACTATCCGCGAGGGACAATTGCCATCAGGAACGAGAGCAGACGAAGGAGATAGGGAACGATTCGAATTCGAGTTATGAGGGAGCGGTCCTTTTCGAGGAGGGGGGCGGGATAAGATGGAGAGCGGCCAGATTTGATGACAGCTAGGGCCTGTAGGAGACTCGAGAGGAGACCTGGACGGGCCCGGGGGCTGACGGGAGCTGCTCCAGGCGTATCGTACCCGTACAGACATGTAAAGACAGGGTCCCGGTAACGGTGTACAACGGGAGCGCGGCTATCAGCCAGTCGCATCCACCCTCGCTCTGCTTCTCACAATCTTCGCAGCACAAAGTCCGCAGGGGACTAAGAGGCATAATTTGAGGAGAGCCCTCGCTGGGAAGGGCTTGACCTCCGGTGCGGAATGTGTCCACAACCGCGTCATTTCCACTTTTGCCAAGGCCCACCCGCTGTCCCGTCCTGACAGGAACGGTAATTTTGAAGAACGCGAACGTTTGTCAGCATGGCGCTCACCACCAGCCTCGCTCCGGACTGCACATGCGGATTCCGATCCTCTTGGGTTCACCATTGTTTGGTTCCGCAGAGAAATCTTTGAATCCTGACGGTCCGCTGTGGCGACGATAAGATCTGATGAGGACAATACGGCAGAAGTGAGCAGGCGGCTATTGTCGATGCTGAGTTATCGATCGCCCAGTATTTCTACAAATGTTCTGGCGTGGTTTATTTTCCCGTTTTCTTTCCTATACTGCGTACTTCTGTCGCGAGGTAAAGCGCCATGATCCCATCTGGGTCAGTGAGGGCTGGCTGTTCGCCTTATCATTATCATTAGCAGGATTGTTGCATATTCCTTCCATACGCAATACGGAGTAGTACATCTTCCAAGTATAGTAAGTTAGGTGTCGATTCGATCTACAGAGTTAGGTTAGTAGCCGCGTGGGCGGAGGGGTGCTGAGCCCCCGACGTGGCGGGTTGTCTTTTTCAAGTACCTGGTACGCCGGCCAAGCGCACGAAACCAACGCGCAGGGATGTACAGGTACCTGCGCTCCTGCATGACTCGTGTCCAGCGCGCGTAGTAACAACAGTGAGCGCATGCGAGCGCCTGTGGTCGGCCTGGAGCTGCACAGAGTGGCAGTACTGTATACGCACACCATTGCAGCGAAGAGCGTCATCCTGTCAGCGAGGACCGGTACCTCGAGGGAGGTCCGTCTGGAGACGGAGGAAGAACAGAATGATATGCGCTCGAGTCCCGCATACAGCATACCACTGGGCGCACGCTCATGTCAATAGTATGCACCGAGTATGTGCTCCGTACAGGACACCTGTCCTGCTGGGTTCCATCAGCGACGTGCTTGGCATGCTTTCAACTCTTTCCAGTTTGCGTCCAGGTTGATGATGGTTACTATATGTAGTAGTAGTTCGTACGTAGTTAGGTAGTTCGCACGGCTGCATCGGGGCCACAAGCCATGCTAAAATAATATACACGCAGTAGTAGTACGGGGTGCAGGTTACAGCCATCACAGGGCAGCCTCGCTACGAGCACGATAATAATGCCATACACGGTAAGACGCTCCAGAAAGACCGAACGCCTCGAAGGTCCGAATGACGATCGTCATCGGTCCGGTGGCTCTGCACGCGCGGGCTGCGGAACCGTGGCCCCCGTACCGCCGTGCTGCTGCACGGCTCTGATGGGGGCTGGAAGATGATCCACGACACCGTCTGACGGCCGGCGCAACTTCGATGTGCACTGTGCAGTAGCATGAGCGCGGAATCTCACACAAGGAACACAATAGCAACCTTTATACTTCTACAAGCAGTAAATCTGTGTCCATACGACCCCATCCGAGATCAGACCGATCTGCCTAGGTCGGCCATGAAGGCATAAAAATCTCCACGGAAAACCTTCGGAAGCGCCATCGCTTCGGGAATCCCGCCCTGCCGGAACTAGCTGTCATATACCCCGAGGCTAGAGTGGACACGCTGGGTCCCAGCAAGAAAGATGTCGTCAGATAAATCGGGACCCCTAAACTTTAATTGGATACCCCATTTTGAAACCCCTTGGAACTGTCGCGGACTCAGCCTCCAAGGGCAGCAGCTTCGAGTCGTAACGGTGCAGCTGTCGGGAGACCAGCTTCCTAAAGAAACTCCCGTGCGCGTGGCACATGCAGAACACGTCCAAGAACCTGCTGCTGTGTTTATATCATATGTCTTACCTGCTATGTAGCATCCAAAACACCATTTGCGCTGCGTTGACATGCGACGGTCCTCAACCCTGGCTGGTCCACTCTAACAAAAGCCAAGAAATCCAAGACAAGCCTCGAAGACCCTAAATGGGCCAGAACCCAAGACACGGCACAGCAAGAGATTAAGGAGTATGTGTTATTGTCCAGCTACTTCGTATTCGTGTCTAGCTAGATATTATACAAAACAAACAGGCGCGTCAAAATCGTGCTGCGAAAGAACCCCTAGTAAGAAATCCGTTTAAACTTTAACATATGCACACGACCACCAGAAGGATGGCTTTCCCCGCAGGAGATCGTGAAGTTGGAATCCTTGCGCTTGCATATACATACTACCTATATAGGCCAAGGGCCCTGTTGAACAAAAAGCAAACGTTGCCAGTTCTCAACATTATATACTTCAACAGATTCTTAAATACCAGATTGTGAACCATCTCACAGACACCCTCATTCTAAGCAGTAAGCTAGATAGATATGTATTTATTCAATTTTCATCCTCTTGCCTTGTCGGCTCCCTTCAACGCCAGGTTTCAAGTTATCCATGGTCTATAACGCCGACACCTGACCATATATATCAGGCACTACGCCCAGCGACGCCGTGCAGTATACTCTTTAGACCAAGGAAATAGCATGTTACGAAACCGGGGAAACTGAAGGCCAGGCTTGGCGTTATGATCCCGGCTGACCCGATGACAGGGGTCGATGGGAATGATGAATCTTCAATTAGAATGATGAATTTCCAGGTACGACAGCTTGCTTAAGTGCTTATAGGATGCCTGGATCTAAAAAGTTGAGGAAGTCTCACTTAAGGTAAGATATGCTTCTGGTTCATAAAGCTCAATGATGAAGCTCACCGCCTGCGGCGGCAGTAGCTACCTAGGTACTGCACTTCGTAATCGATACACGGAGCGCTAGGCCACAAGGCTTCGGCGCCAAAGCACAGACACGGGGAATTTTGGAGCCCCTGAACCAAGACAAACGATGAAACTTGGGGAAGCTCCGAGCCTCCGTCCATCCCGGCTCCGATCATCTCGGTAGGAAGTCCAAGCGTTTAATTCTGGATCTCATAGCTCCGGCGCAACCTCGGAGTGCAACATCCAGAACAAGGAATATACTAAATCTCACTCCTGAACATAGTCTGGAACTATTGCCAGTCTTTTTGGTCCTGCCACTACGGAAGTACTCTATGCACATCCTGGTGATCTCCCTGATTCCAGTTTCCAATATCTCGTGCCGAATACTCCGTGTTTGCGTGTTTGACGAAAAGGGGCGGGAGAGCGCTGTGAAGCGGGCGATTCGACGTCAATTTTGGTCAAGTTGATATTGTTGCATCAGGTAGCCACGGCTTGACGGCTCAACTGATATGAAGTGTATATGCCGTGTTGAAAACAGCTCATACCGATCCGTGGATGCTCCAGACTACTTCTCCTGCCAGAGTCTGGAATCCGTGTTGACTGAAAGTAGCATCTAGTTACAAGGATTTGTCGGATCCAATAGGACGCAAGAAGATCTTAGGCAAAGGCGTCATGTCAATATCAAGTTCTTGGTGGCGGTAGTCGCATTTCTTTTTGAACGCCAACTTTAAAATTCCTTGAGTATTTCTCCATAAGGACGAGTTTACTATGCCACATACAATTTAGGAGCAAATTTCGACTTCTGAATAATAATAAATTGTGCGCTCTGGGATAGCTTTTCTAACTTCTATGATGACATTAACTCGAAGTTTGCTCTTGAGTCAGCGTCTTGCATGTATTGAAAGTGTACTTGCAAGAATTAAGAAAATCCAAGCTCCAGAACAATTGATGGCCGATTAAAACAATGCTTTAGATAGAATATTTTTGTTTGCCAATGGCTTTGGACTCCCTAACAACTTGTAAAATAAAGGAGTAGTCCCAGATCTTAGGCTTCTTAAGTTAAGAATCAAACTCTCCAGATTACTTTCATTAAGAAGTCCCGGACATTCTCTTTGCTCCCTCGTGCCCCGAGTACAGAGTACAGCACGAAATCAATGGAGAGGTTATTTTGTTTCCGACAAGTACGAAAGAAAGGCGGCATGGAGCGGCAGTATTGGGCGGTTGCTGCATCCCACTTCCTCAAGGCCCGAGTATGCGCTAGATCTATAAAAGAAAGGCGGTAAGTATGGCGGTGCATCCTTAAGGAAAGCAGCAGCTGACTCAGCCAATTGCAGGAGGAGGATGGCATGTGACACCGCGAATGTCGCGCGTATCAGGCGTCTCCAGCCTCCAGAACGAGAACGAGGGGCTGCTTGACTAGAATGCCCACGCGGTCCATGTAAAAACACTCAATATGTCACAACTCCGCAACATCGCAGACTTTTTCAAACGCTCGCAACCCACGCTGAAAAAGGACGAACACTCCGGAGATGCCTCAAAGGCCCCCAATCCGGACAACCTTGACAGTGCCGTTCATCCATCATCCTCCCCGCTAAGTGATTCGCCGTCCTCGTCAGCTCGTGCGTCCTCGTATTCACCGAAGACTGGACCGGAGCTTCAGCTCAAAGAGTCACTACTGCGTTCGATTGGTGAATCTGCCAACCGTGATACTCACCAACAGACAGCTGGGAGCGGATCAGCTCCCGGTAGTTCATTTCTGGAAGCCAGTTCTAACACCTCGCAACGCATTATCAAGAATGGCAAAGAAGTGGTGTTAAGCTCTGACGGAGAGGATACGGATTCGATAGAGTCGTTAGAGTCACCCGAGGACTTCTTCAAAAAGCTTACTACACCCGCTCCGGCCCCAGATAAAGACATAGGCGCTCAAACGACGGATAAGGACAAGACGCTGCGACCCAAAGATACAAAACCTTACAAGACTATAGACAGCATATTTGCGCCGCAAGTTCCGGTCCCGAAATACAAATTCACTCTCGAGTCTCTGGTCACTGAAACGGTAGATGACAACAAGATAGAAGCCGGTGTGGCCAAGGCCAAGTCCGCGCTCGAACGTTCTGAAAAAGCTGATAAGGGAGCATCAAATGGCGCGTTTGCACAAGTTGGTGGTGCGATCAGACAAGTCGGTGAGGAGGTTTTAGCGTCTGCTCTGGGCGAAGAAGAGGACGAAACGGGGTTACAGCGTCTGCTCGACGCTGTCCGACGGACGGAGGCTTTCGATCAGGAGAAGACATGGTCCTTCTTCGATCAGCAGGTTGAACTTCCTTCGCCGCCGGAATTTCCCAGCGACGCTATACTTCCCGGAAGCAAAGAAGCAGTGTTACGAGGCTAGTAGAGGCCGTAGATCCCCATGCCCTTCTTCCCCTACTGACGTACTGTACTTTCAGATCCCGCTTCCCGGGAGCGAGCGTTCCACTCAGGCATTGTGGAAATGGCTCTCTCAAGAAATCTCCTGCCGGATGAATTGATCGTTTGGATTCTCAATTCCGGTTCGTCAGACCAACATCACTTCTTATGGCGCTAACATGCTGTTCCCAGTACCCTCAGAACCTCGGGATGACCTAAGATATGCTTATTGCAGAGCGCTCAAGGTTGGCTTCCACTTCTGGGATCAGGATCGTTCATACATTGAAACTCTGCTAAAATTTGCAAGCTTTCGTCTCCTAAACGAATAGCATTCATCGTGCGTCCAGATGATGTCGATGGTGTTTTCCGGAGGCTAGGTGCTAGTCCAACGGCATTAGACCTTTCCAAGCGAATAGTTCCAGAATTCTCTCCTATTAACAGTGCGGCATTCCCTATAGGTCAAAAAGGGGATACTTCGGCTGACAATTTTCAGAGGATGGATCTAGAGACTGGCGATTCCTCCTCTCTGTGCTGGACCTATTACGGGGCGCAGCGGATCTGTACTACTCCTTACGCCCTCAATTGAAGTTTTGCATGCTAACACACGTGAGCAGTTTCGCCGATGATACCCGAATACACATATTGCACATCTTGTTTCGGCTAGCACTCGATGCTTCTCTGGTAAGAAATAGCATGGTGTGCTCAGAGCTTGAGAGGACAATTACTGCAGTGTTAGAGAGCCTTCCGCATGATACTTCCGACAGCATCGTAAGTTGCACCATGGCAGCCGCGAACAAGCTTCTATTGACGTTTCTAAGATTCGCCGCGTCTGTGAGACTGTTTTTCACACCGTGCAAGACTCTACGTTACAGAGTCAGCTTCTCAAGCACATATTACCCACTTCACCATGGATTAGCTTGTTCAGGTGTCGCCTTGCAGTAGCTTTCTTACTCAAAGACCCATCGCCCCTTGATGAACCACCCGATGCAGTTCTCGATCTGAAACGTATCACCAATATACTTCGGGAGAAGCGATTCGACATCAAGTTTTACAAGGGAAAGAAGCAAGGGGAATACGACTACTGGGAGCTCGGCGCTCTCACCTCACTTCTCAGCATCGCCATCGACTCTGGACGATCTACTCTGACATTTACAGACAAGGAGGCCGAGACCAAATTCAATGCGGACGTCGATACCCTTGCTGACCGGGTGAAGAAGATCTTCACATCCATCCAGGATTCCGGGGCGTCGCATCTCAAGCGAACTGAGACGAAGGAGAGCCTTGAGGCCCTACACTACCGAATTGTATACTCGGTTAGATCTAAGCCGCCTCCAAAGAAGGCATTCTTTGGATCATCCGGACTCGACAACTGGGAAGGAATTAGTCGCAGTGGCTCGCTGATGAACAGGTACTTGTCGAGCAAGAAGGACAAAGAGGGCATCCCCATTCGGGAACATAGCGCTGGCTCCTGACTGTTCTACCCCTTGGCAGTCCCACAGCGTGGGCTTTCGAAGCCGTAGCAGCAGGACCGGTGACCGAAAGCGAATTTTTAATACAGAGTAATACGTAATGACGATGATGACGACAATGACGATGCACATACGTGATTTCTCATGATTGGTACCCCATTCATCATGCAAAGGAAATCGGTCGTTTCAGCAGGCAGTATACAAGGTTCTCTATGACCATAAGTAGAAACATGACAGGACAAACGCCCACAGCCTGTGAAGACTGAACATGGGATGGGAAAGCAAGCACCAAAAGATGATCAGAAACAAATATATAACCGCCACCGGTCGGCCTCTAGTCGTAGAATTTCCTGTTTGCGTTCTTGCCAAATAGCGTCTCTCTGACAACGGGGAGTGCGTCAATCTCAAGCAGCCGAAGACGCTCCTCAAAGGTGTTGTTGATATCGATCTTGCCATCACCACCGACAACAACCACACCACCAGCCCTGCAATCCAGCGTTAGCAACCACGGACTGCCTCAAGTCTCGAACTGTAGGACTTACGATCCATCCGGCAGCGGATCATTCTCGTCCACGCTCACTTCAATTTCTCTGCCGACGTTATCCTTGAACTCCGTCTTCGCCGCCTCGATAGCCCGCTTGACAGCGTCGTAGTCCTTCTTCCTCGCGCGCACGGACACCTTGTCCTCGTTGAGATAGTACAGTCCCTCCAGGACCAGCCCCTTGAGGATCTCCTCGTACTTCTTAGCGTCGGCCTCCGCGACACCGGCGATCTTCTCTCGGGCACGCTGGAACAGCTCGTCAAGGAGCTCCTGGCGGGCGGAGAGGACACGCAGGCGGGTGCGGTTGGCGAGGGTGGAGCGGGTGATCTGCTGGGACATGGCGGCCTGCTTGAACTTCTTCTCGTAGAGGGTGTCGATGGCGGCAGTCTCCTGGCGGACGAGCTTAGACTTCTCGATGGCAAACTCCTCGTCGGCCTTGAGCTGGATCTCGCGGGCCTTCTCCAGCGCCTCCTGCCGGATGAAGGCGGTCATCTTGCGGAGCTCGGCCGCGACCTGCCGTCGCTTCTGGTCAGCTCGGGAGGGGAACGGGGACAAGGTACACTGCGGACCTGGTCATCGGAGAGTGCATGGCTTTGGGACATCTTGATAATATGCGTATATGTCTTTCTCCTCCTGCGCTAGGGCTGTAGGTCTGGGGTTGGATCTGGGGTTCGGGGAGAGGTGATGTCGAGGGATGTGGGGAGGAGTGCACAGCCCAAACAAGCTCTCCTCGATGCGGTGTCCTGGCTGGAGTTCAGGTCAGCTTCCTGACAGAGCGGTAGCAGGGACCATGCCCTTCTTCAGCAGGAGGAGCGCTCACCTGTAGATGCGTGCCTCACACAGGTGCTGTCGTTTCGTTTCTGCGCAAGGCAGGTCGTCTGGTCTGGCTGAAGCTCTCCAAGGATCCGCCTTGACGCGGGCGGGCGCTAGCGGAGCCGCCTGCGGAACAGCGGCGTCTCAGGAACGTCCGCTGGCAGCACGCGGTATGAGGTCAGGCAGCTCCGACGTGGTCTGCCCCCCCGTCCCCGTCGCCTTGAGATTATCTCCACCACTGCTCCCTGCATCGCTGTTATTCTGTATAATCCAGTCGATCCTTGACCCCTCTACTCGTGCGCAGACAATGTCGCCTGTCCAGCGATAGATTCCGCCGCAGGTTGATGTGCTGGCTGTTCCGCTCCGCCGCCGAGGCACCAATGCACGAAGATACTCGAGATGGGCCAGCTTGGTGACTTGTCGCCTCAGGGGAGCATCGCGGTTTGTCCTCCCTTTCTACATACAGATCCACGTAGAGGAGATGATGTTGACTCTTGAGTTACAGGTCGGTGTGATTGTCGGGTTGATCTCGACCAGTCTGCAAGCGATTGGCCTCACACTCCAGCGCAAGTCACACCTCCTTGAGGACGAGAAGGACCCTTGGGATGTTCGCAGACCTGCATACAAACGGAAAAGATGGCAGGTATGAGCTACTTGTGCCGTTGTGCCTAGAAGGAGTAATCTGATGTGCACTAGCTGGGCATGTTTATGTTCGTCATCTCGAATATCATCGGGAGTTCCATCCAGATCACCACCCTCCCGCTGCCCGTTCTTTCGACTCTCCAAGCGGTAGGTGTACCCTCCGTCGAAAAGGAAGCATGAGCACCCACGCTGACTGAATAGTCCGGTCTCGTCTTCAACACCATCTTTGCGACCCTGATCCTTGGTGAGCCGTTCACCAGGTACTCCCTCCTGGGCACTGTTCTTGTCTGCATAGGCGCAGTTTTGATAGCGATATTTGGTGCCATTGGAGAGCCTGCGCATACTCTAGACCAGCTTCTTGAGCTTTTGGCTCGCCGTCCGTTCATCTCCTGGATGGTGAGCACGGCTGTTGTCATGCTCATAGTCCTAATTGGATCCCGAATTCTCAAGTTTCTTGCCTCTCCAGGTCGCTCGAGGACAGCAACCCCCATTGCACCCTATACTCCGCGCATCCAGATCTATAGTCCCCGAGTGAAGCTCATACGTGGAATGTGTTATGGCTTCGTTAGTGGGATTCTGTCCGCTCATTCGCTACTTCTGGCAAAGTCGGCGGTTGAGCTACTCGTCCGCACCATCATCGATCGCTCCAACCAGTTCAATCGCTGGCAATCTTGGCTTATCCTCCTCGGGATGATAACACTCGCTTTGACACAGCTCTACTGCATGCATCGCGGACTGAAGCTTTGCAGCACTAGCGTTCTCTATCCGTTTGTTTTTTGTATATACAACATCATTGCTATCCTGGACGGTTTGATCTACTTTCGCCAAGCCTCCCTAATTCCCAAACTCCATGCTGGTCTCATCGCTTTCGGCACCGTTGTTCTGTTAAGTGGCGTCCTTTGTCTTTCGTGGAGACTGGAAGATATCGACAGCCATGCGGGTGTTACAATCGGCAGTTCTACGCAAACTGCACTTGGACCCGGGATGGGTCTCGTCGACGAACATTCGCAGCCCCCAACAGGCTTGGGGTTGGTTGTTCCAGATGATGAGGAAGGTCAGCCAGGAGAGCGCGAGCCGCTGCTCCAGCAATCGCGACGAGAACCGCTTCATCAGCGGGCGCCAAGCCTTCCACTGGCCTCTCCGCAGCGACAACGCACTTCCACGTACAGCGCCGAGTCCGCACAAATATGGGCTGAACTCGACGATACCGAGGACGAGGCTGATCTTCATGAGACAGATATTTCATCCTCTTTTGGTCGATACTCCAATCGACGCCGGAGCAAGAGCGGTACGCTGCCGCGCGCCTCCAGGGAGCTTCTCAGACGGTCGCTTGCCAGCGAGGATCGCATTCAGCCTTCACGTCTGAGAAAAGCCCGCGATGTGGGTCGTCCTCGGACATGGGATCCTCGACGGTTCCGACTCTTTGAGCGGGATAACTCGTGGAGGCGAACCTCTTCTCCAGTGTCTATTGACCTGACTCAACCTCAGCGGCGGAGAACGTATCTGGGTACCTCGTCAGGATCAGGTGGCATTAGCAATAGCGCTGTTGTGGGATATGGCACCCAAGACAGTCAACCCGGCCCACTCACGAGGAGCGGTCGTCGCCCGAGATCCCGAAGCTCGATGAGCGCGAGCCGCGGCATATTGGCAGGTCCGAAAATCCTTGCCGACGGCTGGAGGACAGGGTTGGGTTATCTACGGCGGTGGACTGGAAGGCGGTCCGGCCTTTTTTCGCCTGCTCAGGATGACGAAAATGTCATCAATATCGCAGACGAGCGCTGTGGTTTGGATGGCAGAGACGAAGGCGGTGTGACCCATGACGCATGAAGGCATGATGTACATACATACCCATACATGTACCATTATGCTTAGTCAACTTGCCTGATGTCAATACAGTCTACAGATATGAGTACGTTCTTTGCATGGATTGTGATGTCCAGCTACCTCTAGCATGTTTCTGATTGATGGCATAGGTTGGTTGCAACTGGAATTTGTTATATACCCGACCTGTCGATTATATAGAGCAAGAATAGCGCAGCGAAGATTCAATTCCTTCACAATGCATGCATGCAGGCTATAGAAGAATGATTTCGTCTTTGCGGTCTTAATTGTACCGTATAGTATATACGATCTCGGCTGGTTTGGACTATATACGTATGGATTCGCGGCCATGCCAGCGACTGAAAATCATCTTCACTTTCTTTCCTCTGTTACCAATGAATAATAGCCACTTGGTATTATTGGACCTTGCTAGACATACTAGATTTACTACATACATAATGTGTAGCATGTGCATAAATGAGGCCTTCGAAATTCTAAATCTCTTTCTCCATGATGATCATAAAAAGGGGGAAAAAGGATCCTTCAAGGCCACAATCTTCTCGATTTCGGCGTGGGAGTGCTCCAGCAAGTTTTGACTTGATTGGTCGTGCGACGGCTTTTTTTTGTTGCTTGTCAGCGGGGACCCAGCCCAGAGCATCTATGTCTTTATAGGTCTCTCCATCGCGAGTAGTTCTCGTATCTTCTTGGACACTTGCCATTTCCCGCCCAGGTCTTGAAAGCTATCCGGTAGTTTTACTTCTGGCTTTGCTAGCTCTTCGGACTGTGGATCGCCCCAGTTTTGAAAATGTTTTGGTATCCCGGTGCACAGGCAGAGTGACAATGCCACAACGTACTGTGAGTCAATGATTCCCACTACTATATCACTGGAGGAGGATATTACTCGGTGAGAAGAACGTATGGCGAAGAACCAGGCTAGAAAAGCGATTGGTTGTTGATGGGACGTCGAGATAAGGTGCTAATCTCAAAATACTCGGAGAGAAGCCGGGGGTAAACAGTTGGTAGCATCTCTTTGAACTAATGCCATTCATTCAGATATCGTTTAACGTGAAGGCGGGGCTTGCCATCCTGCTTACAAAACTCTATCCCACGTTTTGCTGGAGCCTCAAAGCATGCACAAAAGCTCTTCCCTACATCATTGATTGCTCGTCAGCAGACCACACACCCAGTGGCGTCAAAGGAGTTGGAAGACATAACTTATATGGTAGTAATTCAAGATCCTGCAACACTTGACGGGTGAAACGAGCTTCCTGGCACCTATCTAGGTAGCTTGCTGGCCCGCGTCTACCAAATTTTCCCTCTGTGGGTATTGGAAGATTCCTTTGGGATGAACGAGGCCGTCGACTTTTGTGGCCGCTAGCAGCAAGCTGCCTCTGAACGCTCTCTTTGCTGGTAAACAAAAAACAAAGTGCAGTCAACCGCGGGTTTGCCAACAATATGACCATTCCGCAATGTTGAGCGTTTACCAGAAGCTTTTCAGAGCAGAAATCGAGATAAATACTTGAGAATTCACATCTACTGATGTTATTTATTGGTTATTTCCTGATGTCATTGGCGGTGATGCGTACTAGTAGTCCGGCCTTTTAATATCACTGTTTATGATGGCATCTCGCATACGAGATTCTTTTCCGATTGTGTTTAAAAGTCAAAAAACGGTATATGCAAATGATGACCTTGATTGGGACTACCAATCTCAGTCGAAGTGTTTAGTTCTGTTCAAATTGGCCCAAAAACTTGTGTATCAATTTACTCCCGCTGCAGTTCTCTGTTATTACAAGGCTTCCTAACAAGAGTTCTTGAATATCATAGGGAGATCATTATATCCAAATCAGTATGCTTCAATAAAGGCCTATCTCAATCATTTATTCGCCTCTCAGGCATGTTTCCATAATAATGTTTCCGTGGATGTCTGAGAACTACCCGGTACTCCTTCGAAATAACGGGAGGACTCCCCGTCCCTGGAGGACTCCCCAACAGTAGGGTAGGAAACAACAACATAACTGAGCAGAAAAAGATCCATAACATTTAGTTTCAAGATTCTCTCTTCTTCCTCTCCCCATCTCACGCTCTCTCACCACTACCCATCCTCATACTTCTCTTCATTGGCATCTTCTGCAATCTTTTTAACCACCCCATGACCCTCGTCACAAAGGACAGCGAGAGGCTCCTGCTTGCGGAGGCCAGGGATTTGCGGGGGCGGGAATCCAGTACTGCAAAGTTCTGGGTGGCCATCTTCCATCGCGAATTCCCAGCTGATCTTGGACTTTACCCCCTGCGGGAGCAGCCTCCAGATGGCCTCGACAGAAGACGTGTCGACTGCAACGTCTACTGCTTTGAAAACGGCAGACAGAAGAATTTCCTCTATGTTGAATTCAAGCGCGTAGGTATTGGAGGCAGAGAAAGGGATGCTGACCTCGATCAAGTCATGTCCTATTGCAGAACCTACCTGCAGACTTCTGGTTTCGACGAGATGATTTGCATGATATGCTACGGCACGCGAGCGTCGGTTTGGCGCGCTTATAAGTGTTCTCGCGGGAGGATCTCATCCTCTCGTGGCCGTAGTGTCTTTATCGAAGCCGATTCCCAGGAGCTGTCATATTGTCTGAGTTGTTTGAGGAACTCCGAAATCTCTTTGGCACATAAGCAGTGAATGGAGATAAACATCCCTGAAAGAAAAAAAGATCTCGTTGGCAGACGGTCCCTACTCATGTAGAAGACCGGACAGGCAGATCGACTTTCTATCGGCATAGATAGTTACCTGGGTAGGCAGATAAATGAAGGATAAATAGCTATAGAAATAAGAAAAGAGTAAAGCAACACGAATTTAGAAGGAAATAGGAAAGGACGCTTGCCTACGTTGGTCTCGGCTGTTGGAACCTCAGAATATATTGTAAACAAATCGGGATATTTATGACTCTTACCCCATTCTCCTAGCCTCAGGCGATATACACAAGATGGAAACATGAAAAGAAAGATCAGGCTGCTTGTAGCGCTAGTGAATGCGATCCTATTACAGGGTAGGGTCAGATGTCATGTGTCATTATTAATTAATATCCTCTCAACTGAAATAGCATTTTTGGCAATGGGAGATAAAATGAACAGATGCCCAGAGAGTCTATGACAATTGATAGAGTAATGCTTTCGGAAGCCTTTGAATGACTTAGCGGATCCATTATCGGAATATTTTACATTTATCAGGTGCCTTGGCCATTTGTTGCTGCTTAGGACCAAGAGGAAATAGTCAAGGTACTTGTGTATCTCTTCAGTATTGCTTGCGGTCCGCTCCGCCTCATTGCAGGATGATACATGTTTGTTCCATTGATAACCTCTGATGTGATGTCATGTTGTTTTCTATGGATCGGTGTTTCATACATTCTTCAGGACTACAGAATCCAATTAAAAGTACTGCATAGCACCTACGACCATAGGGTGTGGAAAACAGGGCTTCCCGTCCGCTCAGCCGTACTTAAGCCACACGCCGGGCGGTTAGTAGTTGGGTGGGTGACCACCA
>JGI26058J51888_1000298_pt1 | contig 33034 bp, 38 predicted proteins | sample HigsolmetaSP110D_FD_51888 | JGI IMG/M metagenome (IMG submission 51888) | reverse complement strand
GGGGGGAGGGGGGTGATGAACGCAACAAAGAAACCACTGTACTACCAGGCTGGCGAGAACGCCAAGGATATTTATTGCCAGCTATCAAGCAAGCAAGGATTGAGACAGTCTCGACAGCTGGATAGGCAATCTAGATATGTACAGTACTGTACATTAAGTACATAATCCATGTGCAAATGTTGTCCCGCCTGAGATTTCTTTCAATTCTGCTAGAGTGATATTTGAACAGCATTACTGTACCTTCAAGTTCTACATTACCTTCAAGGACTATCCGCGTTACGTTACCGGGCTCGAACCCTTCTCCCTGAAATTAAATGCATATCATATGCAGGCTCTAATTCCTTTTTTGCTGCACCCTCAAACTGTTGCTCCTACTGCGTAGGTAGGTACCTCCTCTTTGAGCTTTTGAGATAGCATATGAATGGTATGTATGTACAGTACATACATACGCGTTCTCGACCTCAACTTGCATCTTTTAATAAAGAAAAATTGGGCAAGAAACAAACATTGGGTCCCTCTACTGCTGGTACGGGGCATAAGAAGCCTCGATGGCTGCCTATGTACGTACAGGACTGTAGGTTTCCTGCTGCTGAAATCTACCATATCGCGGTCTCAATGAATCAAAAGCCCTCAAGCCCTCTCAAAGCAAAGGGGAACGAAAACAAACAACACTTATTTATTCTTATTAAGGACTTCAATCTACCTAATCTTTTAGGATCTATTTCTCTTCATTTTCCTTCAACAACTCCAACTCCATACATACAGAGACAAGCCCTACTAACAATTCGAATTCAAACCCACCAACCATGCGACTCCCTCTCTGCACGGCATTCCTCCTGTCCGCCCCACTCGCCATGATATCTTCTGCTTCTCCAGCAGCCTGGCTCGGTGTATGTATATACATTGAAGTTTACATTACCATCTATCTACTTATCCATCTATTAAACATATCGCACAAAAAATACATAATATAATACCCCTCCCCTCCCCTCCAATTGTAACGAACAAAAAAGACACAATCACCTAACGCGCATACTGTACATACTGTACATACATAACTAACCAATCATCATTGTCATCATCATCATCAAACAACAGGCATGCACAGCCATGGGCAAAGACAGTTTCTGCAAGTACGGATGCTGCGCGTTCCCCGGGGCCATGTACACTTTGCTCTTTGCGTGCGATGCGGGTCATAAACTGAGTATTATTCTTATATATACATTCCTGCCTTTTGCCCACCTATATAAGTACCTTGATCTATGATCTATCAGGATCGATTGATATATTGGACAATTGCAACTAACTTTGCTGACTTTCTCTCTTTCTTTTCTTCAGTGCTCCAAGCTGAACCATAGATGCACAATCGATAAGGACGGCAAATGCGCTCTGTCATAAAAAACCAGTGTTATGTCATCTCATGTCTTGGATCGCCCTTGGCCTTTTTTTGCGTTCTTTGGAAAGAAGAACTCTGGACATCATCCCGAAGAAGAGGTTTTCTTCTCCAACTTCCAACTTGCCCTTATTCTGCCGAGCTCTATATGTACGTCTGACCTACGCGAAGGAATTCTTATTGTCGGTCGGAAGGTTGGCTGGTTGGAAAGAGAGACGGGTGGTGGTCACTTTGGCAAAGGGGAGGGTCCTTAGGAATAGGAGTCTTTCGACATGACAAGCACTGGATATTATATGCATGTATGCATCTAGGGAATATCCATCAACCTAAGTACTACCTAGGTCTCTAGGTATCTATCTCTCTATCATCCTATTCGACAATGGGTGTTGTGTGCAGCAAACAAACAAATAAACAAACAACCGCAAAAGGTCACTCCTCAACCTACTCGGGCCCGGCCAATACCAGGTGGATGGATGCCATACAAAAGAATTTAATCCATTTCTCCTACACCTGCGCAGCTTGAAGAGATAGATATAACTAAAGATCTACACAACACCTGCACCAACACTTACAAGGGCACAGAGCATCACTGTCGCATTACCATTTGAGGAGCAGTAACTAACCCTGAAGTATCTACGCAGTCACAATCCCATGATGATAATTAAAAAGACTAGATAAAAGAATATTCATTATAAATAACCTCCCTAGTCGATCGCTATCACTAAAGAAGGGATCATCCAGACAGACGAACAGGCAGGCAGGCAGGCAAGGCAAGGCAAGTGTACAGCACAAGAACCTCCTCCATTCTGACCTTTTTCACCGAGCATGCATATCATGTAATGAAGGCGTAACTGCAACCCGTTAGATAGCACAACAGTCAAGCACAGAGACAGGAGCGAATATTTTCAAAATTGACGAAATCCAAACGGATCATTCCAGCAGCACGTTGCCCTACGGAACCCTATCGAAAATGCGTTCGACTATAGGCGGTGCCAGTCCGCTTTGCGCTTGTAACCGTACAAATAGATCGCAAAGAGTACAAGTGAATAAAAAATGACGCAGGTCGGCTTGACAGTCCAGTTCCCGCCGATGAAGAAAAAAAATGCCATAACCAGGGCCGCCGAGTCTACAGCTTATCGTACACCCCCCAGTTCAATTATAGAAATTAATAGACTACTATTGCAAAAGCGGTTGCCTCTCCACATCAGTCCCGTCCGAAGGCTTGGATCCACCGTGTTTCTTCCTTCTTCGGCGCCTCTTCTTAGCAGCAGCGGGACTGCCTTTCGACTCTCGTGTGCCATCGTCAGAGAGGATTGCATTATCGTGCTTTGGAGTGTGGCGGTGGGATCGCGGCGTTTCGGTATCGGAGGAGCTACTGCTCGTGGTCTGAAGCACAACTTTCCGAACCCCGTTCACGTCGACAATCTGTTCCGTGATGCTACCACTCCTTGTCGGGCCGTGGGCATGGTAACTGGTCCGGAGGTGATCAGCAGCCTGTGTGCCTGTGGATCGAGCGCTGCTAGGCCTGCTCCGGTGCGAGGATACGGGGCGATGCGCGTCACCCGCTTCTTCATCCTCATTCTCGGCTTCCGGAATAGCGATCTGCGGGAGATCTTTGACCTGGCGAGTGCCTTTCTTCGTCTGGCCAACAGTGATCTCAGAGCTTTGCGCCGAGTATGTGGCACTATCGCCAATGGCGCCGTAACGAACTTGCACAGATTGGGCCCCGTCCTTTGCGTCCATGCCTGCTGATTTCAAGATTCCTGCTCCAATGCCCCCCTGGGTACCAATTACTTCAAACACACCACGAGGCTGAGATTCACCGGGCGGTGGCGGAGAACCGCTACCTGGTTTTATCTTCACACTTTGGTAGCGAGTCTGGCGCGGTCTGCTCGCAAGGTTGGAGGGCCCAAGATGTTTAAGATGTTCCCGAATCTCGTCTGTAGCGCCCCGCTGTGTAATGGTCTCATGGGGGGAGTTGGAGTCCCCTGTCTGTTTTCGAAGGAGGAATCTCGGCTGCGGCGGCTCAACGGAGCTCTGACGCCGCGGCCCAGAAGTACTGTCTTCGTTGTCCTGTTTAGGTGGTTTGGCTTGCTCGTCGCCTGTATCAATAAGATTTCCTTCTTGGGCGCCGGATGGAGCAGCAGGCGGCTCCTCGACGACGCGTCCTTTGGGCACTCGGAATTTGGGTGCAGGAGTCAACCGTCTAATCGCTTTGTGGACGTCAATGAAGACATCCGATTCATCAATGATTTCCCTGTAGAAGAGAAGTTAATATGTGAATGGAGATTTGCGAACTGCATGCGACATACTCTCCGATAAGCTCCTCTATCACGTCTTCCAGCGTAACCACCCCGAGAGCTCCATGGTCTTCACCGGGATACTCCGATACCAGGACCATGTGTGACTTGCCCTCCTGAAAGAAGTTCACAATGTCCAGGCAGCTGGTTTCCGGACGGGTCTCTGGCAGCGTTGCGAGCGCAAAGTCCCGCACCATCTTGCAGTCCTCGGGGTCATATGTGATGAGCATCTTTACCAGCAACATTCCCACAAAGTTCTGCGGGTTATCCGGAGCGTGGATGGGGATACGAGAGTATCCCTGGGAGAGAATCAGATCCATGGTCGGCTCGTCGAGAACGGTGTCCGCAGACATGGTGAAGACGTCCTCCATCGGGGTCATGATGCTGCCAACGGGCTTCTCCTTCAGATCCAGAACGGCGCTGATGATGGTGACCTCGTCGGAATTGAGCCGCTCCGCAGCGGTACCCAGGTTCTTATGCAAGGTGACCAGCGTCTTCAATCCCGCCTTCTTGTATACCGTGCCATGGTCCTCGCCCAGAAGCTTGTCGAGCAGTTTGGCAACCGGCCACGCAACCGGCGACATGATGTACATCAGCACGAGGACGCAGGGAGCCATCCAGGCGCCGATTGGAAGGCCATAGCGAACGCATATCGACTGGGGAACGATCTCGCCGAAGATAACTACAAGACCATCAGCGCACCCAACCAACGCGAGACGTAGGCTGCATACCGATCAGGACTGTACTCCCCACGACCGCAGGCCAACCGCCGCCAAGAGTGCGATCCAGGATGATGGGTAGGGTCTCGTTGGTTATGACGTTGCTGAGCAGCAAGGTGACCAGGACCCAATGCTTTCCCTTCTGCAGCAGATTGAGCACACTGGCCGCATTCTTCCTCTCCGAGCCCTCGCCGGACGTCTTGATGACTTGCAGGTAGATCTCATCCTAGATAGGATAAACATCGTCAGAACCCGCATGGCGCAATGATAATAAACAGAGAAAAAGGTAGCGCACCTGTCCCATCAGAGCAATCGTCAACCCCGCGAAGACACCGCCGATCAGAACCAGCGCAGTGGCAATGCCTATATTCAGCCATAATCCAGGATCGGACACCGGCTTGGGCGCCTCCACCTCCTTCCTCCTCACGAGGCCATCCTGCAACGACGTCGGCAGCGCGGCGATCAAGGGAAGCCGGCCTAGGATGAGGAGCACCTTGGCCAGCCCCAGGACGACCGGTCTTCCGGCCACATATCCATTCATCCGGCGGGCAGTCATCGCGTCCAGCGACAGGAGATCACTGAACGGACATGTTTCGCGACCGGACAAGATAGCGGGCGGGATGCGATGACGTGATGGAGGTCCAGAGCCAGCGCGCAAGGGCAATGGGCGACAGACACCAATCGCGGTCCTGCTCGAGATATCGCACCTGTTCCCAATGAACGGACGATGCCTTCAGAGGCACGACAAAGCCGCAATGGCCGCGAGAGACGAAAGGAGGCGGGCAGAGAAATGACTCCAGGGCACTCCAAGGCGCGACGGCATCCTGCGGTGACGCTGGTTGGCCGTCCGCCCGCCCGCCAAGGCGCCGCGCGATCTGCACACGTACGCTACAGCCTCAGGCATCAATATATTGATTCCTCAGGCAGAACGCCATGTGTATGCCTCAGGCATATAAAATAGATGCCTCAGGTATAACGCCTGCCGTCACCGCCCTCGGTTACCCGCGGGATCGGTCGAGCCCTATGCGCAGCGGCCGCGGAGAACCTGGGGTGCGGCATCTGGGGAGGCCGGATATAAGAGCAGACACGCCTAGGAAGACTTCCCCGGATCCCCTCTCTCTGGCCGTCGTCCTCGCAAAGATGGCTGTCTCCCGCGCTGCGCTGCGGAGCCTGTCGCGCTCATGGCAGCGACCGCAGCTCCGCTTCTACTCTGGACCCCCGTCCTCCTCTGCGCGTCTGAACCTGCCCATCGACTACAAGACGACCCCTCTCCTCCACCATACGCCTGCGTCGCTGGCTAACTCACCCGAGCTGCCCCGGAACGCGACGACAAAGAGCCTGAACCTGTACCAGGCCATCAACTCGGCCCTGCGAACGGCCCTCGCTACCTCCAACGACGTCATACTCTTCGGCGAGGATGTCGCCTTCGGAGGCGTTTTCCGCTGCTCGGTCGATCTCCAGACCGAGTTTGGATCGGAGAGAGTCTTCAACACGCCATTGACGGAGCAGGGCATCGTCGGGTTTGCCATTGGTGCGGCGGCGGAGGGCCTGAAGCCCGTCGCGGAAATCCAGTTTGCGGACTACGTCTTCCCTGCGTTCGACCAGATCGTCAATGAGGCCGCCAAGTTCAGGTACCGCGAGGGCGCGACGGGTGCGAACGTAGGCGGGCTGGTTATCAGAATGCCCTGTGGTGGTGTAGGGCATGGTGCGCTGTATGAGATGCCCTGATATCACCTCTGTCGAGCTCCAACTGTTGGCTAACGTGATCTTTAATTCTTATCAGATACCACTCTCAATCCCCAGAAGCTCTCTTCGCGCACATCCCCGGGCTCCGCGTGGTCATGCCACGCTCTCCATCCCAGGCCAAGGGCCTCCTCTTGTCCGCCATCCTGGAATGCAACGACCCGGTCGTCTTCATGGAGCCCAAAATCCTGTACCGCGCCGCCGTCGAGCACGTCCCGAACGAATACTACACCCTCCCGCTCAGCAAAGCCGAGGTGATCAAGCCCGGCACTGATCTGACCATCATCTCCTACGGCCAGCCTCTCTACCTGTGCTCCGCGGCCATCGCGGCAGCCGAGAAGGACCTGGGAGGGCCCAGCATCGAGCTCATCGACCTGCGGACGATCTACCCCTGGGATCGACAGACCGTGCTCGAGAGCGTCCGAAAGACGGGACGGGCGATCATCGTGCACGAGAGCATGGTCAACTACGGCGTGGGCGCCGAGGTCGCCGCGACGATCCAGGAGGGCGCGTTCCTGAGACTGGAAGCGCCCATCAAGCGCGTGGCCGGATGGACTACGCATACCGGACTGAATTACGAGCGGTTTATCCTGCCGGATGTAGCAAGTGAGTGATTTTTTTTCATCCTCGAACAGTGTTTTACGCGTCAGAATGCGATTCTGACTGACATGTTCCAGGAATATACGACGCCATCAAGCAGACACTCGAGTACTGAGTATCTCCACGGTCCATGTTGACGATGACGATGTTTGTCCATGAAAAGAAATTCGGCACGGCTCGAATAATAAACAACCTTTACTTACGATCTACAAGTCTACCGAGACTCGTGGGTTATCTGCCATAGACTATTCTCCGAATTCAGATGCTACAGCCTGCTCGACGTCTACGACACGTGTAACACGCGTCAGCGACGCTTCTTTTCAGTTTCCAGCGGGTAAAAACTTTGGCTGTTCCTACCGTTATTTATTTACGCTAAGATCTCTGTCATAGATAGAAAATATATAAAATTCTCGATGCCTTCCGTTTAGCTCAACAAAACCCAAGCTCCTTAACCAGTTCAGATCGCACTGTACATACATATACGTAAAATCCCATTCACAATCTGATGTTGTGCAAATTGTGTTTAGTCTCCAAGCGCCTTCTTCATTCGCGTAGAACGTATAGTTTAGTTTATTATAGATATTTGCCTCCGCTCAACACAATGGAAGACGCCTACTACGGGGTTATCTACTCGGATCAAATGGCTCAAAAATGTCTAGTATCATGAACCCATCATGGTAAATCCCGCCAGTGTCTCGGTATCGATGTCGTATATTATTAGCCCTAGAACAGCAGTAGCCTCCGGTGACAGCAACCCAATTCGCCATTTCTCAGAGATATGACAAACCGGTATCTGTATAGCCCGTGGGCCACTTTGAGCTTTATTTATATAAATTTACCTACCTACCTAATGTACGGAGAGAGAGAGTGTGTGTGAGGGGCTATCCTAGTAAGATCCCCCCAGACCCCAGTCCCGTTCTCCCTTGGATAAACAGCCCGAGCCGAGTCGAGTCTCTACGTAACTCTTATCGAGAATATCGTCGCCACCGTAACACATCCACCTACCCACGATGCAGCCTAGACAGCTACATCCTTCTAGAATATCGAATATCTGCCCGTCCGTCTGATGCTAGCATAGTCAGACCCTCTCTCATCTTGTGATGAGTTCCTGACTTGCCCTACGGTGTATCGTATCGTATCGATGTCATCATCGTCATACCAATTTAATTCAATGCAATCATAGCCCTAGAGACAATGTAGAACGGAGTCCTTAGTTTAATGGTAGGGCTCGTCCCGTCTTTATTTACAGCCCAGGGCCTTTTTCTTCGTCCCATCGGATCGTTGCTACCAGTCTAGTCCAGTCAGAGGTATATTTATTTATTTATTTTTTAATACATAACTATTACGGGATAGATATCTATCTGCTGCCCTTCACCTAACAGATTCCTCCAAATCTCTCTCTTCTGTTCTCCAGGACCCTCTCAGCATAAACTTGGGTAGTTGGGTAGTGACCTCGTTCCTTCAGTGGGCTCAACATCATTAATCGTCACCGTCACCGTAGTCCTAGCAGTAGAACTGGCTTTTCTCGGAGATAATAAGTGGTGAATCGGTACGGGCATGGCCCGCGGAATTAAAAATGTTTTCATTTTCGAAATTGCGCAACTGGCGAAGATTACAGCGTATTTCGCTTTATATACCTATTTTCTTTCATGTCTCTTTCTTCGCTGAATGAATTCGACTGTGACACAACGCGAATCCAGCTCTCATGAGAAGCGCCCCCCTCCCCTCCAAAAAAACCCTCCAGAAAAGGCTTCATTCATATGGAGCTAGGTAGCTGGGTACTTACCTACGCACAACGCATCTGAGAGTAGTAATACATAGTTACAGGGTCCCTGTCCTGGTAAGATGGTAGGTAGACACCGAGTAGGATGCTGCCATGGGCGTATTCGATGTCATCGTCCCTGTAATATATCTGAATTTCCCATGGCTCTCTTTTTCCAGGTCGTGATTCTGACAAAGGCTTTGTTTTGCTTTGTCTACGTAGCACGCACCAAAGGCAGCTACAAGAGGATATCTGCCCTCGAATGCAATAGTCCTGTCAGGTGAGTTCCTACGGTCTTCCGAGGCCATCGTCCGCGTTAAACAGCCAGCTTTGTCAATGGACCTGTCTACGCGTGCTTTGATAGAGGGTCAAAGGACTAGAAACGCGTCGTAAGATCCGTCTACGGAGATGTTCCTGTAGGGATCAAATGGCTTCCAAACGGCTTCTGCCGCCAGGACTGCGTATCTACGAACTCTTGATGGCTTAAGCCATCCTGGACAGCCTGATATAAGTAGATAGATCTCTCGTATCAGCTCATCGTGTTCTTGTCACTAGAAACGGATCAATATAAGATAGGCAGGGCATCACTGCTCCAGCTGCAGCGGTAAACTGGGCGTTTATAAACCTGTCAGAACACACCGAGTCAGCACCGATCTCAATATATCAAATCAACAGCATCCAGGGCCATCGAGACGAGCCTCCCGGCTCGTTATCAAACCTCTATAGCCCTTATACGGGCCATATATCACGTATATCACGACAGAACGTCCCTTTCCCCATGCCACGCCCCCCGACAGATAGTTGTTAAAGTGAAAATCCGCAGAGAGCTCCTCGAACCGGCCCCCTCCGCCTCCGGCGCCCTCCCACTCCCGCGCGCAACGCAACGGCAACGCATCCACTTGGGAAACAACCACAACAACGCGTACCGTGAGTGAATGACTCCCAGCAACCATTCACTTGGGAGGCGCTAGTTCAAGCGAGACGTCTCGAGGAGCCCCAAAAATTATAAAATGTCCTTCTCACCTCGTCTTGGCACTTCCTCCTTCCTTTTTTCCTTCCTCCAGGTCTCGCAGTGATCTTCTATCTCTCCTAACTCTTTATCTTCTCTCTCAAGACGACATCTTTCTATCTTCCTTCACCTCGCCTGGCCGCCTGTTGTGTTTGTCTGGAGCCCGCCTCGAACTCTCTTTCGATCCTCCACACACAACGCGCCTGACGACGTGACTCGTGCTAGGACTGCTAGCTCTTCTTCTCCTTTGATATCTTCTTCCGAGAACCGTGTGGCTGTCCGTTGTGAAGTGAGCCGGGAACCCTCCTGTCCGTTACTTCTTCTCCTTCAAACAGACCAGCCCTCTTCTCCTTCTACCTATCCTGAACCGCGTGGTTGTCTTCCGTGAAGTGACCTTGGAGTCCTCCGGCGCGTTATTTCTGCTCCTTCAACTTGCTTTCTCCTTCACGAAGACCAGCCCCTGTTCTCCTCCTTTTTTATCTCTCCTAAATAGTGTGGTCGTCTGTCGTGACCTGAGCCGGGAGCCCTCCTGCGCGCTACTTCTTCTTTCTTCACACGGACTCTCCACCTTATTCACTCCGAGGACGACGTGAAGTTTCCTGCTTGCTTCGCCTCTCCACTTTATAAATACTCCTTTCTTTCTTCCTGGGCCGTTCGTCGTTCGGTGTCGACTCTGCCAGCCAAGTCTCTCTCTCCTGACGACATTCGACGACGACGATACCTGAGGACGACGCCTGCCTGCCCTGCTGCGCTTCTCCTCTCTTTCGAAATACTCCTTCTCTGGGATCCTTCTTTCTTCCGCTTCACAACCTTTAAGATGTCGTCCTTCTATAGGGATCCCGAGACCGCTTTGATGTTCGGAGACATCGAGTTGGAGGGCCCGCTCGACGAGAACCTGCTGGCGCTGCTATGGACGCTGGATACTTCCGCCCTGGCCGCCATGACCTTCGCCGCAGTAATTCTGCTGGCGCTTCTCGTCGACGGGTCCGAAGACCTGGTGATGCTCCGACATCCGCCAATGTCGATTTCCTCGGTACTTTTCGCCGTTGTCCGTTCTCTGTGCGCGACCTCGATCAGAGCCGCACGGCTCCGGCGTGTCCGGAGTTCTCCCGCGTCCGGTCCCTCCGGGGATTGGGACGTGCGCTCCTGAACCTCAAGGATCGGTCCGTGAGAACGGTTGTCCAGAGCCGCCCGTGCCAATACGCCGCCTCGGTCGTTGAGTGGTACCTCCCCGCCAATGAGCCGTTGATATGCTCCTCCGTTGGTTCTTCTCGTTCTTGGTCATCGTGACCGCACCCCATGTCGTCCTGCACCCGGCATCGCAGTACCTGTCCGGTTTCGCCGAGGGTCTGTGGTCGGTGCGCATGGAGCAGACATGGGGCTGCCAGGGCGCGATAGCCAGGTACGAAACCCGCGGAGTCGATACGCAGAGTCAATGGCTAGGGACATACTACCTTGGCGAGTCGGCGGGCCTGCAATTGAAGGCCATCCTTCAGGATGACCTCAAGGACCACCCGTTCTTCAACGGCGAGATTTACCACGTGTATTCGTTGCTCTTCGCCTTTGTCCCCCTGTGCGTCCTCGCCCTCGTCTACTTCCTTTCCGCCAAGTTCACAAAGGAAGCCGTTGCATCGCCCGAGCCGTCGTCCCCCGGAAGGCCCATCTCCAAGCGGGATATCGAGTACTGGGACATGGTCCATTCGTACTCGGTAGACCTGCGGCGACTCAAGATGGCCTTGGACAAGAAGGACGAGCAGCTCCGTTCCACCTGGGCGATGCTCCGCCAATGCTGGGCCCACAACAAGCGGCTGGCTGCGCTCCGTGAGGTGGCCGATGAGAACCGTCGCCGCGACCGAGAACCCTCCCGCGCCAATGACGAGCTGCGTCGGAACGTCGACCAGCTCAAGAGGGAACTCCGTGAGGCCCAGGACAAGCTGACGCGGGCAGAGGACGAGTCTGCCAGGAGGTCAGACTCTCTTCGCGAGGAGGTGGCCGATTTGACAAAGAGACTGGCAGCCAGCGAAGAGAGGGTCGCCAATGCCCTGAGTGAGAGCGTAGCACTCAGGATCGAACTCCGCGCCCAAACCGACAAGACCGCCGCCGCCGAACAGCGCCAATTCGAGGCTGAACGTCGCCTCGCCGACGCGCAGGACCGAAACCGGAACGAGGGGGCACAGGCCCAGGGACTCGCCGCCCTCGCCGCCAGGTACGACGCCCTTCGGGGCTCGTACGACAAGCTTTCGGAACACTGCCGGGCCCTGGAGGCCGTCAACAACGCCATGGAGATTGTCAAGCAGGAACGCGACGCCGCCGCTGGTCGGATCGTCGCCCTCCAGGCGGAACTTGAGGCCACCAAGTCCAGGGCCGACGAAGCGTTCGCGGCGTGCCAGAATGCCCTCGAGGAAGCTCGGGGAAGCGAAACGGCTCTGCGTCAAAGTCTGCAGGCTGTCGAGAGCGCCTTCAGCGAGAGATGCCGGAAGATCGAACTCGAGGCACTTGCCAACGCCCGGTCCCAGGCGGATTGCATTTGCGCGAGAACGACAGGATCTCGAACGTCAAGTTGGGATGGCGCTCCGCGACGCCGAGAAGAGCCACCGGAGAGCCCAGGAGATGGACGGGACCGTCAAGGTACTCGAACACCGGCTGGCACGGTTCGAAGCTCCCAAGGACAGCACTCAGGAGATCCCCAAGCGCCAGATTGGCGACATGGGGAGCATCCAAACTGCCCGGGAGAACTCAGAGGTCACCGTCGCCCTGCAGCTCTCCGAGATCGCCTCCCTCAAGAAGCAGATCGAGGAGCTCAAGAAGGGCGCAGCGGGCCCGACGGATGAGCGGTTGAGGGCGCATGTCGAGCAACTGCGGAAGGAACTGGCCGCGGAGAAGGCTGCTCGTGTCAACGACCAGCTCCGCTTGGCCAAGGAGAACGGCGAGCTTCGGTCTGAGAACCAGAAGCTCAAAGTCTCCTTGTCCAACGCGGAGGCTGCGCTTGGCCGACGCGGCAAGGGAAGCCTCGGTGACGCCAAACAAGCAGCGTCCTGCTGCTTGATCACCGAGAGGACCGTTTTCTCCCCCGTTCGATCCCCGTAGGGCTCATCCGGCCAATGTCCGGCCTGGATGGTTTTTACCATCTGGGCAACGGTTGTTGGTTTGGAGGGAGTCCTGGATCGACCGCCTGCCTTACGCCCCCCTCCATGCGCCACTACTCACCGGCATCCTAGGGACTGGCAACAACGGGATTCGACATCGAGACCCGCCCGGTACGTGGGCTAACGAATACACGAATGGAAATCGACCGCGAGGCCTTGACTCCTTCGTACTTTTTTGTTGGGGGTGTATGGTGGTTTTCATGTATTGACGTGGTCCGAACTCGCTGTGCGGGTGCCCGGGCCCATCAACTTCTTTTTGTAGCGCTTGGGATTGGGATTGGGATCAGGGATGATTATGATGGCGATGGTAATGATAAGGATAGTGATGGTGATGGTGGTGATGATGAATGAGATACCCTTTTTGCGCTTCCAGCTTTCTTCCCTGTATCCTCCCTCAGTAGTCGCTTACTCCCGTCTCTCTGTAGCCTTTGTGACGTGTCTGAACTGAAGTCTGAGGCACAGTCAGACCAGTTAGGGCAAAAAAAGATCAACCTGATACCCAGATGAAATAGAAAAACGTAGCTGTAGATGCAGTGATAGAAGAGCAACTCGTCTGCCCCGCGGGAGAGCAGAGGTCGCAGGGCTCCGGGATCTCACTTGCTGTTGTGGCGGTGCACAATGAGGCTTGGCTCGGGACGGTGGCTCCGAGGGGATGATGGACGAGGAGCGCTGGTGAGATCCCTTCCGGGGTACGGATACGCTGATCATCATCATTCCTATGATATCATCCAACTTGGGCATGCAGTCAGTGCAGGGCGACCATCTCAGCACCAGCAGGCCCCTTATCTGCGCTCTGGCCAGCGCGTGCTGATAGCGATCGTCCTGTGGGAACCGTCCTGAAGCGCCTTCCACCGGCATGCTGCGTACATGCAGAGACCCGAGACAAAGACGTCTATTCTTGACCGCACGCAATGCTATTCTTATCCTTGCTGTGGCATGCTTATTCCTGCTATTATTACTCTGCGCGGTCCACGGCGCTGCTAGACGCGGGGCGCCAAGCCGATAGATGCTCGCTGCAAGGGGCGCCGCAGAGCGCGAGGGCACGAGAGCGCCCACTGGCCAGCGCTGCTTGGTCCCTCTCCGCCCGCACGGGGCCCGTAAGGCTAGCCGCTTCGGGTGCTCCGCGGTTTGAGGTCGCCGCCGGCCGTCTCGTCCTCGTCTTCTCTTTCACCACCCATCCATCTGTTCCTCGTCCTGCTGCTTTGTTCCTCGTCCGCCCAGACGCCCTGCTGCGTCGTGTCGCTCCTTCGATCTGTTCTTTGTCCTCGTCCACCGCCTTCGTTGTGCCCTCGCTGCCCTGGTGGTCGGGGCGCATCGCGCTCCACCCGCCGTCTGGTCCATCCTCCCTCCCCCCACCCCTATCTTGGCATTCCCGTCATCCAGGTGGTCCTGGCATAATAAACCGTGATTCATCTTCAATCCAAGCACGTCCGGCTGCTTTTCGCTGCCGAATTGCACTGGCAGCTCATTGTTGACACCGTCTATCAGTGCTTCGGTCGGCGACTGCCCCTGAATGCCTCACAACGGGCCGACCGGCCATTGTTGCCGCGCACACTGATAATAGGCCCACCCGCGATCATGAGCAGCTGAGTCGCTTGCGTGCCCTTGGACGACAGCATCGACCTTCTGCTGCCACTCGTTTGGTCTCACCATCTGAAACACGATCCTTGGGCGTATTTGACCCCATCTCTCGCTCACAATTGATCCTGACTTCCCACCGGCTGGTCCGAAGAAGTCGACTCGACTTCCCGAGAGCCCTGTTGCTCTCACTAAAATCACACCCTCCTTCGTCGTCAACTCCTGGCTGGGCCAGGTCCACGTTCAAGATGCCGTGCTGCGGGGAGAGGGAGAAATTGGGAGAGGTGAGAGCGGAGCAGAAGTGGGATTACATCGTGAGTCGCCAACGCTTCTTTCTCTGCATACAAGAACACTGCTGACGCTGCATCCGCAGAACCTCGATGACTTCAAGTCGACGTCCTGCTTGACTCCCGTCTCCTACTTCTTCCTGTATGTGTTTCTGCTCATCTCCATCGCGGTCTACGCGGTGGACTCCTTCACCGCAATCAACCTGCTCGTCTTCTCCCGATGGGCTGGCCAGATCAAACCAGCGATCCCATTTTCGATATCGCGATGGGTGTTCGCCGTCTGCATCATCATTTCGTTCGTCCTCCTGGTCTACCGATGGATCCGCGCCATTCGGGTGATTCGATCGGACGGCGTCGCACAAAGCTACCTGGACCCCCTGGCCGTCCGCCTCCAGAGTATCCGGATCGGACCGCGTGGCCGGGGCTGGAAGCGGTTCTTGGTCTTCGCCGAGTTGACCAAGAGTAAGAAAGGCGCCGAGTACGTTGCTTTGTTCGCGTACTTCTCGTTTGAATGTGAGCAACGCTTCGCCCCGAGACTGCACCGAGTCTCCCCTGCTTTCCTCTGACTGTCTCACTAACCGTGTGTAGCATGGACACGAGTGGTCTTCGCACAGGGTCCACGACAAGTGATCAACGCCATCACTCTGTACTCTGTCATGCGATTGAATCTGATCCCAGAGGGTGAGCACGCACCGCCCGATGGCACGTCCCCCGTGATACAGTTCTTCATCAACGTGAAAGCCCTGGCAGAGAAGAATGACATGCAGGCCGTTGTCCTGTTCAGTATGCTGTTCACGTTGATAATCTGGATCTTCTCGGTTCTTAGCTTGGCTTCCTCCGTCGTGCTCTATCTCCTCTTTCTGTGGCACCACATCCCGAGTCGGGATGGGTCTCTCAAAGCCTACTGCCGTCGAAAGATCAACACTCGTCTCGAACGCATCGTCAAGAAAAAGGTCAACAAAGCGCTGGCTAAGGGGGTGGTCTTGCAGGATAGGAAGCCGACCCAACCTTCCGTGGCTGGAGAAGAGAGAAAGCCGACACTTCCTTCGGTGGGGGATTTCGATGATGACAGGCTGCCAAAGATGCCTTTGTCGCGACAGACGACTCAAACTACTTTTCAACCGTACTCTCGTGCCGGCAGCGTCCCGCCTGAGAAGGCTGGAGTGCTTCGTCAGCCCACGCTACCAGACATCAGTTGGGCTGAAGACAAGCCGTCGCTGCTGAGGTCTAACACGCAAGCTTCGACTTTCTCTGACGCGGCTCCTTTAGTTGGAAACGCTGCCACCATGGGTTATAGTCCTCTCGACCGCAATCCTTCCCCTGCTCCCCCGATGATACCAGGGATGCCACCCACTTCTGCTCCGTCCGTTCCACGGGCCTATACACCGGCCTCGAGCGCTCAGAGTCGCTATACTCCTGGACCGTCACCCGCTGAAGGACCAGGCCGCAGGACACCGAGTGCAGGATACCGAAGCGCAGGTGAAGGATATTCCATGCCACCCCAGCCTCCTCCCTCGTCCATGGGCCAGCGCACTTCAGGGAGTCGAACTCCGGGGCCCCCGCCTTCGACTCGAGCTTACAGCCCCCCGACTATTCCACCTGATCGATCATTCTCTACCAGCACAACAGGGGGAAGCGAATATCCCAACAGAACATTTAGCCCAGTCAGTAATAGTGGCCCCTCCCAATCACAAGGGAATGGTGGCTATGTTGCATTCAACCCAGGGATGCATTCCCAAACACCCAGCCCAGATACTCAGCAACCGAATTCGCCTACATACCGCAATTTCTCTCGACCCCCTCCTTATTCGGCGAATCAATATGGCGGCCCTCCACCTCCCAGTCGTGCATATACGCCGCACAATGGTACACCACAACCGCAGCCTCCTTCACGTTACGACAATTATTATTAGCATTGGCAGGCGGTGCCACACCTGCTCCTTTCCGGTGTGCAACTCACGTAGCTTGCTAAGCGCTGGACGCTTGGATATGTTCTATTTATCAGTCTGGGCGTGAAATCTCTCAGATTGGAAGTGTGATCTCCGCATCTTTACCACAGTCCAGTGTGATATCTCGAAGCAAATACACGATAACACATCAGGACGCACTTGCGATGGATCACATTTTGAATTTATTTATTTACTTACCTTTTTTTTTTTACGACGTGAAACGGAAGAGCTGGCTCTTACTATCTTCTGCGGTTTACGTTACGACTTGGGGAGTTTCTGTCGTACCATGATGAGCGGACATGTTTGGAGACTTTCTTTCAGATACTACAATACCCCCTTTAAGTTAATACCCGACATTCGTTTTCTTTTTCTTTTCCCGCCGTGTGCATTCGTATCACCGTTTACCATCTTCTGCTCTGTCTTCTACAGTCCTGTAATGGATATTAAATCATCCTTTTCTTCGCCCTATTCATCCGCGCTTGTTAGTCGGGTAGATGGGATCATGCAAAAATAATCGATCCAGCTGGGCGTTTCGAGGCAAAACTGGCGTCAGTGGTGCTGTTCTCGTTGCGGCGTCTTGTCTTGTCTCAGAAGAATTCAATGCATAGATCCCTTTTTTTTTTCTTGTTGATGAGGTAGTTCTGGCGGGGAAGTATAGGGGTTGTGCTAGCTACCTAAGTTTTAAACAGTTGTCTGTGTGTACAGTACAGGCAGGCAGGCAATCGGTCAATCTCTCCAGAAATAGAGATTATGTTTGTTTGCAGATTTTGTTCCTCAAACGTAGCAGACATCGCGCAAACAGTTCTGCGATTGGTCACTCGACAGACCGTATTGAAATGACCACGCTCGTCTTCGAGCTGCAGATCAAGCTCCGACGCTTAGAGCAATCAAATGCTTTTATTTTGGCTTTGGGGTGTTGCAGTTCCTGTAGGCACTATTTTTGAATGATGGGCCTGCACCGCCCCAGGCTTGTCTATGCTCTTTGCATTCTTTTCCTTATCCTATATTGTTGACGTCAATCAAGGCCCAGCCTTTGATGGTTCTGTTGTATGTAGATTAGGTATTCTGCAGTGTACAGGGTATGTACTGTACAACAGGACCTGGCGCCTGGAAATCGTGTAACAAGCAGGTTTTGTAATTTGCATAATAATCCAAAGAGCTGGCCAGTTGTTGCACTGTCCAAGCCTCTGTGCAGCAGAGATAAGCAGATGGTACATGGTTATCGTTGCACGAAGCATGGTCGTTGTGATGAAAGGGCCACAAAAGCGATGTGGGCCGTTCATTATTAGCTTTGATCAGGCCAACTAAACCAAAACTCCGCAGAGACGTCTTAAACTACGGTAGCCCGCCTTGGGACGCGGGAGTCCCGCCAACTGCTTGGCTAAGCCCCGAGACTCCGACACCTCATTCCTAAACTCCGCGACGCCCCTTCGAACGCCTCGTACATACTGGAGCTGGCGGTGTTTCTTTCTGCTGACGGGGATGGCGCAGACCTTTTCCGCAGACATCGTGACCTGATCGGAAAGGTATATTTCCAGCTAGCTCCCCAGCTTCTTCTTCGGGGATGACCCCTTCTTCGCCTTCTTCATTCACGCAGAAGAATTGCGAAGAGAGTCGGAGATCGAGGCCGCTTCCCCCACAGCTCGACCTCGAGCAAGATCTCGAATCCACGTCTACCCGCGACCGCGATTCCCTTCCGTTTGATATCATCGATGGTTCTTGTTGTTGTAATGGTCCGGTGATGGATGGACCAGGGCCGGCGATGGAGAAGATTACTGCGACGGGACGCCGCCCTGACCTCGACGAGGGGACACTCGGTAATGCGGAATTCAGCCCGGATACAGATACCGAGGGCCTGTCTGTGCGGAAAACCCGTCGGCGCTCTAGATCGGCGCTTGCGGACCTCGGGGCGCGCCTGAATACTGCTGCTGGAGCGATGCCGGTGCCGGCGCGCAAGGATAAACTACCCCACGATCTGAATGGCGATCATCGAGAGAGAGATTCTGAGAACGCCGCTTCTGTGTCGGATATTACTTCGGGAGATTATAATGGAGAGGTCGATGGGATAGGAGCACATCACAATGCTGCGGAAGGGGGTGATGGGATCCCCGACCAGCACGCTGGTGTGAATGGTGAAAGCAACGGTGCGCCGTCTATATATACATCGAAACAGGGCCGCGGAGTAAACCAGGATCATTCTCAAGGACTCGGAATAGATATAGATGGGGCCGCGCCAGATGATACTGCTGAGGAGAGAGCGAATGGCGTTACGTTGAGCGGACCTCCGAAGGAATTGTCTCCACGGCGAGGTCGGGACAAGGAGAAGATCCTCAAGCTGTCGCCGGTAAAGATGCAGGAGCTCATGTCTTCGCCCGAATCGATCCAGTTTCGTAAGTTACCCTTGGAACAGTCCGAGGGGAAAACGATGCCGCTGGGAGATAATCTTTCGTTGCTCCCACGGACGGCACTGGATGGACCAGAGGAACGGGATGTCTTGGATAAGTCCCCAGGCGAAATGAAGACACCTAACGGTTCCGCCGCGAAGATGAGAAGGAAGGAGAAAGACATCCATCTCGATGACCCTCCCGAGTTCCTGGGTCCCCTTGAACAGACTCCGTCGTCCGCATCACTTCGACCTCGCCCACAGGCATCCCGAACCGTATCGACTCCCAGCTCTGCACGCCGGCTCAAGTCCTCCGTCAGCCATGAACATCTGTCTCACACTTGGTCGTCTCGATCGAAGCAGGAGCGGCCATTTCCGCATCGTATTGATATCGACCCAAAGACCACCCTCCACCCCTCCAAAATCGTTGATCCAACCCCGTCCCCGATGCCGCAGTCCATCCCTCTGCCACCTCTGTCAATACCTACGTACCTGCAGCTCGAGCTATCTTCCAGCCGGCCATCGCCTCTATATATTCACCGTTCTGCTACCTGCGATTTTCCTTACGAGTCGTCCCGCGTAAAAATGGAGAGGCTGCAAAATTTCTTTATGCTCCCGGCGGCTCTGGAACAGGTGCTTTTGTTCGGCACTCTGACGTGTCTTGATGCGTGGCTATATTCTTTTACGATACTTCCTCTGCGTTTTGTGAAGGCGCTATACATCTTGTTTCGATCATGGATGATAAATCTTGGCGTTGAGATTCGGTTTATTTCTGGCTTTATTGTCAAAGGTATCGGACGAGTCTGGCGGAGGAGAAAGATCTCCGCTGGGACTTCGCCCGAGCAAAGAGGAGCGGAGGAGACGTCTGGGGAGAGAACTGCAAGCGGCTCTTTTGCGAAGAATGATGCGTCCATACATGATCGAGATGCAAGAACAAGGGCCCCCATTTCCCAGTCCGAGGGTGGGAGGCGATCCCGGCGTTCCGTGAGTCACAGGCATCGCAGACAGAGGTCCATCCCGTCTGCTTTGCTCCCGGACGACAAAGCAGATATTCTGAAGGGATTGCTCATGATAGCCACCTGCGGTGTTCTCATGCGCTTTGATGCAAGCAGGATGTACCACTGGATCCGGGGCCAGGCGGCCATCAAGCTCTATGTTATCTACAACGTTCTGGAGGTCAGCGACCGTCTCTTTGCCGCGCTCGGGCAGGATGTTCTTGAATGCCTCTTTTCGCGTGAGGCGCTGGAGCGGAAACCGGATGGACGAAGCAAGGTCTTCCGTCCGTTCTGGCTGTTCATCATCGCGCTTATCTACACCGTCATCCACGCGATGTCGCTCTTCTATCAGGTCATGACGCTGAACGTGGCTGTGAATTCCTATTCGAACGCTCTGATCACTCTCCTTCTCTCTAACCAGTTCGTCGAGATCAAGTCGACGGTTTTCAAGAAGTTCGAAAAGGAGAATCTCTTCCAGCTCACGTGCGCCGACGTCGTGGAACGATTCCAACTCTGGTTGATGCTCATCATTATCGGCTCGCGAAACATTGTCGAGACCGGCGTGTTCAGTTTCTGGGGCAGCCTGGGCTCTAGCTTCTCCAGCAGTCCCTCTGCAAGCACGAATAGCACGCCGCTCTCGACTCCTCCCCGGACTGCATCCTCCATCCTTCCGCAGTCTTTCACACTCTTTCCATCCTCCTTATTCGCCTCTCTCAGCAGCGCGAACTCGGTCCTCCCGACGATAGGTCAAGTGCTCGGGCCGTTCCTCGTCGTCTTGGGCTCCGAGATGGTTGTTGATTGGTTGAAGCATGCCTACATCAACAAGTTCAACAACACTCGGCCGGCGATCTACGGACGTTTCCTCGACGTCTTGGCCAAGGACTACTACACCAACGCGTTCGCTGACCAGAACCTGACCCGTCGGTTGGGTCTGCCTGTGATTCCCCTTTCCTGTCTCTTCTTCCGTGTCTCTGTGCAGACATATCACATGTTTCTTACCGCATGGCTACCGCAGCCTCCTTCGCCTCCGCCAAACACAACCTCCCTCTCCTCGATACACAGGCACTATGCACCCTCGCCGTCTCCATCGTCTCCTCCCCTAACACTCAAATCCGCCATTCCATATTCTGTCAATCACATCAAGTCCTTCCTCAATTCCGTCGTCGCCAACGCCACACCCTCCCCCGCAAGATCCGTCGCCGTCTTCACCGTCATCTTCCTCGTGACGGGATACATCATGCTCCTCCTGTTCAAACTCGTTCTGGGAATCGTCCTTCTCTCGTACGCGCGTGCCCGGTACAAGGCGATGAAGATCCGCGAACAGGAAGAGCTCCAGAATAAATCCGCAAACGGATCAGCCACCGCACTGTTACAGTCACAGCCATCACAGAAGCCTTCTTCCTCCTCCTCGACCTCGACCTCTCGCGGGACGACTGAGCACCACATCGTAGAAGGCAGCAGACGCGTGGGCGGCTGGGGCGTCGTCGAGGTGGACGACGACAAGAGGCGATGGATCTACGCGGACGATCCGGAGGGGCTGAGGAAGTTGAAGGAGAAGGAGGAGCGGGAGAAGTCGGGTAAGGATGGAGGTGTTAATATCGAGGGGGTGAGGAGGTACGAGATGGTTGCGAAGAGGATATGGTGAGCCTTTCTCTTTTCTCTTGCATGTAATATTCTTGCATGGAAGGCCCTTGTGTACTGTCTGCCTGTCTACTGTATAGATGATATGTTCTAATATAGTGTAATTTAAGTAAGTATGTATGTATGTACATATGAAACCGGATTCTGTCTACATGAGATCGTCGAACCACTGCCTACTCCGTTTTACAAAATGTCAACATGAAATGGTCACGAAGCACTCTAGAATTTCAAGGATTTCAGATCATTTGGTAGCTTGGCTATCTATCAGGATTGAAAAGAACGGAGATCTTATTTCTAGTTTGTATATTCCTCCTGTCATTTGTTGTTGTTGTTGTTGTTGTTGAGCTGTTTTGGTTAGATACCCTGGCGTGTTACCAGCGTGCGGAGGAGCCGGGGTGCATTGCATTGCATGTACAGTACAGGGATTAGGTGGCTGGTCCCTCTTTATGTTTATCCCTGTTAGTTGTTGTGTCTTTCTATCCGTGCATAACTCATACGTTCCTTTCCCCGCCAAATACACTCGAAATACTGTCAGGATGATTCATGTATTTCTAAGGATTAAAGAGTCCCTTAAGAGGATGGGTGGTGGGAGCTCTGCACTGTGGGGTTCTTTTGCAGATGTGGAATATTCATTCCTAATATTCCTTCTTCGGCGGAGGTAACCTTGCTACGGCCTTATTGACCCCTTCCGGAAGCTGAGACAATCGAACCCGAACGCCCTTGATTTCTTGGCTAGAATCCACTCTGCCCCCAACTCCGCGGGTGTGGCTTCATTATGTGGAGATACTACTGCCAACCTTGCCCGCACACGTCAACACTTTGTTGTTGTCTCCACGTCTAGCGCCGGGCATATGATCATTGATCATGAAAATGTTTCGTTTGCCGATATGCCGAGTACAGCGGTTCCAGCGTCGGGCAACGGCACGGACGGGCCGACTTGAAGGTTGACGCTCTCTCAGTCTGGTTCATGGCCATGCCAAGGTCGGGATCTAAATACAGGTACTCCAAGGAAACCTCCCCTGCATTGAGGACATGAAATAAAATAAGCAATAACAGATATCAGGAATAATCATCAATTGCAAAACAGGATCCTGTGAACCTGTTCAGGGGGTTATGGAGGAGACGAACCGCCCAGGTTTATGCGTCCCCCCCTTCACAAATGCATAAAGCATTCACAAGATCTGATATGCAGCGGGATCTGCAAGTGAAAACCCCGACCTTGCAGCAACGGTCTGGGTCCCGTCTCCACACTTCTGCAACCTTATTTGCCATCCCGTCGACATCAGCCCGACAGGCACGAATGACATATGACCTAGGCACGGAAGTTACTATTCTTCACAGTTTCTCCACCTGATGATGCGGTGTGAAAACGTTGTGAAGGATTGGTTGGCTCCAATGACGAGGCAAGAAGGCTGAGCCTTCTTGCCGCTTCTTCACTATGCTCTGTGTACACCGTACTTCGGCACGCCTTTCCGGATTCGTTCCCAATGTCTTCCACCATGTTGCTGGTCAGCGCGCCCCAGGGCCCCGGCAGTCGGGTGGTCGGGGGCAGCATGTTGGGGAGGGGGGATCTCAGACAAGTATATATACGACGGCACTTGAGACTCGATTGAGCGTTCGTCCTTCTGGCAAGTCGTCTGGATTTCATCTGGATTTCTGAGCAAGAGCATATATTATCAAACAAAATGGGCCAAGCAGCAAGGGAGGAGATTTATCCACTGAAGAGGGACAAGGAGGAGTCTGCTCGGTAGGTATCATAGCATGGGTATACTCTACAGCACTCTGTTCATACCTATTTACCTCTGTTCAACTTATGGAACTCTGTTTATCTCTGTCACGTTTGGTAAGATACTAATACCACTGCAGACTCAACGACCAACATGCCTTCCTGGTGGACCTGTTTGGAGGGAATCAAATCCATCCCTCGATACCCAAAGACCGCCTATTCGACATTGCTGACATCGCTACGGGAACTGGGTAAGTCGCGTCGCAGACAATCTTACTTCAGCCATTAAAACAACAACATCCCGCTGATCGATCTATACATAGAATCTGGCTCCAGGACGTCTCCAAGCTGCTGAAAGATGTCCCCGCAGACCGACCACGATACTACCATGGCTTCGACATCTCCGCGGAGCAGTTCCCCTCCGATCCTGGCGAACTCCACTTTTCGATTCAGGACGTCCTGAAGCCGTTTCCGCCGGAGCATCTGAACCGGTATGACCTGGTCCATGTTCGATTGTTGGTCGGGGCCCTCAGGGAGGAGGAGTTTAAGGAAGTTGTTGCCAATGTGGCGACGCTGTTGAGTAAGAAAAACCCCCATAACATACCACCTAGCACATATAATTTTCCGAGGGAAAACAGAAGATTGCTAAAGCAGCCCCTAACTCTGTAAAACAGAACCCGGCGGCTACCTCCAATGGGACGAGATCGACTCGAGCACCCTCATCATCGACCCCAACAGGGACAAACACCCCACCCTCACCGTGCTCGGCCAGCTCATGCTCGACTTCATGAAGAAGTCCGGGTGCACGCTCTGCGCCCCCGCGCGCGTCCTCGAGGGCTGCCAGGCCGCCGGCCTGTCCGACGTCACCCGCCACGACTACCACACCGACGACCGGCCGGAGCTGCGCGACCGCACGCGCGCCTGGCTGCGCCGGGTGTTCCAGGTGCTGCTGCCGGTCGGCTTGGTGCGTACGGGGCGGGAGACGGACATGCAGACGGCGGAGAAGAAGGCGGAGGAGATGATCAAAGAGGTCGATGGGGATTTTGCGGCGGGGCATGTGCTCAATGTGCGGTTGGGGGTGGTGGTTGCGCGGAAGCCGCTGTAGGCTGTGGCCTGGCTACCTCCCTTAGCTAGCTAGCTAACTGATGGGGATGGTGTGCATACGTAGATCATGGCTTTGCGTTTGAGGGAGAGAAGATTGGGTAGTACATAATATAAATATCAATCAACGATGCTTATTCGCTCTGGATTATTCTCAATGTTACTTATCCTGATTAAATCCACATGAAAATTCGCCCGGAGAAACAAAACCTCGAAAGTGATGCATCAGATCTAGCGTGTCTCAACCTGATCATTAAATACTCGTACTGCTGAACCTTAACAGAGAGATCCAAGAGCTCATCAGAGAAAGAAAACCAGTCAAAAAGAAATGGAATCAAATGCAGAACAAGTCATGTGACAGATACATCGATCTACTGCTCTTCTCGATTCGACTTATATATTCCCATGCAAAGGAAGATGCAGGATTGTTCATAGATGCAAAAAAAAAAAGAAAGCGTGATGCATCTTATCATCCGAACTATTACTATTTATTTATTTACTACGCCGAACTCCCATTCCATTCTATCATGAGACTCGCTCACTCACTAACTGATTAAATGACTCGTTCATTCATTCACTTGCACTTGCACTCCCACTTCTTCCACTTTCCCCTCCACCATTACTGCTGCTACCAGCACCAGTCGTCGCAGCAGCCTTCCGCGGCAACTCCGCAAACACGAACCGGAAGATCTCACGGCTCTTGTACAGGTTCTCGACGCGCAGCCGCTCGTTGGCCAGGTGCGCGTGATCGCTCGCCTGCCCGCACGGCAGGTGCGCCGCGGGCGCGGAGAACTCCTTCTCCAGGAAGCGGAGCATGGGGATGGAGCCGCCCTCGCGGATGTAGATGGGTTTGATGGGGGAGGGGCGGCGCGGAGCAGTCTGGGCGTTGTTGGCTGTTTGGTGGGAGATGGAGGGTTGAGAAGTGGTAGTAGGGGACGCGCGCTGGGTAGAATTGGATGAAGGAGGAATGTTGTTGTTGGAGCTGTTGGCGAGGGTCGAGGACGTTGGGATCGTGGCGCTCGTGGCGGATTGCTTCCTTGCGGCGAGTCTGCGCGCGGAGGAAGAGGTGGCGGAGGAGATGATGCGGTCGATGTGCGATGCGATGCTCTCGGAGGATTCGGTGCGGAGGAGCTGATGGCCGTTGCCAGATCGTCCGCTAGTGGAAGAGTCTTGTTCCGGTGGTGGGTAGTTGTGCTTCTTGCTGTCGGTGTCTGGGCTCCATGCCGCGGTGATGGCCTCGGCGAGGGTCTCGAAGATCTCGTTGTCCGGGTCCCCGAGCCAGGGGTCGGATTTGCCGGTGATCTCGACCGTGAGCTCGTTCTGCGAGTCCAGCAGCGCGAACTGTTCCTGCGCGTAGGCGGTCAGCTGCGCGGCCACCTCGTCCGCGGTCTGATTAGGGACGATGCGGATCGAGAGCGTCGCTTTGGCTTTGCGCGAGATGGTCGTCGTCACGCTCTTGCTGCCGGGGACCTCGACGGAGTGGATGGTCAGCGAGGGCTCGCGCCACCGGAACATCAGTGAATTGGTGAAAGCCTCGCTGTCTGGGATCTCCGGGTGGTGTGGCAGGAGAGCTTCGGCGATCGCATCGTACCGCAGCTTTTCGATCTCGGTCAGCCGCAGGACGGGATCGTAAAAGCCGGGGATGTTGATGTGACCCTTGGGTCCGACGAGCGTGGCAAGAAGCAAGGAGAGGTCTTTCAGCGGCTCATCCAACAGGGCACTGCCGTCGATACCGCTGTGAAGGTCGGGATGATCGCTCGTCACCACCAGATTGGCGTGGACGACGCCACGAAGTCCGTAGGTCAGGCATGGAATGTGGTCATCCAGCCAGTAACTATTAGCCAGCAGCACCCAATCGACATCTCCGATGAGTGCCTTGTTCTTTCGAACCGTCTCTTCGAATCCTTGCGAGCCCGATTCCTCCTCTCCCTCGATCAGAAAGACGACATCACAGCCAAGCTCCTTCTTTCGAGCGAGATCAGCCGCTGCGTACAGCGCCGCAAGGACCGGGCCTTTATTGTCGGAAACACCGCGTCCATACAGAAATCCGTCGATAGAAGTCAGCTGGAACGGATCCGTCTTCCACTTCGGCCGATTCGTGTCTGCACCAACCACGTCGTAATGGCCGTAGAACAGTATGGTCCTGCGGACTGCATAGGGTGAATTGGCGTTGAATCTCGCATAGACGATAGGATTCGTAGTTTCGCCAGTGGTCAAGAGCTTAGTTTTGGCGCCTAGGTAGTTGCAGTGGCGGCGGAGGAATGCTGCGCCTTGGTGGCACTCGCCTGCGAACTTGGGGCTTGATGATATCGTCTTGAAAGATACAAATTTAGCCAGACTATTGACCATCTCATCTGTGAAATGTCAGTTTCGCATGTCATGGGGTCATGTATGGGCTGGCAGCTCCGTACCGTTGCCGATCGGCGGGATGTCTCCCTCGTCGACAGGATGCTCTGTTGTCAAGTCCCAGATGGCAACCGAATTGTCATTTCCTCCAGTTGCGTAGATCCGCCTATCCTGGACTACGCCAGCTGCGGAAGCCAGCATCGTGCCCTCGTGGGCAACCCAGGACCCGATCTCTTCGAACCTCGAATTGAATTTCTGGGAACGGGTGATTAGCAACATTAAAAATCTCCGATGGGGACCAACATACCTTGACAACTCCGTTGGAGTCACCGCTGATGGCAATGCCCTTGATGATATCAATAGCCCACAAATCTCCGGTGTGCTTCGTGATCCGCTTCACCAGTTGATGCGACTCCAAGTTCCAGATATTCAGAGCGCCGCCGGCAAGACCGCAGTAGAGCAAAGAGCCCTCCACAGCAATAGACAGCACAGAATCACTGCCATTCTGGAGCTTAGCCATCTGCACCGGTGCACCATCCGTTCCCTGTCCTATACGCCACCATTTGACGGATCCATCCCCAGAGCCTGTCAGCAGTACCTCTTCCGAGGGCGAAGATTCAACAAGACCACGGACAAGGAGCATGGAGTACACATATCCATGGTGGGCAAACAGCTTGTGCTGGTCGCGCCTGAAGGTTAATGCCCGGCCACCATGTGTGACTGGATGGGACCCTCCAGGGCTCGAATCGGGACGGGGAGTGACGGTACCGCCCGGGCCCCGAGAATCAAAGAACCGATGAGTTCTGTTAGAAGGGTGCGTTGCTGAAGCCAGCTGAGGGCTGGCTTCAATCTTCGACAAATCACACCACTGCTAGATGTTAGAACTGAGGTGCTGGTCCGGCTTGAAGTAGAAGGGCGGTACCTGAATGCTGGTATTTTGACAGCCGCAATAGATGGTCTTCAAACTCGACGAGAAGACCACTGCGAAGATATCACCAACATCGTGGTGGGAGTATATCGAGTAGAGCCTTTCAAAGGTCCTGGTAGACCAGACCTAGGCATGCTGGTCAACCTGGGATCGAGCCTGTGGACGGGAGGATGATGGGACACGACGTACATTCACCACCGAATCCCCACCGCTGGAGAAGAGCAAGCTCTTATCCTCGGACAGATAGAGACCCAACACGCTCTCTTGATGCGCGTGCACAGAGAGCACAAGATCATACGTCTCCAGAGACCAAGCCTTAACCAGACAAAACGCCCGTCAGTCCGCGATGAGACAGCGATAGCCCAAGGCAGACTTCTCGAAAGAAAAGATACATGGAAGTACTCACCACTATGTCCCCTCCCTGCAGGCCGGCAAAGACACACTCGTCGTCCAGCGCCAGGGCCAAGACGGAGCGACTGGCCTTGACGCGGTGGCCGATGGCACACTCATTCTGCACGCTCGGCTGGGGATCAAACTCGGGGCGCTCGCGCTGATCGCTGTCCCACGCCTGCATCAGGTCGTCGACATCCGAATTTTCATCGGATTCCACTATATTCTCCATCGCGGCCAGGCAATGGCGCGGTTCTATTCAGCTTGGGCTCTTTTTTCTCTTTTGTCAAAGATCTTCTGCTACTGAATCTGCTCCTCTGCTTCTGCCACTGTCGACCTTCTTCCTCGGGAGATAGACATGCAGAGAGTGGAGCTCTGCGGTGATGCCATCGGTCCAGGCCATCCGATGCCCGCAAAAAAGCCCCTCGGGCAGTTCTGCTGCAACGGCGTGGTGGACGGACGATGATGGCTGCATTCCGTGGTTTTCGGGTGTGGCGGTGCGCCGGACGAGGTTTTGGAACGACAGCAGCAAAGACAGAGGAACAGCAAGCAGCACGGAAGAGACGGCGTTACTCACCACGCTTCATGTTCTTTTTCTTAGAATTCCAACAGCAAGCGGGCCTGTTGGTCGGGGAATTGGATTGTCAGCCTGCCTGGACCAGTGTGCCTGGGGTGTCAGCGACTGCGAGGGCGAGCTGTTTGGTGGCACAAAGGCCGGGTCGGCGCAGGAAGCTGTCTGGACGGAGCAGCTCGACAGTCTCCACCCTCCTGGGATCTGGAGACGCCGTTTCTTCCACGGGCGTTTCTGGTGCCAAAAAGGACAGCGTCGATATACTTGCCTTGGTTCCCAGCAGAGCCGTGCCAGCGGAGCGCTGTGGTCATGGTGATGGCCCGTCGCCTGAGTCATTCTCCGGAGCCCCTGCTAGGATGATGCCATCAGACACGAGAATGGTGAAAAATGGGAATTCGTGGAGCTTCCCCATGTTTTTCAGGTAGCTTCTCACCTGTCAAGCAATAATCTCTACGGCCCCGCTCTGTCGACAGGATATCCGATCCTAAAGGTCGATATTGGCTGCGAGGGCACAACGCATACCCAAGGGAGCGGATAGGAGCTTCACCAAGTCAGCAAGTTCCCTAGGTACAGAAGGCACTGTGCATTTGGGAAAAAGCGCTGCCTGCCTGTGGTCCTAAAGTCAAGGATACGATCGGTCTAGCGTACGGTGCTGGACTACAGGACAAAGAAAGATGAACCCTGAGCCAGTTTATCTACACCGCGTGGTTGCACGAATGAGATGGACAAGAAGCGACTAATGCAGCGAGCAGCAGACGCAGCAGCAAATGATCTTGCATCACGCGGCCATTTGAAGTGTCTATTTTCTGAGAGCAAATCCCTTTTTTATTTGCCTATTACAGAGGACAATGGGCGCAACCAGACACTGTGCCATGACAGCTATCGGAGATATACCAGCTGAGACAAGAAAAATGTTGCTTGTATCTGGAGAGGTGGCCGCTGTTACAGTCAGCGGCTTCTGGACCAAGATATGAGGCGGCAAGAAGCGACAGTCTGCACATACGGTACCTGACAGGCGGTGGGACGGTCTCCAGCAGCCCGTGGAAAACGAAACGGACCAGGGTCAGGCCCTGTTCATCGTGGAATCGAAACGTCTCCAAAGGGCAGCCTCGCGTTCTGTACGGAGTACCCCGTACGGACTCTGGAGACTCGGGAAGGCTCTGCTGGATGAAAGGGGCACTTCCTCCTCCACCTGGGGCCAGCAAGCATACCCTCTGACACATCATCGTCTGGCGGTGGACGCCCTGGACTCTCTCTATTTCTCCTGTTTCTTCGCCTGACGCGGCCAGCTGGCGAGCGCACCAGCCACAGTGGCGGGAGCGGGCAACCAGGGCGTCCCGTGCGCGCGGGCCGCCGGCTGCCGCGCCACGCGAGGTCACCGCTCGCCGTCCTGACATCAAATCACCGGCCTCATCGAATGCGGTTTCACGTCGTGTCGACAGAGCCCAGAGGGGCGCTTCACCATCCGCTGCGCCGGCCTCGTCCACCGTCCTCCCCAAGCAATCACGGTGCGACAACGAAGGTCTCCACCGATCGACGGCCCCGTTCTGCCCAAATGCCCTCGAGATCCTCGCGTTCTGTTATCGCCCTGCGGGCGGGCTGGGAAACACCGCGACTCCTGGTGAGACCCTCACCGGAACGCCATCCCGTTCGTTGCTTCGTCTTGTTCTGTCGCGCTCCTCCCAGCCCCCCTCGACGAGTCATACCTCCCGAGCGGAGCCTGACCGGGAGCCTTCAAATACTGCCTCCTACGTAGACACTCAACACTCAGTCTGACGCTTAAGTCCGACTCTCCCAAATGCATCGGCGGGCAACCCAGATTTCTCTTTGAGAGCTCGAGAAGAGAACGGGTTCGACTTGGTCGAAGCTCAGGACTCTCTTTACCTTCTTCAATCGGTTGACTCAGAAGACGTCCCTCTGTCCGTGCTCCGCCTTGATCTGCAGTAGACTCATCTGTACCGCTCTGGGACCTGATCTACCCCAGTTTCTTAAAATCGCGTCGCGAGAATCTCACGCGACTGACGGTCCGCCCGACGGCGTCTCCTGCGACGCCTGCGAAGTATTCGATCTTTGAGGGAACTGAATCTCGCCCTCAACCATGTCCCTGGCTCACCCCGGACACCCTCTGGGTCACACCATCGCCGTGGTCGATAAATCGGGCAAAGTCGTCAGCACGGTGAGTTTCGTTGAATATGACGGTAGAGATATTTTGTCTAACATTGCCAATTGGAATAGAGCAGGCATATATTTGGCGCCTTCTATCAGGCTAGAGATGCCTACCGTCAGCGCAAGGCCGAACTCCTGGCGGAAAAGAATGCCAAAATCGCGGAGAAGGAGGCGCTCCGGTCTATGCGAGCCCTCAACCTAGATGATTCACGCTCTTCCACGTCCAGAAGAAGACATCATTCAGGGAGGACTCATCGATCACGTTACGAGCAGGACTTGGCAAACCCCTCAACGGAGCTGACTCGCCGGCACACACACAACGATGTCGCAGTTAGAGACCCAAGGCCCGTGGTTAACCGCTCCAATACCGATGCGAACATCGACATGGACCTGGCATACGGGGAATGCCATGTCTCTGCGCTCGGCCCGCCCGCCCCTCCGCAGGAAAGCGACGAAGAGAAGCTCAACAGCTTGGTCGACAAGGCGAAGATGCTGCTCGAGGAGGCAGATTGCCTGCAGCACAGCGCGGCGGCCGCCATGGACCACCTACAGCAGCACCCGGATGCCATGGCTGCGGTTGCGCTGACCCTGGCGGAGATCAGCAACTTAGCCGCCAAGGTGGCACCTGGTGTCTTATCAGCTCTGAAGGCTAGCGCGCCCAGCATATGGGCACTGCTCGCCAGTCCGCAGTTCCTGATCGCTGCAGGTGTCGGCGTCGGCGTCACCGTCGTCATGTTCGGCGGGTACAAGATTGTCAAACAGCTTGTGACCCCAAAGCCAAAACCGGCGATTGAGAACGGAAGCGCCAATGACAATAACAAGACCGGTAACGATAACGTGGAGGAAATGATAGAGCTGAACCCCGAGTATCTGAACCGTGTCGAGGGTTGGCGTCGCGGCGTTGTCGACCCCGACGCCGGACCCGTCGATGGCGAATTCATCACCCGCACCGCGGCCACCATGTCCGGGCTTGACATTTCAACCGAGGGCATGCGCAAGGACCCGAGGTTCAAGCACCATTTCCGTGACGATGAGTCGAGAGCGTCTTCCCACCGATCCAGGCGTTCGCGCCTCTCCACTACATCGCACTCCAAGGAGAAGTCCAAGGCGGCTCCCGAGGCCGGCACCAAAGCGAGCTCGAAGGCAGACTCCAAAACCGGAAAGGAGCTTATCTCCGGTTTTAAGACCCCATTCAAGGTCTCGTCCAAGTCCGAGTCCAAGGCCGTCTCGAAGGCCCCCGAGAAGGAGGAGAAAAAGTCCAAGGACAAGTCCAGTGACAAGGACAAGTCCAGCGACAAGGATAAGAACAAGTCCAATGAGAAGGACAACAAGGACAAGGACAAGAACAAGTCCAACGACAAGGATAAGGACAAGGAGAGGAACAAGGACAAGGACAAGGACAAGGACAGCGAAAAGGATAAGGACAAAGACAAGGACAAGTCGCGCTCTAGCAAGTTGAGGCTGATGTTCACCTCTTCTTGATTGAGCCGACGTTATCTCTCTCTCATGACTATACGTCCCCTTTATGATTTTTTTGCTGTACTTTACGAGTCTGTCACCTTTTTCCAACCACATCCTTCTTCCATTTCGAGCTTGATCTCAGATTTCCAGCCCAGGTGGCACCAAGTATATACCACTATGACTATCGAGAATTGGGATGATTATGATTATTATGATGGAGTTAATTTTTTTATTCAGTTTTCGCTGCTATTATTATGTCTGGATGCCTGTGATTTCTTACGACCTTATGGAGTTTTCCTTCATTGTCCATGTACCTACATATGAAGACAAGATTTCTGTGAATGGAATCGTCCATATATCCTTCCTTTCTGTTTTCGGCCAGACGCTGCGCTGCCCTCAGCTTCATAGTACTGATCAAGGTAGATGGTAGACGGAGCAACGTTCTAGGCATAAGATGAGTAGAAACTTTTCAGAAACAGAATGTATTCATCATCATCATAAAGACGATTGGTGGAGAAGGGAAAGAAAAGGTATAGACCTCTCAGAACCAAATAAAAATAAAACGTCAAAAGAGCGGACTTTGGAAGAGAGAATCTCGATATTGTTGAATATTAATACTTACCTTGTACACAGATCGATTCTATTCTATACACATAGCACACACTGTAACTCCGGTATACCGTGCCCTTGGCTGTTATATATTTTATATCATACTAACCTTTCAAAATCCCTTAGATTTAGATAGTAGATTGCCAGAAGAATATTAAATGATAAAACTACAGGGATGATTAGTAATAGCTTATTTATATAAATAGACTTGACCTTTTTTTTTAAAAAAAA
>JGI26058J51888_1000296_pt1 | contig 33075 bp, 19 predicted proteins | sample HigsolmetaSP110D_FD_51888 | JGI IMG/M metagenome (IMG submission 51888) | reverse complement strand
AAAAAAAAAAAAAGAAACAGAAGTAGAAAAAAAAAGAGCAGGAGTATAACAACAGAAGTAGAAGAGAAAATGACAGAGATAGAGGAAAGACAGAAGTAGAAGAACACCAGAAGTGGCGGAATGGAGATTGAAGCCCGTCGTCCATTCATCAAAAGTCTGTCTGTCTGTCCCTTCCAGACTCCAGAGTCGACATGTCAGCGCCAGGAAGCAAGTCGCTTTATTTAAGCCTGAGCGCATGGTGGATTTTGCGTAGTATAGTAGTCCCCTGGATTAGATTAGATTAGATGCCACTGTCCATACAGTACCTGCAGGTGCCATCTCCATTTCCCGGGTTTTGTGGATTTGATTTGGATTTTTTGTGCTTGTCTGTTGACAGGTTATGTTACGTTTGGGTTGTTCTCCCCCAGGTAGGCGTCTGGTCTGATTCGGTCTTTCTTCATAGGTGTTCATTCTGGGCAAATTTTTCTGATTGGAGAGATCCACGAATTCATTCATCTTTTGACACCTTGCGCGGTTCGAGAGGCATTTGATTTAAGGATGAGGATGATGGGGATCTCTGATATGTGTGTGTGTGTGTCCTCGTAAGAGATGCGACAGTTATTTATCCATTGAATCGAGGACGAGTCATTTTATGACCTTTTTTTGATTCCATCATAGCGTTAGAAGAAGAAGAGAGATACTAGAGAAGTGAGTAGGTAGATGAAGACATGTTTTACTTCCTTTGATTGGCCATTTCTAGATAAATTCTTCTCTCTGTCCCGAGCGGATGTTTTTGTTGAGAAGCAGGTTTTTTTTTACCCTTCTTCCCATATTAGGCAGTTTGGAGGTCATCAATAACCAAAACAACTCTTCTAATCTCGAAGATTGGATTGGATAATCTTAAAATTAAAAAGAACGGTTTGAATTGCAGGCGGCATATAAAAAAGTACCAGTACCAATCTAGACATCTAGATTAACGGCCACAGACACATTGATGATTGTGGCGGGCCGCCGGAATCTATCGTCAACCGTAATCATGCTCGGGTTCAAGTCTTCGATCTCGCGGGCTCCATGTAACTGGAACCGGTAACAAAGGCGAATATGAATGTATTGCATCTTTATCTCGTCCTTGAGAAGCTGCATCGCGCGATCAACACCTGCCAGGCCACATACGCTGGCATAGCGTAGAGCAGCAAGGGACGGACGTTCAACGCTGACGTCCTCGGGAGGATAGGAGTGTGTCGGGGGAGTTTTTCAAGGCTGTTATCAATGAAAGAAAGATCTTAGAAGGGTTCTATTTGATATATAGGTCGTAAAATACTTTGGGAAGAAAAAAGATGGCAGTGATATCCCGCTGACTATATATACTCGCATTGTTATTGTTAGGATATGGACATTACCAGTAAGTAGTTTTATGGGTTTTGCTTGCTCTTTCTCAATAAATAGTCGATATGGGAGTGATATGATTTATACCAGGCCTGAGTAACTACAGTAGCAATCGAATTTTCTCACCTCTATGTAAAAAAAAAGATAGATTCAGAGGCATCCACTGTTCGGTGAGGTAGGAACTTGTTTTTGGCTCAATGATGTGGTTGGAGATGATATTGGATAAATGTATACTTTTTTTTAAAAAAAAAGAACCTTCAACTTGTACTGTATAATGTTCAAGATGTATTTTTTTTTTGAAATTCTGCTGATGACTTGACAAGGTTTCGAGTCTGCGTACCGTGGCACGAACCGTAAGATATCCTCTTCTAAAACTATACGCCCATTTCTGTCCATGGGTCACGTATTGGAAGAAATAATGCTGCCATCAGCGACGCGGCCAGATAGACTTGATTTGCATGATTAGAATGGTGTAGATAAAGGTATGGCATAAGTATGTACCTACTTACAAAGAATGTACGTCTGGATTGGAAGTTTGAAAACTTGTTATTGTTGAAACTGTCATTCATCTGGACTTTCTGTCTCCCGCAATTAATATGTAGTTGTTCCTTCTCCCCTATCCACTCACGGTGGGTCCGAAAATGTTTCGATAACAAAGGCTCCTTGATTTTATACTATGTATGATGTAACAGTTGCTAAATTGCAAGTACTTATCAGTGGTTTTTGTCAGGAACGTTTAAATTTTTAGAAATGAGCTTTTCTGGCCTTTCTCTTCTGAGAATCCTGCCAATAAATTCTTAATGGGGTTTCGATGCTAAGACAAGGAAACCTGAAAGACAAAAGGAACCTAAGCAGGAGAGAGGAAGGAGAGTGCATGAAAACAGAAGTCGCCGATACTAGTGATTCTGCACTCAATTAGTTTCGTTCCTTTGATAGAAGTGGTCGGCAGGGTAGCCTGTTACTATATAGGATATTTTCTTCTCTCGCGTCGCCGAGGTAAACGATCACTTTGAGTTTCCTGTGCCTATTGGAATACAATATGTGGAGATCCAAGTTTTTGCTCCTTTCACCTTCAAATTCTTCCAGAATTGACGGGCCCATGTCGAAACAATCAAGTCTCGCATGTGTTATTTTTCAGGGTCTGAAAAATGCGGGAACTTCATGGATTCTGTACCTGATTCTTATGACTGACTGAAATGCGTCCATTGTTCCCAGGAAAGAAATTCAGTCTTTGACAAACAGAATCATGCTCACAGATTTGAAGCACAGCTAGAATATTCAGACTCTTTTTTTTGGAACTGTAATATTCGAACAAGGCCGATACGTGGAAGGGGTATTCTTCTATATAGTTATCATATTAATTATATTGTGTCTCTTAAAGCATAGTTTTTCTATATAGATGACAGCATGATGTCAGCCAAGTACTGTACAAGATTCGATAATAGGAGATCCTGAGGAAGCCTTCCTCAGGATCCATATCATTTGTGAATCTGATGGACAATATTGCGTGCTGCTTGCTTGCGGATAATGTTATACTGCTGATTAGTTAAATATACTATTCAAATAAGATTCAAGTAACATAGATCTGCAAACGTTTGCAGAAGACCTGAGGTATTTTAGAGAAAGATCCGTGTCCTCACAATTCTTAACAACCCAGTCTTTGGCCTGCTTGAATGTAATAATTTGCAGTGCGATGCGTCGCTTCCAGCACCTGCGAGCAGGTCAAGACTGTGCTTCTAATATAAGTGAGTTCATCAATGGAGCCCACAAGCAGATTTCCAATGTAGAGGTCCATTCTTTCCTGGGGCAGTGAATTCAACAGTGGCGTCCAGGTTCATTTTGTCTTGGAGCTGGCTGTAACCAAGATTGTATCTGCGGTTGTCCATTTTCGGCCATTTTTAAAAAATTCTTTTTTTTTTCCTTGGAAAGGAGATAGGAGAAGGGAAGAAGAAGAAGAAGGAGCAGCGGACTGACTACTGGGCATTTAAGAATTGCAAACACATAATGACTCGATCCAGTCTGTTGTCGGAACAGTGGTTGCTCGACGTCTTTGTTCTTGTCATCTGTCGTTCAACATGGACTTCTATACCTTTCAATGACAGACTGTGCAGGCCCCGAGTGAACAGATTGAGGTGATGATCACTGTTATACAGTGGCCGGCCTTGTAGGGAAAGCCTGCTGCTCCAAGGCATCAGATGTTGCCCCAACAGCCCGTGCAATGCTATCAATCTGGATCATAAGCTCCGCAAGTTGTTGAGGAAAGTTCTTGAGTTCCTTTTCGTCAGGATCTAAGTGGACTTTGCGCTCATCCTCGCGCGGTCACAATCAAGGGGCGAGACGCTTAAGCCACTCCTTTACAGGGTGTAAACCGAGGAAAGACACCACGAGCAAGAGAAACTGCGAGCAGATCAGTTGTGCTTGCGCCATGGGCGCAAGATTTCCATAGCCATCTCTGGAGCAACCTCTTTGGATAGGATATTTGGGGCGGTCGGGATATCTTAAATCAAAATCAGAATTGATTTGCGCATGAATAAGTTATCCGAGTACTCACGATAATATCAGCTTGCAGATGTTTTGCATATCGGTCAAGCATATGAAACAGTGGACAAACACTTGGGAAGTTTGGCCAGGTCTGGCATCAGCTATGGAGTAAAAGAGCCCTTGAGGTATTCATGTTAAATTGCCTTTGCAACTGCGGGATCATCCACTTTCTATATCCTGCTCTTGCAGCGATTTTTTTGCTTGGCATACCATTTCAATGCCATACCGCGGAGGGATGAGATGTGCTAAGAAAAGTGCCCAGAGAGTTAAATTTTGAGACCTTCAACGCTATTTCCAGGATAGAAATGATACATTCATGATGAATAGAACTTGGATCAGACTCATATTTTTTTCGCTGACTTCTTGGACTAGACATATCTTTACGCTTTGTCCATTTCAAAGCAGTAAAAGAAGTTTTCACTGATTCTATTCACTGGAAACTCTTGACCATAATCAAGTACTGCATGTGGTATGCAATAGAATTCGTCTTGGTAAACGGCTTTCATTGATATGATTGTCTTGGATCTATTTTCCATGGTCGAATAGGGTAAGATCTTGGTAATTTTGAGGCGTGATCCGGAAATGGTCGCGTTGCTGAATTCCCTCATTCATTGGAAGATTGTGAATGCCGGCGAAGCGATAACCGGCTGTTTCTCGCTGAAATGGTGGAACCTAGCTAAGTAGATTGAGTAATTGAGCTAAAAGATTCGCAAGAGTTAGACGTACAGCGGAACTGTGTATAGAACCATACTATACAGCATTGGGCGTATCTGTTCGACTCTCCCTAGCCGTGCCGCGCCTGTAAATAGTCCTTGTCTGTTTTCAGATGTACTGGGGAAGATACCTGGCATGTTTCAGAAGTAAGAGTAAAGAAGGAGAGATCCGCCAGACAGAGAGCATCTTACTGCACAAAAGAGCAGTAGTAGCGGACTGATTAAGTGCTGAGCATATGCAAAGGCATTCATAGTTGTACAAAAGCAAGTAGCATCCACTTGTGGGAGATAAAATAGATCGAATTGTGGAAAAGACCTTATCTGTAGCTGTTCACTTCTGGCAAGCGCTCAAAGACAGTCTGGAGATGAACTTGTGCGATAGATGGGAAAGTGGAAGCTCAAGACTATTAGTAGAAGAAAAAAGATATCTTCATAATCATGGAAGTTTCTTTAGGACAAGTTATCAGTGCCTATTGAGTGTAAATACAGCAGTCACTCGCTAGTAGTTTAGGGAATAGGTACTGCTGCTACTTCACTGAGTTGGAAGAACAGTGATTCTAGCCCATAATTATACGAGCTGGTACCACTCAATAGAGACTGACGTCATTAGTTCTGTTGCTTGGATACGCTCATTTACTTCTAACTGCATATAGCTAAATCAGTAGTAATATGGAGTATGCTAATTAGAATACGACGATATTTGCGGTATAATTCAGTAGTCCTAAAAACTCAAGCAAGTAGCTACTTGACTACTTACTATGGAGTAATTAACTATCAAGTTTGAAATTAGGATTAAACAAAAACATATTAAGTTGGTACTGGCTTTTTAGTATTTTAGTATGATCCAAGCCAGAATGTAACTAACATGAATCGAAGCAGTTCATAGAGGCAGAGCATTAGGCAACTACAACACCCAACAACCATTTGCTGCTAACAGCTTGACAAATAATGAATCTCAGAATTACAACTGATATCTGTTGCTTGAGATCGTCCCTTTGGAGAAACTGGTCTCCGAACCAGCCAAGATCATGCTAATGGGAGACACAGACATCCCATGGTTCCATGCTCGCCATAAATGGTTACGTGAAGTGACAACAGCCTCAAGAATATTTCTCCCTGTTCGCTTCTCGCTCCATAACGGTCAAATTTCCTTCATCAATCAGAAAGAGGACCTTCGTTTGGTCCTGGAGGTCGTCTGATCTATGCGCATCAGTCGCATGAAAGGTGTCAAAGAGGCCAGTATCTATAATGAAGGCGCGATTCGCATGAATGATGGACCTGAGCTGAGGCTGGGAACCCCGCTACGAGGTCTTCTCTGGGAGAGAAACCTTACGCCAGGAGCCCTCATGGGATCGGTGATCTTGAGACGCAGCGGTGGTGCTAGGGATATGATGTGGTGCAGGATGCACATCAGAGGTGGTAGAGGCTTCAGAAGACATCCTTCCTCTGATATATACGAGAGGCTGTTATGGAGTTTATAAATAAGGATGGTGCTGGGGAGTTAGAAAGTAGGATTTTGAGGACTCGCTATGTTCCTTTTCAAAGTGATCTAATATCATCATCTTTCCAAAGTCAATATTACGATATGGACGAAGCTCTTTTCCCTGAACAAGAATATTTCCTAAGCTTTATTTACAAATCGCCCAAATTTCAATGAAGTCGAAAAGTTGATTCATTCCAGGCGGAAGTGTCCTGGAGGTCCCCGGCGAGCACGTGACCCAGGGACGCTGTGGGTTAGCGGCTCTTGGCAACCCGCGCGCTTGGCGGATCGGGCTTCCGACCATCCCCGATGGTCCCGGCTAGGTCTCGAGCCCTAAGCCCTAAGCCCTGCCTTCTCGCCTACGCACTCCAGGCGCATCCAACCAAAACTCCGCGAACTTTATCGAACTTCCACCATCGACAATCGACGACTCGACGACCACCTCCATCCAGCAACCACCGTCGCCAACCTCCCCCTGTCACCAACCGTCGCGATGGCGAAAGAGCGCACCGGAATCGTTGTCGGCTTGAACAAGGGCCACGTACGTGATACCTCCCTTTTCCTCCTTTCCCCCCACCCGTGCTCTATCGTTGAGGCCGGTGTCTTGTGTCTCGGAATCGCGGCCTGCGATGTCGATGGGCGTCAAGAGAGAGTCGGCCTTTGAAAAAGGGCGCCCCAGAGGGAAAAACTCACACTAGCATGTCATTTTCTTGCTTGTTGTCTCGTCGCGTCGCAAAGTCGCTCTCGAGATCTTGTCACCGGGATACCTTGGCGGCCGAATTACACGGGATTGGAATTGGAAATGAATTTGAATCGCGACATAAAGTGAACGGAAAAAGAAAGCTGACATGGGTTTTTTTCTTATCTGCAAAATATAGAAAACCACGCCCTTCCAGACCCCCAAGAGCCGCATCAGCCGCACCAAGGGCCACCTCTCCCGCCGCACTGCCTTCGTCCGCGAGATCATCAAGGAGGTCGCTGGTCTTGCCCCTTATGAGCGTCGTGTGGTCGAACTCCTGAGGAACTCTCAGGACAAGAGGGCTCGTAAGCTCGCCAAGAAGAGGGTACGTTTACGTTATTTATGCGAAACTCCAAATTTCGTCTCTTTGGGCTTGGGGGATTACGGTCTGCGGAAGAGTTTTTCTATCTACCTACAATTCCAATGGGCTGCTAGTGGATGGAGTTTGGAAAGGAAAAAAAAGCAGTCTACACTCGAAGATGCCATGCACATCTCTCATGTCGCTAAGGCTGGTGGAGTGGAGGACTCGGAAGCAGACCACCCCCACCCCCAATGGTTACAGGACAGTAATGCTAACACACGTCTTTCACAACAGCTCGGTACCTACGGCCGCGCCAAGCGCAAGGTCGAGGAGATGCAGAAGATCATCGCCGAGTCCCGTCGCGCTCACTAAACGTCCTCTTTGCAATCAACGAGTCCACGTGGATGCGTGACGAGGGTGTCTGTTGGGATCGAGCAGGAGCTGGGACGGGGAAATTAGCTTGCAACAAGAACAGCAACTGCAACAACCGCGTCTCTTTTTGTTCATTTGTGGATTTCCTTGTGTACTACGGGATGAACGGAAAGAAACGATTGATTGGCAAAGGCATGGCAGCATCATACCTATATGGGTAATGAAGAGAACAGAAAAGACTGGGTGGGTTCGATCGTCCTGATTTGGGTCGGTCGTATCGGAAAAGCCAGTTTGTTCAAATACCAATGAAAATGAATAAAAAGGGAAAAAAATACAAGCAACCAAGCAAGCACGGGGTCTCGGGCTGGCCCCTTATTTACTTGCCTTGTATTGTTCTCGCTCGCTGTCATAATGCTGTGGAGGAAAAGGTTTCCTGAGGTTCAATTCAATCGCATCGGACAACTGGTTCCTCGACCTCACAAACGCCATTAATCTATCAATCCGCTTTCCGTGAGGTGCATATAACTTGTTACTGTATTCCCTTATCGTGTCGTAGCTTGCTAACTCCGTACATATGATCCGATCCCTTCTGGAAACTTTCCACATACCGGTCATTAGACTCATTACTGCTTAAGTCTCATTCGGATGCTAGAACTATCTTCATCTATTCAACATGACAGACAGATATTCCCTCGGACGCGGAGGCTTTCTGAAAGAAAAGAACCACGCCTCCTGGAGCAAAGGTGATGTACAAAACCTAGTTAGTTCCGTATTCGATGATCCGTTTCATCATTTCTTCCCCGGCATCTTGAACCACTTCGGCACCCCTCCGCCGCCCTTTCTTGTGCCGGCTTTACCCTCGTCAGCACCAGCAGCACCTCTCGATGCAGCAGCACCACCAAGGCCTTCCGGTTTGGGTTTTCTCGCCTCCTCGGGCTCGTCTTCCGCCACGGCCGGCACCTCCGGGACCTTGATTTCCTGGGCCTGGCTCCTCAGCTCCGGCTTCAGCAGCTTGGAGCCGCTTCCGCGCGCAGCGGCCGAGGCGCTCGGGTCCCAGGAGAAGTTCACCAGTACGCGCCCTTTGATGCCGAGATCTTTGATCAGGTACGTGCTATCCGACTCCGGGATGACGGTCTTCTGGTTCTTGCTTCCTCCAAGCGGACCCGGTACGCCGCCGGCGAAGAACGACAGGGTGAACTTTTCGCCCGCGATGCTCTCGTCCAGACAGCCCCGCACAAAGTCGTAAAGCGCCTTGCCGGTGTCTTTCTGCCCGAACTTGGCAACCGCCTGGCTCTGCTCGGGGAACCGGATCTTGACCTCCACTTCTGCAATGCTGGCCAGCTTCTCCCGCTCTTCTGCTTCCTTGGCGGCGATCTCCGCGTCGGTCGGAAGACGGGTTGGGCGGGAGGAAAGGTTGAGTCGGCGCTGGTGGGCCTGGGCGTGTTCGATTGTCGGAATGTAATCTTCCTCGTCGTAAGCAGCCTGGGCTGACTGAGGAGTTGAGCTGGAAGGCGGGCGGAAGACGGTGACGGGGCGGGAGTCAACAGACGGTGTCGATGGCGCTACTTGAGGCAGACCAGGTTGTGACACTGGTTCTGGTGCGGCAGTAGAAGCCGGAGGGGCTTGGTCTGTCGTCGTCGTAGAATCAACAGGAGAAGTCTGCTCATCTGTGCCATCCGTCACCACAGAAGTATGGCCAGGTATAGCAGCATCTGCGTTCTCAGCACCAACACCTTCGACGGATTTGAAGTAGTCCATGATCTTCAACATTGCCTCCTCAAGCGGCTCTTGGGTGATCCGGAAGCTCAACCTCAGGAGGATATTCCCGCTGTTGAACCCCAGCTGCGCCAGCGATTTCTGCAGGTCTGTGAAGGAGGACAGTTCTCTTCCCATGACGTGTATGACAGGGGTCTGGTAGTATAGTCTTCCGTCTCCAGCGTTTCCGCTAGGGACTCCTCTCGCGGTCAGATTCCGGGTCGACCCATTACCCGCTACCCCGGCCTCGAACTTCCGTAGTATCATCCATAGCGTGGTGGAGCTCGGAAACTTGTCGGTAAGACGCGCGTTGGACACACCTTGCGCTTCTGACTCAGGTAGTTGTAATGCGACGGAGACGACAGATGGAGAGCGCGAGAGCTGGACCAGCTCGAGCTTCGCACCGGAGCCGAGGCCACAAAGACGGACGGAGAGAGAAAGATCAAGCTGTCGGCCCTGGTATCTATGTTCGCGATAAAGTTAGCCTGATCGATACCCCCGTCACTCGCGCATCACGGTAAGGAAGAGGCGCTGCGGACTCACTTCAATCCATACTGGCTTGCATTGAGGCCAAGCTTGGAGCACGCCTCCTGCAAGATGTCAGTCAGATGTTTCTGCGGAGTAGTCTTCACGACTGCTCGACGAGCAGTCGAGTCTATCACCACGACGTGGGAGCTCATGGCTGCCCGTGGATCAAAGTGGGCTTGATATAATTGCGGGGCAGCGTCAGCAGGACGCTGAGCGGCTGCGGGACGAGCAGTTGTCGCAGTGAAACAGACACTGTGCGAAGATACCTAGCAACGCTGGCAAATACAGGAACAGTTCCCTTTAACTGATTCCTGAGAGAAGAGAGGGAGTGTGCAGCGGAGAAGTTGCCGCTGCGCTGCTTCGATGCCCTTCTTCGGCGGGTAGGCAGCGGGCGAATCGTCATCCGGACGAGCTGGCGGGCGGCCCGAGCTTCCCTGGGCTGCGCACGCGTGTCTCGACCTGAGATGCGCTGCGGACGAGCATCAGCGACCTCAACCGCCCGCCCAGCACCCCCGATAACCTGCCATCAGACCCTTTCTGCTTCCTGGGAAGCTCCTCGTCTTTCCCGTTTCTGGTCAATCCGTAATAATTAGTCCCTTCTGACCATGGTGAGTGTCTCCGTCCACGTTGGTGAACAGTGCATCCAGGCTAACCGATGACAGACCTCTCCCTTCGATATAAGTACAGTCTCCCGCCTGCTTCCCTGCCTCCAGCTGCTTCCCTCAACAGCATATTGACCTATCTCTGCAGATGGCGGCGCCTGCGTCGCCATGGTGGGCAAGGATTGCGTCGCAATCGCCTGCGATCTCCGCCTAGGCATGCAGGCGCTCACCGTGTCGAACAACTTCCCCAAGATCTTCAACTACGCCCCATCGACCTACCTCGGTCTGACGGGCCTCGCGACCGACATCGCCACCGTATCAGACCTCCTCCGCTACAAGGTCAACCTGTACCGGCTCCGCGAGGAGCGGCACATCGCCCCGCAGACCCTGGCGAACCTGATCAGCTCGACCCTGTACGAGAGACGGTTCGGGCCGTGGTTCGTCAGCCCCGTGCTTGCGGGCATAAACCAGACGACGGGGAAGCCGTTCATCTGCGGGTTCGACAGCATCGGGTGCATCGACTACGCCAAGGACTTCATCGTCAGCGGCACCGCCAGTGAGCAGCTGTTCGGTACCTGTGAGAGTCTGTGGGAGCCGGACCTGGTGCGTTCGACCACCCGTTTCCTCCGGAATTGGTTATTGATAACGATATAGGGCCCCGAAGAGCTGTTCGAGACTATCTCCCAATGCCTCCTGAACGCCGTCGACAGGGACGCCCTCTCGGGCTGGGGTGCATACGTCTACATCATAGAGAAGGACAAGGTCACCAAACGGTTACTGAAGGGACGACAGGATTAGACGGGAGTCTCCGGGCTTTGCATTTATTGATTTAAAGAAAATGAATTACAGATTTACGGCCTTTCGGTCTCCACTGGAGGAATGAATTAATAATAACGCACATGTGGTTGGCAAAGACGGCGGGGATGATGACCGAAACTCGAAAGAAACGGGCTGGAAGAAACCTATCAGCTCGCCTCTGTATGTTTACTGCACCTGAATGAACACCTTTGGGCTGATTAGTAGGTCTTAACGGTCAGCAACTGGGTGATTTGCATACGAATGGGACATCATTCATGGCTCTGCAGGTTCTTTCATATAGGAAGTACCTTTTTACTACCGCACTAGATCAGTTATTCCAGAAGATAACGCTCTATCTAGCAAGAGCCTTTGAAACCCGTTCCTACAAAACACTCAATAATGCTCAACACCGGAGCTTGTCTGTCCCCTTCAGTGTCCCACAAGATCGTAAGATCTAGGATCTCCCATGAGGATCTAGCCTATCGAACTCTCTCTTCCACCCTCAATTGCTTAATCGACAGCTGACCGCCCGTGATTATCCTCAGAGACCACCCGCACTCGCAATCCTGGTATATATAACCCTACCGCTCTCGAGAAATAATCTATGTAACTAAATGGCGCTGGCAAACACCACCACACAAAGCACGAATCTGAGATTGCTAAATAAAACATTTATCATGTATATGAATCCCATTTCTCATGAATCGGTTCAGGATGAGGAGAAAAGGAGGAGAAGGGGCAGGGACCACAAAGGGTGGCCGACGGGACTTACAAAATCAAAGCCCAAAAAGGGCAAGACGACTTCCATGGAATGATGGAGATTATCACAGCAGGAATCTTTGTGGAGCTACTAGTTGGTTGGCAGTCAATCCCTTGATGCTTTGTGGGTAGAATAGAGTCATTGGTTATTGGTTGGTGTCGGCAAGGGATGACGTCCACAATATCAGTATCAGTCGCTTTGGATTTTTCGACTTGTCATTGCTTAAAAAATTTAGTAAAAAAAGACATATAAATGTACCTGCTATTTGAAAAAGAAAATAGATCAAGCGTTGCAGGAAGGCCATTTTTCAGATCCTCTATATACTGTATACATAAGTGAATTCACAGTCCATTGGCCATAAGGACAACCCCACAGCTGCAGGTATATATATAAGCTACATTCATCCTTTTTGGTACTAGTAGACAATAAATAGCCATACCCTCGTTCTTTCAACTACTTTCCAACGGACCATTTCTCTTCTTCATCGATACTCTACACAAGAACGCCCCCTCAATCTCCCCTATTCCCGAGCTAACAAGCCTGACCGCCCTCTCCTGCTTAGTGGTAGTAGTGGATCTGTGTCAAAACCAGTTTTCGTTATTTTCTCTCTGATTGAATGCTTTTTTGCCAAGAAGGAAATAGAGCTGACTCATATCCTCATCCCTCCCCCCAAACAGATCAGGTCGAAACGCGGTAAGGGCATTCCGTCTTGCCCACCATCCTCCCTCCCTTGTATATTGTTGCGATCGAGTCGGGCGTCCAGAAGTGCAGATCATTCGGACCGATGCGCACGACAGGGCCGTATTGGAGATGCAGTTCCACCAGTTTCTCGTGTAGATTGAGGTTGTAGATGTAGTATGTCTTCAAGACGTTGGTCAATGAAGCGATGAGAGGGCTGAGATATCGTGCAAGTGGATGGAAGAAGCGCCGCTGGAATATGATGTATGTTTCTAGCAGGAGAGCAGGATGAGTGCAGTGATCCCTGTCTGTGGGATGCTGATGAGGAAGGGTTGAAGGAGAGTCATTTTTGTTTGCGCGGTGCTGCTGGAAAAGAATGAGACTGTATAGATAAAAAAAACCCACGAGAGAAAGCTATTTATGGCATTTAAATCTGTATGATAGAACTCTGAACAGCTGTAGAAAGGAAATGAATAATAGGAGACATATCATCAGAGTCAACGACAATCGATGTCCATGTATCTCCCCGGCGGGATTCACCCTCACCGTCCAGATCTCATCTCAACGGATTTCACCCACACCAATCTCCAGCCGGTAGATGATCCCACCACCATTCAAGAAGTTACTCATCTTTGAGAGAATTAACTCAATTTTTTGAGCGGATAGAGCGGATCACCACTGCGTCGTTGCTGTAGAAGTCCCGGAATTAAATAATTGGTGTCCTGTAACGGGTGTTGCTCCGGGTCCCAGTGGGAAATGTAGATAATATAGATATCTAATGTATAGGTGAGTAGGGATGAATACTTGTCTCGGCTGATTCATTATTATTAACACAGCTATTATTGTTGACTATCGAGATATTCCACCTCCCGTTCCCTGCGGGATTCACCCACATCTGAGAAACAGGGGCTGCGTGCATGGCTGTTCAATACGGATAGGTTGAGCCGAGGACTTCTCACTTCAGCAGGGGTAGCTGCATCCTGGAGATTCTAGGGAACCCTTGGCGTATAAATTTTATCCAGATCGCGAAGTTCTGGACGGATACCCGTTTCCCTCAGACCCAGAGACGGATAAAAGGTTCAAGTGGATCTCTGCAATGCACCAAGGTTGCCTTGGTACCGGAATTTTTGAGACGAATTCAGATTGTCCAAACGCATCCTCGAAGAAGGCACAGATATCATTCCCGAGCACGTTCGATCGATTTTCCCCGTGACCTTCGGTCTGAGCTCGAAGTTTCCGCCAACTGCTCTTCTCCATGGTGATTCAGACATCCTCGTTGGTTTCGACCAGAGCTCTGAAGTGTTCGAAAAGCTTAGATCTAATGACGTTAGAGTATTCCTAGAGCAGGTGGCAGGTGAAGGACATGGTTTTGACATTCGATTCCCAGACGACATCGATATCGATAACCCAAAAGCAGAGGACCCGCCCTTCGACGAGAGTCTCAGACGGACTATTGCCTATTTAGAAGAATGTGTTCCAAGGAGCGTTCGTGATAATGGAGGAGTGTGGTGACAGTTATCGTTGAGTGAGAGAAAGAGAAGCTTTGACATAAGGTCACCAAGAAATTCTGCGGAACCCTTACTACCATTTAGATTAGATCCAGATATTCGAAGCTGAGAATCAGACCTGCCACCTGATCCATGCTTGTTTGATCCAACGTGGAAAGCAAAGCACTGGCACTGCTCGACTGGTGCCCCGTAGAAAGTGATCCAATGACAGGGCTAGGTAAATGCTAAAGCCCGACATGGATCCCAATAACAACGGCGAAGATGATGCCCGTCTCAAGTGACGGTAGGGACGTCCAGAAATCTGTGGAGAAATCGTCCATGGGCCCTTGCGCGCACCGCGGCAATGGGAAGCAACAGTCTCATCGTGACTCCTCCGCATATCCGGGGTGCTGCGGGGAAAGATACCACTGTATCCATATCGGGATGAACGCCGATTGGTGCTATCTTCTGGAGGTCCGGCCGATCGGCGTCCCGGCCCGGTCTGAGTCCCGACATCAGGCATGATGCGCCATCGTCAACTGGATAATACGACATGGCATGTTACTGTGCTCTGTACTGGTGCAGAAGTTTCCCGTCTCTCGTTCCGGAAAAGCCTCAGAAATTGGCGTGGTTTACCAAATTCACGTCGGAAATACAGAATGCTAACCTGAAGATTATTGCTTTTAAAATTCACATGCGACATGTTCTACAAGTTAGCGGTGGTCAAGTGGGAGTAGAATGAAAAGCAAGATGTGTCTAACATTTAGGTGTCTATCTGGATGTGATGCGCTTCGAGGATGGTGAATTCGATCCTGGGGCATCAACCACGCGCCTTCCTCCTCGCCGAGGTTGCCGTTCGGCGTGCTGAGACGCCTTGTCCGAGCCTCCACATGCAGAATAAATCTTTGAAGGCTGCCCCGAACTGGAACTTCACTATTCTGGGATAACTGGACTCCTTCGGCAGTCTTTACCTAACCAGTCCCTGCGGCCAGCGATCGTGAATCGTACCAAAATGCCAGCCCTGGAAACCAGATCCCCCTCTCGGGCCGTTCGAATCTGCGTGAGTTTTTTTACTGTTGCCCCACGTGATAGGCACGAGTACCTAGGTACTAATTGATGCTTGGTCAGGGAGTCTCCGGCTCTACTCTGGATCGACGGCATGGTTTCATCGCTGCTACTAACGCAGAGGAGCAAATTGACATCCTCGTCGGAGACTGGATGTCTGAAGCGAACATGCCTTCTGCACAAGCGAGGAAATTGAGCAGCATAGGTGTCGCGTCTGCTTCTTCTAATGCCGGCGATTTTTTTGATACGCCTGTGCTGATTTTCTATCTATCATAGAGAACGGGACCAGGCAGGTGTTCGGTTACGAGAAATCATTCCTCACCTCCATAGAACCCGCGCTGTCTGCCATTGAGAAGAAAGGCATCAAGGTCATCGTCAATGCCGGCGCCAGTGACGCTGAGGCACTATGCACCAAAGTTCAGGAGATGGTCACGGCACAGAAACTGAGTCTCAAAGCTGCGTGGATCTCAGGAGACGAAGTCCTACCGCAAGTCCAAGCTGCCCTTCAAGGCGGAGCCTCCGCACTCATCGATATTTCTACAGGAAGGCCATTGGAGAAACTGTCTTTTGAGCCAATATATGCGCAAGCATACCTCGGAGGCCGAGGGGTCGCTCACGCGCTCGAGAGTGGCGCTGATATTGTCATCTGCGGGCGTGTTTCAGACGCCAGCCCTGTCATTGGAGGTGCCATGTGGTGGCATGGATGGAAACCAGATCAGTTCCATGAGCTCGCTGGTGCGCTAGTTGCAGGCCATCTCATTGAATGCTCGACATATGTTACAGGAGGAAACTTCTCCGGTTTCAAATCGATCCCCGGTAAAGAGGACCTTGGATTTCCCATCACGGAGATCGATGGTGCCGGCGGAGTGGTCATCACCAAGATTCAGAAGACTGGGGGCGCCGTGACCAAGGACACTGTTACAGCACAGCTTGTCTATGAAATCCAAGGGCCTTTGTATGTACATTTCTTGCCTCGTTTAACAAAACCACTCCCAGGTGGTCTGGTTCTGACTTCAGCTCTGCAGTTACTACAACTCCGACGTTACTGCCCAACTCGATCAGATATCTCTGGAGAATATCGGTCCAGACCGAATCAAGGTCAATGGCGTGATTGGCCTCCCTCCGCCCCCTACCACCAAGGTGGGCATCACGTCACAGCCTCGCTACCAGGCCGAGCTGCACTGGTCGTTGGTGGGACTGGACATTGAAGCCAAAGCCGCCTTGCTGGAGCGCAACATTCGGGACAGCCTTGGAGAAGCCTTCCTATCCAAGCTGCACACGATTACTTTTTCGACACACGGTGTCGCCGAGCCGGATCCATACACCCAGGACAGAGCGACCGTTGACTTCCGCGTGTTTGTTCAGACCAAAGACAAGCAGGATCTCTCTTATGAGAAATGGGTAGAGCCCGTTCTGAATGTGATTATGTGCAGGTAAAATTCCCGACCGTCTCCTCGCCGACCTAGTGAAGAATAAAGACTGACATAGTTGCCCCTTTCTTTTAGTTACCCCGGTGCAACCTTCCAGCCGGTAATTCTCCTTGTTTTCATATTGCGCCAGACTAGACTGACCACAATTGCAAGGGAGTCACTTCCGGCCTTCCAAAAGTATACCATGAATACAGTGTTGCCCTCATGCCCCAAAATCTTATCCACCACTGCGTCCATCTGGGAGACGCCGTCCACGAAATTCCCCCACCAGCCGTGACGCGCGACTATCCTGCGCAGCAACCAAGCTCCGACGGTCCCGAGAATCCAACCGACCTTTCAACCTTCGGCGAAACCGTCCGCGGTCCCTTGGGATGGATCGTCCACGCGAGAAGCGGAGACAAGGGCAGCAATGCCAACGTCGGCTTCTGGGTGCGGAGCTCAGAGGAATACGAGTGGCTCCGGAGCCTGCTCACTGTGCCATTCCTGGAGCAACTTCTCGGCGGCGAGTACCGTGAGGGGCGTAAGATCGATCGGTTCGAACTCCCCGGGCTGTGGGCAGTCCATTTCCTGCTGCACGATCACCTCGATGGTGGATACAACACTACGCGGACGTACGATCTGCTGGGAAAGAATGTCGCTGAGTTTTTGAGGGCGCGGTACGTGGACTTGCCTAAGAGATTTCTTGAGAAGGGAAAGATATGATCTATTTGCATCCGCTGTTGTCGGGTTATATCTCTGGATCTGAACGGCGGATCTGGAATTATCACAACTGTGATGTCCCTCATACAGATTGCATGTATGGTTTCACAATAATGGTTCAAACATTCGATAAGAATCTTCGCTGAGGCATCCTTCAAACGATGTTGCAAACCTATGATGAGGCTACTAGCTAGCTCTACAACGTTTTACACCTTGTCCAGAGTATCGTGATTGGAAAGTGATCCACAGGACGCCTTACTTTATTCCCCGTTTATTCACAGTTCTGAATGGCAATCGGCTACTGCCGCATCAGTGCTGAGGGATCTGCTTATTCAGTAAGGTTGAAGAAAGACGTCGGCCCTAGATCCGTGCCCTACAACTGAAGATTCTCCTTTTGTAGCTGGGCACAGGAGGATTATATGAGTGCACAAACACATATCCATGATGACTTTCTGTGTAACAAGACACTGTGAACTTCACAATGCCACGGATAATTGCAATAATAGCCGGTACATACGTGCCCTCCAAATGCTGCGGCAACTTACTGCGTTGCAACCTATGGCAGTTACTGCATATTACAGCGGGCGAATTTCCCTCGCTCGGCGCCTGGAGAGAATGTCCTGCTGCCATATCTCTGTGAGACTCCTGGACTTGACTTCATTTTTCATCATTGTCTGCATGACCTCGCGATGTCGCCCCGGATCTACCGCTCTCCTTATTCCGATCTTTTGCTCAAAGATATCGATCTTACCTCGTTCGTCTTGTCAAATCCATCGAATGTCCCTCCCGACAAGCCCATTTACATCGACGCCATCTCTGGAGAGTTCCGTACCTTCAACGACGTCTTACGTCGCACACGGGCTCTTGCCCATGGGCTCCGTGGGCTCGGAGTCAAGCCAAACGACGTTGTGGCCTTCTTCAGCCCCAACACCATCGACTACGCCATCATCTGCCATGCGATCATCGGCTGCGGGGCGACAGTGTCGCCAAACAGTGCGGCATTGACGGCCATGGAGCTCCGCGCGAACCTGGAAATATGCGAGGCTAAATATCTCATTGTACATTCTTCGCTCCTGGAGACTGCGCAAAAGGCCGTCACAGGCACTTCTGTCCGGAAGATCATCCAGGCAAATGGACAGCGCTCGGTCGATGGCACGCCGGCGGCCCAGACGCTGGCCACTACCTGCTTCCCAAGTGAGCTGACCACGACTCCGCCATCTGAGGTCGACACCCGCATAGCATTCATCTGCTTCTCCTCGGGCACTTCTGGACGCGCAAAGGGCGTCATCAGCACGCACAAAAACATGACCGCAAATATGCAGCAGTGGCAGAAGCATGTCTTTGAAGGAACGGACGCTGGGCAGACCATAATCGCTTTTCTGCCATTCAGCCACATCTACGGCCTCAACCTGTACACCTGCAGCAGCCTTTTCCGAGGCACGACGGTGGTCGTCATGCCCCGGTTCGACCTGGACGTCTATCTGGGCTGCATCCAGAGATACCGGCCGGAGGACCTGGCATTGGTCCCTCCGGTTGCCCTTCTCCTGGCGAAGGATCTCCGCGTCCCCCGCTACGATCTGCGCAGCGTCAAGAGGATCCTGTCCGCGGCGGCTCCGTTGAGCGCGGAGCTCGCCCGATCCGTCGAGTCCAGATTCAAGGAGGCGTACGGAACCACCGTCTACTGCTACCAGGCGTGGGGATTGACGGAGACGAGCCCTCTTGCCACGGCTGTCCCTGTTGCGCGAATAATGGACAAGAGGGGCACGGTAGGGTGCATCGCGCCGAATATGGAGTTTCGATTCGTGGATCCGGATACCATGCTTGATGTCGACGGGGTCGACGGTCACGGTGGTACGACCAAACCGGCCGAAATCTGGTGTCACGGTCCGAATGTAACAAGGGGCTACATCAACGACGACGACGCGACCAAAAACGCCTTTGTCGTCGACCATGAGGGGAGAAGGTGGTTCCGAACCGGGGATATCGGCACGATCGACCAGGAAGGGTTCATCCGGATCCGCGACCGAATCAAGGAAATGATCAAGTATAAAGGGCTGCAGGTCATCCCCAGCGAGCTGGAAGGGAAATTGCTGGACCATCCAGACGTGGAGGATGCCGGCGTGATCGGTGTCTGGGTGGAGGAGCAGGCCACGGAGCTGCCGCTGGCATTTGTTGTCGTCCGTCCAGAAGCAAGGCGTAGTAAAGGCGAGAGGGCCGTGATTCAAGATGTCCACCGGTGGCTGAACGAAACAGTCGCCAACCATAAACGCTTACGGGGCGGTATCAAACTCGTGGATTCGATTCCGAGGAACCCCAGTGGCAAGATCTTGAGAAGGAAACTGAGGGACCTGTTGAAGGGGAAGAGAGGGGGTGCGAAATTATAGAAGAGAATGATGATAATTACCCGTTGGGTCGATAATCACTTACAGCTGCATGCAACAAAAATAATGTCCATAAAGTGCTTTGCTGGCTCTAGGTTATTGAGGATTTGAACCAGGACATCTCCTCATACCTGGAAAAATAGATTAAGACTGCAAAAGTATTATTGACTTCAGGGGCCGTCAGAACTTACTCATCCCAGACGTCCAGGATTCATCCATGGTCTTCTGTAGGGCTAGATTTATTGGTTACATTTTTTTTAATCTTTTGGTGCAAACAAACTCCAATCATCTCGTAGCTATGCGGGATTGAGACCCATTTTCTGAAGGCGTTCCATTGCCAACGGTCGTAAGTTGTATATCGAGAGTTGGTATATGTCGTTCGCATTTCTTCCTGGAAAAAGCGAGCTCCAAAAATCTGGCCACGAGTGATCAGAATTGTCTGCGGTGCAGACACAATAGGTGGAGGGAAAAATAGTCTAACCCTGTTAGCTTCTAATCTGATAGGTATAAAACAGATCAAACAGTACGTACCTCATTTTCCAGCAAAATTACGGCTCCGGCAGGATCTCGACCATAAACCTCCAGAACTCCACCCACCCGATTGCTTGTTGTTTTTGACCATCGAAGAAGGAGCACAAGCTGGACAGTTGGCGCACCACCAGCAAGCCACAGATGCATATCTTGACGGAGGTAAGGCCAGCTTTCCGACCAACCACTTTCGACAACTACTGACGGAAGATCTTGGGTGCCAGGACTAATGAACAGGTCTGGTTCTTTACTTGAGGAGGAATAAGTTCCAGAGAAACCCTGCAATGCTAGCTAAAGTTAGCAAAGGAGCGTCGGGGGAAAAAGAAGTTATCACAACTTACTCGTCCCGACGCTGATATCCAGATGCCGGTACTCAGCACCCGCCAGAAACCCAGATCGTGTCATATTGAAAATTCATTCTTGAGCCAATGCTGATGGACGTCGAGGATCTCAGTGGGCATAATGCGGACCCGGAGAATTTGGGGCGCTGAATTGTAGTGCACCCTAAGAGTGAACCGGAATACTAGTATTGGTAGAAACCCCTCAGAGAATCACGGCTAACTGACCGACGACGAGCTCGTTCCACTCTGGGATCCGTTTCCAGCAAAGATGCCACCAGAAAACCAGTTGAAGGACTGATGTTTCTGTAGATCGACTCCTGGAAGTCATCTGCCTCGACCACAGCACGACAGATATTGTTGAATAGTTGTTGCGAGGACAACGGTTGCCCTTCACGCTGGCTGCTGCTCCTTTGCTCGCGGACGGGCGGTGGTGGAGGACCACAAGACCTCTTGCAGCAGTTGCATCCAGTACATACCGCCGTTGACGAGCAGAAGAATCCAGCTCTAGGGTCTATTGGAGGCCGCCCAATGCAACCACCGGCATCCTCCCTCTCATTGAGATACTGCTAGCACAAGCAGTGAATGCCTCCCATCTCTTCTGCTCACACACATCACAAGCTGCAGGCACAGGCAGCCGACTGGGTACCTATAGCCTTTCACTCTGTAAAGTAGGCACGACTTTCTTTCCCTCGCAACGTCATGGTCGTAGACGCTATAACTAGAAAGGGATAGGTACCTGTCAATCGCCGGGCCGGGTGCGTCGGACGATAGACAAAAAGTGCTCCTCCGTAGTCAATTAGAGCGGTCGTGTTTCTCGGCAATAATATACCTGTAATAATGTCGTAGTGCGTCAAACTTCTCCGCTCCGTGTGACCCGTGGACCGTGACATCCATTCTATGTATGTACGGTGCCCGATTGGGAAACACTGGCTTGGGCTTCACCGGCCCCGTGGTTCGTCACTGCGGATTGGCTATCACTAATATAGTATATACAACCTGGTGCCCCAGGGCGTCCTGAGTAAGTAAGCAAGGGTCTATGTCGACCTGTCTTATTTACTCTTTTCCAATTCGACGATGGATCGTCGGCGAAAAGGCGGGGGAAAAGGGCCGGGTCGGCAGCTAGCAGATCCGGTCGGGCGTTATACATAACTACATTTATTCCATCTGATAGATTCCTGATCTGGGAGGCATATATGTCTTGCCGTCAACCCCGATGGATGTGTACGGTGCATCCTGCACCTCGATCTCCCTATGCCTGCCAAGATCACACCCAGACCAGCGCTGCAGAATGGAACAAAGAACCGCCAGCGCAGCAGTGCTACACTGCAGGACCATGATCGTGGCCTTTGGCGACGACTGAGTCACGGGACGGGGCGAGACTGTGGCCTCTGGCTATGATGCATGCACCTTGCATCGTTAAGTGCCAAGGGAGGTAAGAAAGCATGAGGGCAGTTCTTCTCATACCTTCCGGAAGCAGGGGTCTGGATGCCTACTCCGTAAACGGATAGATAATGAACACGGTAAAAGGTACTGTCAGTAATGTTATGCTGCGGAAACTAGGCGTCTAGTCTAGTGGCAAGATTTTTATTCTTTAGCACATGCGGAGCGATCCGCCCGGCTCGAGGGTCGTGCACAGAGCACTCTCCAAGTGCTAAGTGAACGGATCTGAGGGAGGTCCCTCCGGAGGATTTCCTTTCCTGTCCATACCTGTCAGTGTTGCACAGATATATCAGCCTCGACTGGCTGGGTTTCTCTTCGACAGCCGTCCTGATCAGAACCTGCGGACGGATTTGAAAAGGTATTTTATTAATATTGCTTCGAGAAAAACGCACCGTGGGGCCCACTGTGCCACCTCGACCAGACGCCCGGGAAAAAAGCAAAGCAGGTCGACTTCGGACGAAGATCCACCAGGTGATCGATTTCCTCCCCACACCCAGACGCGACGACAGGCGTGGCGGGTCCATCCCGTTCTAGAATCCGTTCAACGTCGCTTCGTCGACTTCCGTCGTCTCCCGCGGCCGGGGACAAGAGAGCCTGGGTGCCCGGCTGTGCGCGGTCGAGATCAGGCTGCGGGACCGCCGTCTGGAGAGCTGAGCTCTGGCCAGGAAAGCCGGTGGCAGGAATGAGCAGAATTAGCAGCGATTATCTTGGCGACTGGATGGCGCAGACGTACTCCGTATCCCACGACGCGCTGCGTCGCATTCTGACAGAGCATACCTGAGGTACTCTGTAGAGGAAGAAGGCAGGCGGACAGATAAAGAACCCAGCGCGTTTTGCATCCTGCAGACATCCGGATCCCAAAATTCAGGACGGACGGGGGCCATGAGTTCCCACTGCAACGCGAGCCGTGATATCGGGGCGCAGGCATCCCGGGACCCGAGGCCGCGCCCAGACCGCGACAGGCATAAGCCCAGGTCTCTCCTCGCCGTCGCCGTGCTACATCTGCCCGTCCATCCTGCTCCTCCTCCCTCCCCCCCATCCCCAGGAGGCCGGTCTGCTGTCTCTGCATGCCTCTGACCCCCCGGCCTCCCTGTCCCGTTGCTCCTCTCGATCGTTGCGTTGAGCCTACCCTGAGATTCTCTTGTTGTGCTGCAGATCCACCGCGGTGTGTGGTCGTTCCCCACGCTGTCCCCCGTGGACGAGGGCCCTGCACCCAATCTTGATACCATCTCCTTCAATGCGCCTGCAGGCGTCCGTTGAGCCCCTCTTCACTGTCGTCAGGTCTTCCCGAGAACCGCGGTCGTCGGCGGTTGCGAATCGGTGCCCTGCCTTTCCCCCAGCTCATCACGGAGATAGGTCTGCGGCAGTATAGAGCCTTTGTTCCTCCTCCTTGTTCTGTGCAGCTCTCACAGTCGCTCAATGCTTGCATGCAAAGTGACGTATGCCCGCGGAAACCATAGCCAAAACTGACTGCTGAGCCCTACTACTGTGTGATCACCTGCGGGGGAGTAAGGAACAGAAAAGAACAGAGAGGGAGAAAAAGGGAGGAAAGGAAGCTTGATGGCCGACAGCGCTGGTGCCGCCAGAAACATCTCAGATTGTCCGCAAACAATGATTCGCGCCGAGGACATTGTCCGCACTGGCTTCCCGACTCCCACAGTGTTTGCGATCAATTGAATCCCGTGCCGGTCGGAAGGAGGCGAGCTGCTTGCGGAAGACCATGTCCGATCATCCTGAGAATCCAGGGCCTCCCAATCCCGACGCCTGCGGCAGTCGCCAGCTGCCCTTTCTCCCCCGCAAGTCACTCTGCCTGTCCAGCGACCGTCCGGGAGTTGCAGTCCACGGTGATGATTCTCAGTTCTTCGAGTCGGTCACCAAGCATTTCGACGCTGCCCAGAGCAATGCCGCCGAACGGCTGGTGGCACTCAAGGAGGAACTGAGGGCTGCGGACACGGAGCAGTTCTGGAGACGGCTGATGGAAGGCATGACCTCCATCTGCAATGCGCAGTATGGCTTTGTGGCGAAGAGGATCCTGTCCCACGACGAGGACTCGGCCGTCGAAATGCCGCCAATCGGGGAACCGGGCTCGTGTCTGTTGGGTATTGCCTTCTACTACAACGATGGGCACGAGATCAAGGGGATGCACAGAGACTACAAATACCTAGCCTGCGGTGCGCCGTGCGCTCACATGAAACATGACAAGGTCTTTCTGATACCCGAGAAGCTGGGCTCTTTCATACAGGACAATCCGAACCAGCTGCCGTTTTCGGCGGAGGCCTATCTGGGTGTCCCATTGTTCTCGGAAGGCAAGTGTTTCGCTCATTTTGGAATGATGTGGTCCGAGGAAGGTTTACGTAAGAGGGACCTGTCGTGGTCATACCTGGAAATGATCCTGCATTCGTTGGAGGAACTGGTGCTTCAGCGAATCCTGGACGGTGACGGCTTTGCGAAGAGAGACCAACAGCCGGCTGGCGTCGAGAATAGCAATAATGCTCCTATAAAGCAGAAGCCCCCGGCCAAGTTGCGCAAAGTCATCCCGCATCAAGACACAGTCTTTTCGTCTCAGCCTCTCAAGCCGTACGCTCGGAGCCTGTCCCACGAGCTCAGAACACCCATGCAAGGCGTTGTCGGCATGCTGGACGTCATGCACGCCACGGTGCAGGAAGCCCTTGAAAGCAAGCAGTCTGCAAAGACATGTCGTCTCTTTCAGGGTCTCAAGGAGAACATCGAGATAATCCAAGGTCAGTAAAAATGAAATCATCCACAGCTTGCAATCCGGGGCTTACCCGATCCACAGATAGTGCTCGACGGGCGGTTGAAGCAGCCGACAACGTCGTCCATGCGTACGACCTCAACATGCAGATCCCAGAGACGCCGAAAAAGGAGAGGGAGGATGAGATCCTGGGTGGTCCGGTGCCGTCATCGCAGACAGGCGCATGCGAGAGTCGCCCAAACATTCTCATCGAGGGCAGCAATATTCGAGTCAACCCATATAAGCGACGGCGAAGCAGCCCAGTCGACTGGAGCTTCGGCCCCCCGCCCAAGCACAGGTCACGCCGATCGTCCCCCCGGAGGCAGCTCTCACCGCGCAGTGAAGAGGTGAAGAATGCCGTTCACGAGAGTGACAAGATTGTCCATGCTCCCCCTGAGCGCCAGATAGAAGAGGTTGTCATCAGCGCTGTTGCCCAGCGCCCGTCGCTTGCTGCCCGGCGATCGGCAGGAGCCAACCTGATGGGCCCTGCATCGAGGCATACCAAGATCCGTGACCTTCTTCGTCTGGTCATCAATGAGTCTCTCCATGTCGGTGACCGGCCAGATTCCGTCACGGGGGAGGCGACAGAACTGGGGGAGAGGATCGAACTTCGTTTGCGGTCTTCCAGCGGACAGGCTTCGTTGAAGATCATAGAGTGGTCGGTCGACCCTTCGGTTCCCGAATATCTCCTTGTCGACGAGCGGGATCTTGCCAAACTGATCTCGTGCGTTTTCCTCAATGCGCTGAAGTTCACAGAAAGCGGACGGATTACCGTCGCCGCAACCCTCTCCACCAGCGAGGACCACCAGGTCTTGATCAAAGTCTGTGACACGGGCACAGGCATTCCGGAAGCCTTTTTGCCCAATCTCTTCAAACCTTTCGCCCGTGAGGATGACTCTACAACGCGCAGCAAAGATGGCCTTGGCCTCGGACTGCTTGTCGCTAAGGGTCTGTCGAGGAAGATGGGTGGTGATCTGATCTGCGTACGATCTTCTACTTCAGGGCCAGACCGGGGGTCAGAATTCGAGATCAGAGTGCCTGTATACCCGGCTGAGTCAGACAGCAGGCCGGCTACGCCTTCGAAACAGACCCCGACGCCCCCACGATGTGGCTATCGACGGGGATCGAGCAGTTCTCAAAAGTCGAAAGACACGTCTCAGGCAAATTCTGGCGACGATGCAGTCTCGACTCTCCAAGCGTCTGCGTCTCGCTGCGACAGCCAGATTTCACAACAGCTTTCTCCGAATCCGACAGAGGCCGGTACCTCTCAGGCGATCCCTCGCCTCTCCTGCACTGCGAAGTGCGGCCCTCAGACCACGAACGGTGGTGATGTTTACGACAGTGCCCTTGCAGAAAAATATCCACTCACGTTTCTAGTGGCAGAGGACAACAAAATCAACAGACGTATCTTGGTCAACATGCTAGGCAAACTCGGATACCATGACGTCTACGAGGCTTATGACGGAAAGGAAGCGGTGCGCATCATGCACGAGATTCTACTATCTCACTCTCCACCCGCTACCCCTTCTGCGCGAGACGGCAGGGAAAACGTCCCGGAGAAGTCACATCCGCCAGGTGAGCGGAACAAAACTAAGAAGCTGAAGCCAGTCGATGTGGTCTTGATGGACCTCTGGATGCCAGAAATGGATGGGTATGAAGCAACGACTCGAATCTTTGAACTAGTTGATGAGCATCGCAACCGCCTGAGAAGCTCAAAAGGCGAGTCGGGAAGCGATGCGAACGGGAGGCAGCGGCGGCGCCGCCGTGCTTCCTTTTCCAAGGATTCCGGTGACGACAACAGCCCTGCGTCATCCTTACCGCCGTCCCCGACGGTCCTCGCGGTCAGCGCCGACGTGACTGACGAGGCGCTGGGACGTGCCTGCAAGGTCGGTATGGAAGGCTACATGACGAAGCCGTACAAGCTTTCCGACCTGGAGCGGCTGATCGTCGAGTTTTGCGGCGGCAAGGAGCATCAGCGAGGGCGGTCGCGATGAAAGATGCTACCACAAGGGACGTAGCCGGGCCAGCCAGCAGCAAGACATCTTCATATAAAGTACAGTACACTGCACGAACTGGGTTTTGATAACCCATGACATTTCCTTATATGCTTACCATTTAATCATTTATCACCGTTCTCGGGACTTTTTGCTTGCGCGGCGGGAACCTGATGACCTTTGTCTTGTGACCTAGCTCTGTGTTGTAATTACGAGCTTATGCTTTCCCTTTATCAATTTCCTTCTTTTGTTTATTTTGTTAATGATATACGTATGCCATTGGGATAGGCTGTTTTTGAACTGATCTTGAAAGGCTACATTACATACTACATACATATCTTCATCACATAGGCTAGACGCACACGACTTGGAATATGGAACATGCTGCATCTGCCTGTCATGATATTTGATTTTTTTTCTTGGTTTCCTTCTCTCCGATCTCTGTTCTCTTTCGCGGGATCTGCTCGTCACGGTCCGACATACCTAGTATGGAGCATCTACCGTCCTTCTTGCGCCCCTCGTGTTGTTCTTCATGCGGAGTGGGAATCGGGATTGCCCGTCATGTATGCTGTTAATCCTAACATGCCTGGAGATCATCGTCTGCCGCTAGCAGTTGCTAGCTTCCGTAGCTCTACTCCGTCATGAACGTTACGTTAGGTACAGTACACGAAATAGGACCCCCGTTTAAGCCTTAGCTCAACGGCTACTCCTGCGTTGCTCGCTGCTCGACCTGCCCGCTGAGAGACATGAATACGACACGATGCGTACTGTCTGCTGTACCATCTCATTTCATCAACGTGTGGTCAGCGACCCTCACGATCTGCGATCTGCTCGTCTTATTTTATCATTATTATTATTACTTTTTTGCGGGTTGTATCGATTTCTTCCTTACTTGAATCATAGATTCCATGAGTTGGACTGGAAGTCTTGAAGTTCAGCACAGTACTATTGTCGAATCGGTTTCTTTATGATGCCTCCTATTCAAGCCATGCGTTCCACCGTCTACGTATAGTTGATGAAGACCAAAATACCAGTTCTCACTGTAATTAATGGCCTTGGCCTCTATTTGTAGTCGAGTGGCACTTTTGGTTGATATATACCCTCTCACGCCGTACCACTCCTTTCCAACCTAGCCTCAGCAGCTGTGCTGATTACATGTATGAGGGGGCGCTGATGAATGGGCCGGAGGATCTGACGTATCGTACAGAGGGGAAGGGAGGGAAGAGGGAGCTGTAGATGTTGTCGGAGCACCCGGGGCGGAAGTATGTGTATGCGTTGGATGTTAATGCTTTCTAAGTTTGATTCGATTGAGATGCTGGGGATTGGACTATGTTCTATTTTGCTGTGCATTTCATCAACCAATGGTCTGCACATGCATAGAGACGTTTGCTGCAGCTGTATGGAAATACATACCTCGGTAGGCCGACCTGAATCTGAAAGATTCAAGTTCTATACTCCGTGCTTTACCTTCCTAATCCGGTAAATCATCTACACCGCGTCCATCTATCAGCACGTGATCTGTCTCTCCGCTCGCGTGCTCGCGTCTGTCTCTGCAGCGAGCTCGACGTCTCTCCATTTCCTCCTTGCATATCAGCCCAATGCCCTGACCGTTGGCTCGCGGTTCCTTTTCCCGAGCCAGCAGTCATACATGTGTCCATAATATATGTCCTTACGATGAAGCTCCATCTGCTCTCCGCCCTCCTGGCTGGCGCCGCGGCGCTCCCTCCGCACCCCGCATCTCCGCAGAGCCAGAACCGGAATCAACAACCGCTGGTCGAGCTCGATGCGGATGATGCGTTCGACTCTGCTCCCTCAATCACCTCCAGCACCATCATCAGCAATAGCAGGCTGGACGATGTCATCGCCGCGTCGCCCCTGCTCTCCTTCCACCGGGACCTCGTCCAGATCGAGTCGGTGACGGGCGACGAGAAGGACGTCGGGGACTTTATCATCCGGTTTCTGGAGGCCCGCAATTTCACGGTTGAGAAGCAGATCGTTCCAGATCAGGGTGATGGCGCCGGGAAGGGCAAGGAGCGTTTCAACATCTACGCCTATCCGGCTTCGAATCCCGCCCCCGAGATCCTCCTCACGAGCCACATCGACACCGTCCCGCCGTTTATTCCGTATTCGCTGTCTCTGCCATCTTCCACAGAAGAAGTTGAGTCCGATGGGACAGAGACTTTCAACAGAGACGAGATCCTCATCTCCGGCCGCGGCTCCGTCGACGCCAAAGCCAGCGTCGCCGCGCAGATCTTCGCTGTCCTGCACCACCTGGAACAAAACCCCTCCGCGCCGCTGGGCCTCCTCTTCGTCGTCGGCGAAGAGGTCCACGGCGACGGCATGAAGCACTTCTCCAACTCCGTCCCTTCTTCCCGCCCGGCCCTCAAAGATAACCTCCACACCGTCATCTTCGGCGAACCGACCGACCTCGCCCTCGTCTCGGGCCACAAGGGCATGCTCATGTTCACCGTGTCCGCCAAGGGGCGCGCCGCGCACTCGGGCTACCCCTGGCTCGGGAAGAGCGCCGTCTCCGCCATCCTCCCCGCGCTGCTGCGCCTCGACAAGCTGGGCGACATCCCCGTCGACGACGGCGGGCTCCCCGCGAGCGACAAGTACGGCCGGACGACGCTCAACATCGGCTCCGTGGCGGGTGGGGTCGCGACCAACGTCGTCCCCGCGTCCGCGCACGCGGACGTCGCGGTCCGGCTTGCCGCGGGCAGCGTCGAGGGCGCGAAGGAGATCATCCGCAAGGCGGTCCATGACGCTACTGGCGGTGACAGTGATGTTACCATTGCCTTCACCGACGAGGGAAACGGGAATGGCAACGCCTACCCGCCGCAGGACATCGACGCCGATGTCCTCGGGTTCAATGTCACGACCGTGAATTACGGGACGGACGTGCCGAATCTGGATCTGAGTTTTCGTCAGGATGGCGAAAGGATCAAGAGGTACCTCTATGGTCCCGGCAGCATTTTCGTGGCGCATGGAGATCATGAGGCGCTGCGGGTTTGGGAGATCGAGGAGGCGGTGAGGGGGTATGGACGGCTCATCGATGCTGCTGTGAAGCGGAGGAGCCGGTAGGTAGCGAAGTAAGTTAAGAGTAGATGAGGTAATTGATTAATGAATGAATGAGCAGCACCCTTGGATTACATTGTCTGTTTTTATTTTGTGTATATATACATACAGGACATGGATAGGTATGAGCTATTATTGTTGTTCTGAAAGAAATAAATCGCCATGATATTGGTACTGTACGTATGTACTTCCCGGAAGACTCTGCTCTGTTTAACTCCGCTCGGTTTAATATACATTAATTACAATGAAGAAAAGAAAGAAATAGAAACAAAGTTTTACTCTACGTACAAAGAAGAAAACCGACTACGTGTCCTTGCTCTGTTTCTTCCTCGGCTTCCTCTCCCACCCCGTCCTCAGCTCCCCGCTCAACGTGAACCTGGGAAGCGGGTGCGCCTCCGTGTTGAACACCGTCTCCTCGAGCGGGATGAAATCGCGCGGGGAGAAGAGCAGGTAGAAGTACTTGAGGGTCTCGGCGAGCCAGAAGCTCTCCATGTTGTCGCGCGGGACGGGCGGGAGGGTGTTTGCGTTGGAGAGGGATGTGAATGCGCGGATGTATGAGTTTGGTTTTTTGTCTTTGCCGTCTTTGGTGTTTGTGTTTGTGTTGGAGGAGGATTTTTCGGAGTTGGATGTGGTGTCTTTTCCTCCTTCTTTTGAGGAGGTTTCAGACTCGTCTTCCTCTTCGACCACAGCGGTGTACTTGACGAACGACTTGAACATCTCCCACCCCCAGTGCCGGTACGTCTCGTCGCCCGTGATGCGGTACATGTAGAAGAGCGACTCGACCGTCTCGGGCCGTTGCAGGTTGTGCTGGTCCTGGGCGTGGATGTCGATGTCGCGGCGCCACGCGAGGGTCTGGTCCTCGAGCGGGTAGAGCGGCTGGGAGACGAGGTGCAGGTCACCGTCCTTGTTTCTGTTCGGGTCGTTCTTGTTCTTGGCTGGTGAGGATTTCTCGTTGCCCCTTGTCATGGTCGAGTCCGGGAACATGTCGGTCATCATGCGCGGGCGGTCGTCGATCTCGAAGTAGGTGATCTCCGGCGCGAGGCCGGTCTTTGTGGCGAGGTAGGTCGCCCAGCAGGTCTTCATGAGCTCCTTCGCGAGGAGGATTTCCTCGTCGTGCCGGACCGTCCAGTCGGGAGATTTCTTTGCCTCCGAGAGAGGGATGCCTCCCGTGGCGCCGAGGGCGATAGCTCCCGGGAGGAAGCAGACGAGGTGGTCCATCTTGGGAGAGAGCGCGCCGTGCAGGCCGTCGGGGCGCTCGCCGACAATAGTCAGTTGCGCGTGCTTGGTGTAGGTGACGAGGTGCTTGCGGATGCCCATGAGGGCTTCGTCCCAGAGCTCCTTGTAGATAGGCTCCTGCTTTGAGGTTTGTAGGTACTGCTTGATGAGGTATTCTGCAAGAAGCAATCGTTAATTCGAAGATTGCCATTCAACTGCAGGGATATCAACCTACCATAGTATGAATCCCCTCTACTCCCCAGACGGATGTTCTGCCCCCTGAACTTCCCGGTGTCCGGGTGGATATAGATCGGAAGCAGCCCATCCTCCATCTCCTGGTCGTCAACGACCTGCATTACCTTCTCCACCCGCCTCCAGTACTCCGCCTCGCCGGTCAACTTGGCGAGGTACTTGAACTCGAGCTGCACCGAGGTGGCCTCCGCCGTCGACGACGCGCCACCGTCCATATGCGACGGTATGCCGGTGGAGGTGTTCAGGTTCACGCTCGCATAGGGGATTCCGGACTTGGATTCAAAAGCGCCCATCAGGCGATCGGCGAGGTCGGTCGCCTTCTCGATGTACAGATCCTCGCCCGGCGCGCCCGCGTCATCGTCGGATATTGGCGCCAGGTCGGGGTACTTCGTCGACAGGTAGTGCGCGGAGAGCAGACCGCCCAGCATGCGGATGGTCGTCTCGAAGGTGCTCACGTCGTGATCTTGGTTATACCGCAGGGAGGTGTGGATCCAGTTTCGCGCGTGCTGGACGCGCGAGGTGAGGTTCATGATCATCATGGTGTCGAGCGCGTCGACGATGATCCAGCCCATGCCGCCCTCGATCATATTCTTGCCGCTCTTGGAGATGGGGTAGTACTCGTCGAAGCCTGATATCATATCGTCAGCAGGACAGCCTCGAAATGCGTGGAACAAAAGAAGACCCATCATAAAGAGAGGTTACCCACCCCAGGCATACTTCTCATACCCATCCCAACTGACCATAAACGCATCCCTGACCTTCTCCCTCCTTGCCGCCCAATCGATCTCTCCTTCACCTCCTCCTCCCTTCCCCTTCCCTTTCCCCTTCCCCTTGCCCTTCTTCCCCGCCGTCGCATCCTTCTCCGGCTTCTCAAAGCTCTGCACCCAGCTCCACAGATCCCCGCCCTTCTTCAACAGTCCTCCGGAGCCGTTCACAGCCAGCCTGTCCGCCGAGGCACTCCCCCACCCGCCCAGACACCACCAGACGAAGCCCAGCAGCGCCAGGCCGAGCAGCCCGTAGACGAGCTTCCTCCTCCGCCGCCGTCCCGCCGCCCCCGCCGCCGCAGGCATCCACCCCCCCGTGCGCCGCGGCGCAAAGTACGGCTTGTCCTTGTACATGGGTAAGTGGCGGTCGCCGTCGAAGAGGTGGTTCAGTTTGTTAGCCAAGCTGCTGCCGCCGCCGCCACCGCTGCCAGGTTGCTGGGAATGTAGTCCATATCCGCCGAGGGCACCACTCCGGGTGGTTGTCGAAGAGGAGGCGCGCCAGTATCTGTTGTTGTCGTTGTTGTTGTCGTCGCCAGGTCGTAGGGAGGCAGGGATGTTCTGGGGGAGTTGGAAGGACATGATCGACGTTTCGAGTTTCTCAACCCGTCAACGGCTGTTCTCCCCTGCAGCTGCTGGCTGCGTTGGAGAACGAACAGCGGGACTTCAGAAAGGGAAAAGAAAGACAGTGACGGTGTCTTCCTTTATTTCTCGCACACCGATAGATCGACCGCGCACCGAGAGGACTCGTCCACGCCGTACCGTACCGTCCTGTCCCGTCCTAGGGAGTACCACCAGTACCCCAAGAGCTCAATCAAAAAAGCAAAAGCAAACCACCACGCAGATCGGAGATCGGGATCCGTACTGTAATTCCAAGCCCTCTCGAGACCCTAAACATAATTTCTCAATCAACTGTCAGTAAAAGCCTACCGTCTCTATTGATTAAAGACATAATAATAGAAAAGGCAAAAGAAAGCCCTAGGTTTTAAAAAAGCGCTGGGGAACAAAGGGGGGAAGGGGGGG